>OGHV01001873.1_pt1 | contig 10777 bp, 10 predicted proteins | sample 1571551 | NCBI WGS metagenome assembly OGHV01 (sample SAMEA2581960, study PRJEB24529) | metagenome | biome: Human gut stool | place: China | collected 2011 | reverse complement strand
CGGGGCCCCAATCATCATACGGAGGTCTGCGCCGCCGTCTGCTGCCCAGGCCGTAGCCCAGCCCGAAACCGAAGAAGGGGCCAAACCCGCCGCCGCCAAAGCCGCGCCGGATGCCGCCGAAGATAGAGGTCAGGGCAAACACCACGATCACCACTGCCAGAAGGGTGAGGAAGGGCGATTGATAGGATGCTGCCGGGGCCTCATAGTAATCATTTTCGTTGTTATAACCATCCGTATTGCCGTTACTGACCGTGCCGGTGGTCCCGCTCAGGGTCACACCGTAGAGATCGACAATTGTGCTGGCCACATTGTTGGCACAGGTGGTCACAGCCGCGTCATAATCGCCCGCCGCGAAGGAATCCTCCATGGTCTGGGCAATGGCGCTGGCCTGCTTTTCCAGCGTGGTATTGCGGAAGCCGTCACCGGTGGCAAGGTAATAGTCGCCATCGGCGTACTGCTGGGACTGCATGACCAGCAGGATCAGCACACCGTTGTTTTTGCTGGAGCTGCCCAGCCCCCAGGTGTTGGCGGCCTGCACGGCGTAATCCTCCGTGGATAAACTTCCCGTATAATCCACAGTCAATACGCCGATCTGTGCACCCTCGCACTGCTGGGTGAGCTGTGCATTCAGGTTCTCAATGGCCGTTTTGGTGCTGCTGCTCAGGATGTTGGCATCATCCACCACGCACTGACTGCTGGGCAGATCGGGCAGCTGGGCCTTGGTGGCCGCAAAGGCGGCGGGCACCAGAGCCGTCAGGCTGACGGTCAGCACCACGAACAGGGCGCAGATGCGGGCGGCAAATCGTTTCATCGTTTTCATGCGAAGGGTTCCACCTCCTGTACGCCGAACAGCCTGCCCAACATACTGGCCGGGAAGCCGCCGACATCGTTCTGATACTCATACACTGCATCAGTGTACTGCAGATTACCAATGATGGTGTCTGCGCTGTTGAACTGGCCGTACTGGCCCTGCACTGCCCCCATCTTCATGGGGTCAGCGGCCTGCTCCTGCATTTTTGCATAGAGCTGATCGATCACAGTGCCCAAAGCCTCATTGGCCTGATAGAGGACGTGCATGGCACTGCCCTGATAATAGGGCAGCGAGGTCAGGGACTGCTTTTTGCTGCCGTTCTGCACTGCTTCCAGGCAGGCAGAGAAATCATCCAGCGCTGCCTGTGCGGCCTGCACCTCGGCGCTGTCAGACCCCAGCGTGTTTGCGCCGGTGGTGATGATATTTGCCGCCGTGTTGGCACGGGTGGTCAGCTCCTCGCTCAGGGCATAGCCGTTGTCGGCCGAAACGCCGGTGGTGAACCACTGGCGGGCCTCGTTATACTTTCCCCTGACCTTGGCACCGCCAAAGCCCACGAACGCCGCCAGCATCACCACCACGCTCAGCACAAGGGCTGTGCCCTGCTTTGCCATCGCAGTGGGCAGCGCCTTTTCCAGCCCGGCCAGCTTCTGCTGCAAGGGGGTCAGGCGCACTGCCTCGGTGTCCGGGCGCTTTGCCTCGCGGTAGCTGCCGCTGTCAAAGCCGCCGGGCGTTTGATTCTGTTCTCTGGAAAAATCAGCGTTTGCCATTTCAGCTCCGGATCTCCATCATTTTCTGTTTCAGCTCGTCCTCGATGCGGGTCAGCTCCTGCTCGGCAGCCACACGCTTTGCGCGGCCCTCGGTCTGGATCTTGTTCAGCTCGTCCAGGGTCTCGATCAGGCTCTTGTTGGTCTGCTGCAGGGTCTCGATATCCACCACGCCGCGCTGGCTCTCCTTGGCGGTCTCGATGGTGCCCATCTTGAGGGCATCGGCGTTCTTCTTGAGCAGGTCGTTGGTCATGTCAGTCACGGCACGCTCGGCCTGCATGGCCTTCTGGGTGTGGGCCAGACCCAGCGCCAGCACCATCTGGTTCTTCCACAGCGGGATGGTGTTGACGATGGTGGACTGGATCTTTTCGGCCATCATGGTGTTGTTGTTCTGCAGCAGGCGGATCTGGGGGCCCATCTGCAGGCTGATGTTCCGGGTCAGCTCCAGATCGTACAACTTTTTCTCAAAGCGCTCGCACTGGTCTGCCAGATCACGGGCGGCCTGAGCATCCTCGGGCAGGCCGGACTGCTTGGCCTTGTCCATGGCCTGCTGCAGCTCGTTTGCACGAACCCCGGCCAGCTTTTTCTTGCCGGCCAGAATATACATGCTCAGCTCCTTGAAGTAGGCCATGTTCAGCTCGTACATCTTATCCAGCATGGCGATGTCTTTCAGCAGCTGGACCTGATGGCCCTCCAGCATGGACTGGATGTTCTCCACGTTGGTCTCGGCCTTGTTATACTTGGTCTTCAGGTTGTCCAGCTCATTGCCCTTCTTTTTGAAGAAGCCCAGAATGCCCTTCTGCTGCTCCTCATTGGCATCAAAGCTCTTCAGCTCCCCGATGAGATTGGTGATCATATCGCCCACCTCGCCCAGATCCTTGGTGGACACCTTGGCCAGAGCAGCCTCGGAGAAATCGCCGATCTTCTTCTGGCAGGCGGAGCCATACTGCAGCACCTGCTGGCTGTTGGTGATATCGATCTTTTCCGCAAAGGAATCCACCATTGCCTGCTCCTCGGGGGTCAGCTGCACCTCCGGCTGCTGGGCCGCCGGGGCGGGCTCAGGCTTTTTCTCCTCAGCTGCTGCCTCCGGGGTGGGGGCCAGCGTCAGGGTGGGCACTGCAGGAGCATCGAGATCGAAGTTCAAAGTGTTGTTGTCAGCCATTGTTGATTCCATCCTTTCCAATTAAGACAGCGCCTGCCGCCTATCGGCGTGCGCTATTTTCTAACCGGTTTGCCAAGGGCTCCCCCTTCGGGGGAGCTGGCAAAGCCGTCAGGCTTTGACTGAGAGGGTTGTTACAATCCCTGCCCTTTCAGCATATTCTGCAAAACGGTCAGGTCTGCCGAGAGGTCCATGCTCTCGGCAGCATACAGGGCATCCAACTGATTTTCAAATGCCGTGGCAATGGAGGCGGCATTGCGCTCCACCTCCGCACGGATGGAGGCGGCATTCTCGCCCCGCACCCCCTGCTTTGCCAGCTTGGCGTACTGCTGCAGCACGTTCACGGCATCGGGCAGATAGTAATTGGCAAACCGCCGCACCTGCTTTGCCTTGGCGGGGGTGGCTTCCACCGTTTCCACAATGGAGCGGCCCGCCTTTTCCATCCGGGCCATGGCGGCGGAGAGCTGCGGGTCCGGCAGGGCTTCGTTCAGGGCATGGAGGGTGTCCAGCTGCTGCTGCATCTCGGTCAGCATGGCATCCACATCGTCCACACCGGTATGGAAAGGCACTTCCGTCTCCACCACCCGGGGCGGGCAGATCTTTTTGGCCCCGGCAAAGGCCAGCACAGCCGCGCCCAGCGCCGCCAGCAGTGCCCACAGCCGATAGACCGGAAGCACAGCGCACAGCACCACAAATGCCAGCGCCGCCGCGTAGTACGGCAGGACACTGGGCTTTCGGGTGCGAATGATCTTGCTCATGGGTTCCTCCTTTTCCGGGAGCTGCGCCCCCTGTATCTTTCATAATAAATCCTTTTCCAGCGGGGCGCAAGCGTTTCACGAATTATTTACAGGTTTGAAATCGAAATGTCAAACCTCTCAGGCGCTTGCGCGCCAGCTTCCCTTAATAGGGGAGCCCCTGGCATATCGGGTAAGTCCGCGCGGCATTCAAGGCAAAATCCAGTTCGACAATTCTTTCTGCCAGATCTCCCGTAATTTTTCCGGCCTGCAGGCGGCATTGGCGGGGCTGGTGCTGGGCAGCCTGACCGCCGGGATGCCGCTGACCGGCTCGAGATACTTTGTGTAGATCTTATATGCCGTAGCCCCGTTGCAAAAAACAGCCTCAATGGGCGCTTTTGCCAGCAGACCGGCAATATCATTGGGCACCACGTCCCGGATGGACGCATCCGACGCGCCGGTGATGGTACAGCTTTCCAGCGTATCCCACAGGGCCAGCCCGTGACGCAGGATGATCTGCTTTTTCGCTTCGATATCCTCCCGGGCGGGCACAGGCTCCCCGGTCAGGGCCGCCAGCATGGGCCAGAAACGGTTTTGCGGGTGGCCGTAGTAGAAGGACATTTCCCGGCTCTTGGGGCTGGGCCAGGTGCCCAGGATCAGCGCCCGGCTGTGTTCATTGTAGACCGGTGCAAAGCTCACTGCTTTTCCTCCGCAGCTTCCATCTGGCCCCAGGGGGAGCCAAGTTCATGGCCCGAGGGCTCCGCACGGGGGCCGTTGAACCACAGCTCCTCAATGAGGGCGGCAAGGCCGTCTTCCCGCACATCCCCGATGATGCGGTCTGCGGCTTCTTTGGCATCGTCTGAGCCGTTGGCCATGCAGCAGCCCAGTCCCGCCGCCTTCAGCATCCCCACATCATTGGCGGAATCGCCTGCTGAAACGGCATCGGCCAGCGTCAGGCCCACGGTTTCACACAGGTCAGCCAGACCCACCCCCTTATCAATGCCCTCCCGGACGATATCATAGCAGTGCCAGCTGCCCTCATGCACAGCACCCACCATCATAAAACGGAGGTTCAGGTGGCCGTACTTCCGGTTGAACGCCTCCAGCGCCTCATCGGGCAGGCAGGCAAAGGCGGCATGGGGCATATCGATGAGATGGCGGTCCTGATCCTCGCCGTCCTTGCAGGTCAGGCCGCTGCCGCCCAGCTGGGCGTAGAAATCCCGGAGGCTCTCGTATTCGCAGTAGGCATAGTATCCATCCCGGAAATTGAACTGCAGGGGGTAGTTGTAATCCTCGCAGAAATCCACCAGTGCGTACATTTCCTCATTGGTCATCGGGTGCTCGGCGATGATCGCACCGTCCCTGTCCACCACGCAGGCTCCGTTGTTGGTGATGGCGTAGTCGAACCGGATGCCGCCCAGCTGCTGCTTATTGATTGCGCAGTAGCCGCGGCCGGTGCTCAGCACAAATTTGCCGCCTGCGGCCTGCATCTTTTTCACGGCCTTGACCACCGCCGGGCGGGGGCAGGGCTCACCAAAGGGAACAAGGGTATTGTCGAAATCGCTTGCCAGAAGTTTATATTGCATCGTTGCTCCTATTTCAGCATCCTCACCCTCTCAGGCCGCTTCGCGTCCAGCTCTCCCAAAGGGAGAGCTTTTGACATAATCGGAAACTTCCCAATGACTGTCAAGACCTCCCACTTTGGGGGAGGTGGCATCGCGCAAGCGATGCCGGAGAGGGTGAGCCAGTTTATCGTTTTGATACTGTCTAGTATAACACAAAACGCCGCTCCGGGATATCCCGAAACGGCGTTTTGACTGAATATTTTACTTTAACCGAAAATGGCTACCACGATTTGGATCCCAACACCCACAGCCGCACCGGCGGCCCAGGTCAGGCCGGTGATAAAGAGGTTCTGCTTCCAGGAGGGGTTCGCCCGCCAGAGAACAGCCAGGCCCACGCCTGCGCCGGTGCACAGCCCCGCCACCAGGCTGGAAAAGCGGAGGGCTCCCTCCACATAGAGCTGGGTCAGCAGGACGCTGGCGGCACAGTTGGGGATCAGCCCCACCAGTGCGGCCACCACCGGCTGGAAGAAGCCCATCCGGCCCAGAGCGTCGGCAAAGACATCCTCGCCCACGCCCTCCACAATGAGGCCGAACACCAGACTGAACACAAAGATGAACACGAAGATCTCCAGCGTGTGGCGAAGGGCGGCTTTCCAGATGGGGGCGGGCTTGCCCTCCTCATCGCTGTGCTCCTCGTGGCAGTCGATCTCATCGGCGCTGCCGGTATAGCCGCCCCGCAGGCTCCTGGGCAGAACGCCCCGCAGGACAAAGTCCAGCACCAGGCCCACCGCAATGGCGTAGAGCACCTTGATGACCATGAGCAGCATCAGCTTATCCCAGTAGGCAGGCATGGAGATCAGCAGCGGAACCGCTTCATCACTGGTGGCGAGGAACACGGCCATCAGCGTGCCCAGGCTGATGACCCGGGACGCATAGAAATTGGACGCAATGGCAGAGAAACCGCACTGGGGCACACAGCCCAGCAGCGCCGCCGGAACAGAGCCCCAGCGTCCGCCCCCCGCCAGAATGGCTTCGATGCGCTCGCCGTGGCGGTTCTCCACATATTCAATGAACAGATAGGCCAAAAACAGGAAGGGCAGCATCTTGGCGGTGTCCACCAGAGATTCGCCCAGAACATCCAGAAACAATTCCATTTGATACTCCAAAAACAACTGTAATGTGCTTTATTGCAGTAAATTGCAATCAATTTGCATTTTCGTGCAAGGGAGATTATACACGCTTCGGATGCAAATTGCAAGAGGAATTTGCAAAAAGTTTGCATTTTTGTTTTTGGGAGAACGAAAATGCCCTCTCAGTCAAGGCCGCAGGCCTTGCCAGCTCCCCCTTCGGGAGAGGTGGCAGCGCGTTCACGCTGACAGAGAGGGCTATTCATTTCAGATCAGATCTCGGCCAAAATCGCATCACCCATAGCGGTGCAGCCCAGGCAGGTGCAGCCTTCGCTCATGTTGTCTGCCGTGCGCAGGCCCTTGTCCAGCACCTTGTTCACAGCGTTCTCAATGGCATCGGCTTCCTCAGTCATGCCAAAGGAGTAGCGCAGCATCATGGCGGCAGAGAGGATGCAGGCGGTGGGGTTGACGATATCCCTGCCCGCAATGTCTGGGGCCGAGCCGTGAATGGGCTCGTACAGGCCCCGGGTGCCATCGCCCAGAGAGGAGGACGGGATCATGCCGATGGAGCCGGTGATCATGGAGGCCTCATCGGAGAGGATGTCGCCGAACATATTCTCGGTGACGATGACATCGAACTGGGCGGGGTTCTTTACGATCTGCATAGCGCAGTTGTCCACGAACATCTCGCTATACTCCACGTCCGGGTACTCGGCCTGCAGGCGGTGCATCACACTGCGCCACAGGCGGCTGGTATCCAGCACGTTGGCCTTATCCACACAGCAGAGCTTCTTGCGGCGTTTCTGGGCGGTCTCGAAGCCGATGCGGCCGATGCGCTCGATCTCGTGCTCGGAGTAGGGCATGGAGTCGATGGCCTGCTTTTCACCGTTCTCGAGGGTGTGGGTCTCGTGCTTACCGAAATACACGCCTCCGATCAGCTCCCGCACAATGATGAAGTCAATGCCCTGTGCCACGATCTCAGGCTTCAGGGGGCTGGCCGGGGCCAGCTGGGGCCAGATCTTTGCGGGGCGGTTGTTGGAGTACAGGCCCATGCCCGCACGCAGGCGCAGCAGACCCTTTTCCGGGCGCTGCTCACCGGGCAGGCCCTCCCACTTGGGGCCGCCCACGGCACCCAGCAGGACGCTGTCCGCAGCAAGGCACTTGTCCAGCTCATGCTGAGGCAGCGGGTCGCCGTACTTGTCAATGGCTTCGCCGCCCATGGCGGCATCGGTATAGTGGAAGGTGTGGCCGTACTTTTCGGCCACCTTATCAAGCACCCGGATGGTCTGTTTCACGATCTCGGGGCTGGAGCAGTCGCCCCAGATGACAGCAATGTTTTTTTCCATGGGAAAGCTCCTTACTTCTTATTTTTGATGGACTTCATCAGGCCACCGTCGGCAATGATCTTCTGGATAAACGGCGGGAAGGGTTCCGCCTGGAAGGTCTTGCCGGTGGTCTCATCGGTGATGAGGCCGGTAGTAAAATCCACGCTGACGGTATCCCCTGCGCTGATGGCATCCACGGCCTCGGGGCACTCCATGATGGGCAGGCCGATGTTGATGCTGTTGCGGTAGAAGATGCGGGCAAAGCTCTTGGCAATGACCACCGAGATGCCTGCGGCCTTGATGGCCACGGGGGCGTGCTCACGGGAGGAGCCGCAGCCGAAGTTCCAGCCGCCCACCATGACATCGCCGTCCCTGACGTTCCGGACAAAGTCCTTGTCGATATCCTCCATGCAGTGGCTGGCCAGCTCCTTGGGGTCCTGGGTGTTCAGGTGGCGGGCCGGAATGATGACATCGGTATCCACGTTATCCGGGTATTTGAAAACAGAACCTTTTGCGTTCATCGTTGTTTCTCCTTTCCGATCAGACCGTGCGGGGGTCGGTGATATAGCCGGTCAGGGCGCTGGCAGCGGCAGTGGCCGGGCTTGCCAGATAGACTTCGCTCTTGACATGGCCCATGCGGCCCACAAAGTTGCGGTTGGTGGTGGAGACACAGCGCTCCCCCTCGGCCAGAATGCCCATGTAGCCGCCCAGGCAGGGGCCGCAGGTGGGAGTGGACACGATGCAGCCCGCATCAATAAAGGCTTCGGTCCAGCCGCGCAGGATGCACTCCTTATAAACCGCCATGGTGGCCGGGATGATGATGCCCCGCACGCCCTTGGCAATGTGTCTGCCCTTGAGGATGTTGTAAGCGGCCTCCATATCCTCCAGACGGCCATTGGTGCAGCTGCCGATGACCACCTGATCGATCCGGATGTCCTTTCCCTCACTGGCGGGGTGGGTGTTCTCCGGCAGATGAGGGTAGCTGACCGTGGGCTCCAGCTTGTCCAGGTCGATCTCGATGGTCTTTTCGTATTCGGCATCCGGGTCAGCCTCGTAGTAGACCGGGGTGCGCTGGCTGCGGCCGTTCAGATACGCTCTGGTGACCTCGTCCACAGGGAAGATGCCGTTCTTGGCACCGGCCTCAATGGCCATGTTGCAGACGCAGAGGCGATCCTCCATGGTCAGGGAAGCCACGCCCGGGCCGGTGAATTCCATGGACTTGTACAGTGCGCCGTCCACACCGATCATGCCGATGATGTGCAGGATCAGGTCCTTGCCGGATACACAGGGGCTGAACTTTCCCTTGAGCACAAACTTGATGGCAGAGGGCACCTTGAACCATGCCATACCGGTGGCCATACCGGCGGCCATATCGGTGGAGCCCACACCCGTGGAGAATGCGCCCAGTGCACCGTAGGTACAGGTGTGGCTGTCGGCACCGATGATGCAGTCACCGGCGGTCACGATGCCTTTTTCGGGCAGGAGGGCATGCTCAACACCCATCTGACCCACATCGTAGAAGTTGAGGATATCATATTTGTTGGCAAACTCGCGGCACTGCTTGGACTGGGTTGCGCTCTTGATGTCCTTATTGGGGACGAAGTGATCCAGCACGATGGCAATGTGCTCCTTGTCGAACACGCCGTCAAAGCCTGCCTTCTCAAACTCGTTGATGGCGACCGGGGTGGTGATATCGTTGCCCAGCACGATATCGAGCTTGGCATTGATGAGCTGGCCTGCCTTGACCTCCGGCAAACCCGCATGTGCGGCCAGAATCTTCTGCGTCAGAGTCATTCCCATGGTGATACTCTCCTTTTATACTGTTGACAAACTCCTTCCGTCATCGCCTGCGGCGATGCCGCCTCCCTCAAGGAGGGAGGCTTTAAGGCTCCCTCTCCGAGGGAGCTGTCACGGCTGCGCCGTGACTGAGGGAGTTACTTATTATTGATCGCGCTCACCAGCGCCTTGATGCCGGCAACGATGATATCGGTGTCGGTGCCGGCACCCCAGGTCATGCTGCCATCGCCCCAGGCAAGGCCCACATAAGAAGCCGCGCGGGAGGTACTGCCCTCGTCCAGGCTGTGCTCCGAGTAGCTTTCCAGATGGAAGTCCATCCCGGTGGCGCTCTGGATGGCGTTGGCCACAGCATCCAGACGACCATTGCCCACCGAGGTGACCACTTTGCGCTGACCGTTCAGGTCCAGGGTGACCGTGGCGGTAATGCCGTTGCCCTGTGCAAAGCAGGCGAGTGCGGAGCACAGGGAGAAAATCATGAAAATTGCTCTTTTTTTCATCGTTCAAGTAGTTTGGTTAAGGGTGTGAAAAAGGCCGCCGCCTGCTTTGGGGCATTCTGCGACCGGATACATCGTATTTCCTGCTGCGGAAAAGGCGTCAGCCGTATTCGTTATTCCATTTCATGTCGTAGGTCGTTTTTAATTAAGCATAGGCCCGGATGTCGAAGTTGGCGATGGCCTGCCGTTCCTCGGCCGTGGCATCGCCCATGACGGCGCTCTCTCCGAAGTCCAGCTCTCCGAGCATCGCATGAACCTCCGCGTCACGGAGTTCTGCTCTGGCGGGGAGAGCCGGAAGCGGGAATCGGGCGCCGGCGGGCGCTTCGGGCTCCGAGAGTTCGCCGTCTTCGCCGATCGAGGCCCGCACGACAAGGGTGTTCCACCCCTGCATCGCGGACTTCTCTTCCGAAGCCGGGGCAAATATAGCGTCTCCGCCTGCCGGGGCGGTGCCGATGTCCGCTCCAGTCCGCTCCAGTCCGCACCGATGGCTTTTTTTTGCGCCCGGACGGTTGTAATATTGCACCGGGAACAGCCCCACCCTCGAAAGCCGTATCGGGGAATTCAGAGAACTTCGAGCAAAGATTCTCCGGTGCGGATTTTTGTTGTCGCCAGACAACAGCGAGCTGTACCTTTGTATGCCGAAAAGTTTTTCGGCATACGAAAGGTGCTCGCTCTGCGAGGCCGGGTGGCGTTCCCGAGTCACGCCACTTAAACTACCAGACTGATGACAACCACGAAAAAGAGGATCGGACGCCCGACAACGACAGATCCCAGAGTCCACAGGTATAATTTCAAACTCACCACGGAAGAGAATATCCGCTTTAAGCAGATGCTTTGTAAGGCAGGATTGGAGCATAACCGCAGCCGGTTTATCGTCAAAAGAATCTTCAACGAGGAGTTCGTCGTCGTCAAACGCGACCCTTCGAAGGTGCAGTTCATCGCCCGGCTGAACGACTTTTATTTCCAATTTCAAAAGCTCGGGAACAACTATAACCAGATCG
>OGHV01001870.1_pt1 | contig 10780 bp, 10 predicted proteins | sample 1571551 | NCBI WGS metagenome assembly OGHV01 (sample SAMEA2581960, study PRJEB24529) | metagenome | biome: Human gut stool | place: China | collected 2011 | reverse complement strand
ATTTGTGTATCAATCCAAATGTCAGTTCAGGGTTTCCATGGCTGTCAAGGTGGATCCTGATTCCGGAAGGAAGCTCTATCGTTACGTCGCCACCCGCACCTGGCGGGAGATTGCCTCTGCGACGCAGATCCAATGGAATGAATGTATCATCGGGAAGCTTGTCCGGATGGCTGGTGTAAGTACGGCTCAGGCCGAATTTCTTCTTCCAATAATGGAAACAGGAGGATGAATAGGACTCATTCTCACAGAAATCTTTTATGGTCAGGCCACTGGCCTGTTGTCTTTCATAAACGGACAGGAACTCTTCTTTACTCATTATTCGTTTCATGGTCTTTTTATTGGCAAAGTAACGGAAGAGTGGAAGGCTTTACAATGTGTATTTTATCGGATGCTTACGATGGAAACGCAGATTACAAAAAATATACTTGGCGATTCAGTGATAGAACTTACTGACATAATCACTCGGTTGAAGTATACTGAGCGGTTGAGCTTAGTGAAGTACAGAGACGAAAATCAAGATGTAGAGTTCATCTTTCTTACCAATGCCTTTCATCTTACTTCACCTGAAATTGCTGAGCTATATAAAAACATACCTTAAAGAAGTTGTTTGAGAATACTAATTTCAACAATGTCAAAGGACTTTCTTCCCTTTTTTCCGGGATTATTTGACTAATATAAATTTGTCCCGATTATAACAGGCACTAATGTATTTGAGTATATAACGAATGCAGTAAGAATACAGTTCTATGTTCCATCATTAATTACTGTCTTGTTGATATCTTTCAATGATTCAGCCTCAAGCCAATAGATGGATTCGTCTTCTTTCTGAGATTTTCCGTTATACATAGAATACACTTGGTGAATTCCTGGCTATGATTCTAACGGACATCCTCCCATCCTTTAAAAGGATGGGAGGATGCCGAGAAATCCATTCAGCGTCCTGCGGATGAAGACAATCAGCATTATAGTAGTAAAAAATCATAGCATAAAGAACAACCTGCTGTGTATCAGAAATCTTTGGATTGTGCGGTTAAATTCCACATACAAAGGCCATGTTTATGATAAAAAGATTTGTGATAAGGAACCTCTTCTACTTCCTAAAGGTATCAGGCTTTGGGAAGGTACAGATTTCACTGGACACAGACCGGAGGACGTTGAAGTATGCATTCCCAAGAAGAAACCTAAGAGGAAAAACTTAGAGCTGCGGAGAATCAGCGGATTCCCGGAATTAAGATTAAAGTGAAGCATGCCATAGGTGGTATGAAAAATGTCGTATTGTCAAAGAACGATTTAGATGACATAAATTCGATTTCCGAAGATATGGTAATCTTAAATTGCTTGGGATTACACAACTTTAGAATCAATCACAAAATGAGCATATAACAATTTAATCTATATAATGTCCATTATATTTTAAATTTTACTTGAAACATTAGGTAACTCATAAGGTCTTTTACATAAGAATATGAAATAATGCCGTTTTGTATATTTATAGCTTCTTTATAGTTGTTCTTATTATATAATCCTAGTATTTTTTCTAGATTATGACTTATTACATTTAATTGAATTTTATTAATGTTAAAGCCTATTTTTAAGTCCAAGTATTTATTTATATGATTGTTGTATATATTAGTTTTACAAACTGTATAGCTTAACTCTGAGTCAAAATAATTCCGGCTATAGCTAATTTTAGGTATTATAGTGAGAGTTTTATATGAAATGTTATAGCCAGACAGGTTTTCCTTTGAGATATTGTATTTAAATTCTCCACCGAGATTAAAATTCTTTTTCGAAATGCTCGAGATGTTGATATTGATTTCATGATTATTTAAGTTAATTTCATCTTTAGAGTCTATAATTGAAGCATATAAATAATCATATTTACTAGAGATTGTTACTGGAAATTTTGAAAATTGTAAAATGGTAAAACTGTAGAATATTGAAGGATTGAATTCAATATACTTATGTGTAAATGTAGGTTCATATAAGTTTATTCCATCGGTTGTTACTCCTATAAATTTATCAATAACCTTATTTCTGTATTTATTTAAGTTTAAGGCTATTCCAGCATTTTTTCCTTTAAATATATTATTATAATTGTAGCTTAGGCTAAAATTTAATGTTGATTCTAACTTGTTAAATAACTCTTGATTTGTCAAAAAAATATTTGTCCCATTTTGTAAATGGGGGTATTTATATTTGAAATCTAAATCATTGTATGTTAACGAATTTTGTATGTTAAAACGATGAAGTCTGTTTTCGTATTCTAATTTAATTTTATAAGGAAGGAATATATTATTAATTGGAAGACTACTGTTAGTGGATATTTTTTTATAAAGCAAGTTTATCTGAGCTTCATAACTAAATTTATTCTTTATTTTATTACCTATACTTCCAAATGTAAAATTATTAGATAGAGTATTACGTGAATATATGGAGTTCCTAATAATATCGTTTGTGTGTAAAAATTCATCTTTTATATATATGCTTGTATTTTTGGAGCTTGAGTAAGTCCATTTAATTGAAGTTCCTTCATTTTTTTTGTCATAGTAAAAATCCATTAATAGAGAATGTATATCAATTTCTTTAGAATTGCTATATTGAGTAATTTTATTTGATTCTCTATTAAAAAATAAATTAAACTCTAATATACTATTTAATGATAATTTATATTGTAGATTGAGTTGGTTGAATGCACCAAAATTTTGTTGTTGTTCTCTTAGTTCGAATAAAGAGCGTTGGTTATTATTTGATTTACTAGGTATATAATAATCATTGTTGTAGAAAATCGCAGGGAGAATATAGATTGTCCTTAATTTGTAATTAATAAATAATTTAGGTGATATTTTATGTGAAAAATCTGAACTTAATAATAAAGTATTAGACTTGTATTTAAAAGATTTATTACTATCGTATATGGTACTACCTTTAGAATCTTGATTTTGTTGATACATATCTTGATGATAGTTATCATAAATATAATAAAAACTTGTATTAAGTTTTGTTTTCTCGTTCCATCTTCCTTTTATAGAGAAACTTGTATTAGAAATGTCTTTTTTTGATACGGTTTTATCTTCAAATAGATTATTTAATCCATCTATGAAATAACTAGAGATTGGCATATTTATATTAAACAAGTTTGTTAACTCTCTTAAAGATATTACGTTCTCATTTATATTATTTGCATTTTCAACAATAAAGCCATTAATGACATTGGAGAATCTCATTATATTGCCTTTAACTTTATAATTTGATTTAATCCCATAAGCAGCTTCAATATTACTAGTAGTAATAGCTGCTGAAGGGTTTTTGGATTTGAGATTTAGGACAGTTTCAAATTCGTCATTAGTCATGTTAAAAGGATCTTTATAGTTATTTACAATTTGTAGACCAGATATCATATCTGCTTTAATATTATCTAATGCTATTGAATTCTGGTTATCGAATGTTTCTTTTCCATTTACGAGAATTTTATCAATATTTTTACCTTTATATACAATAGTGCCGTCATTACCTATATTGAAGTTTGGATTTCTGGTTAAAATCTTTTTTAATTCATCATCCTCTTTTATCAGAAATTTATCTAATTTCATATTAACTGTATCTGGTTCAACTTCAGAAATTACAACAACTTCTGGTAATGTAAAATCATCAATTAGTTTGAAGTCACATTTATATTCATGTTTATTATATGTTGTAAGTTCAATTTTTTTTATGGCTTTTTTATATCCAAGGAATTGAGCTGTTAGCGTTATTTGTGGTGAGTGTTGTATTTCAATTGTATATTTACCGTTACTATCTGATAGTGTATATTTTATTATTACATTGTTGCTGTCTCTTACTATAATAGCGGCTTCTGGTAAAACTTCACCTGAATTATTTGTTATTTTCCCGTATATAGTTATATTATTATCAGATCCGTATGATAAATTTGCAATAGTAAAAAAAATAAACATCAAAATTAATCTCTTCATACTTTTAATATTAGAATTGCATTTTTAAGAAAATGTATTATTCCTCACATATGTTAGGCTTTTACTCTCATATTAGTTATTTAGTACATCAATTTCATTATGATTTAATTCTATGATTTTTTTATTGTCAATCTTATAAATTTTATCCATATATTTAAGTATTGGCATCCTATGTGTTAATACTATTAATGTCTTTTCTTTTGTGTATTGCAATACCTCTTCTACTATAACTGATTCATTATTAATATCAAGAGCAGAAGTTGCCTCATCTAAGATTAAAATTTGAGAATCTCGCACTAATGCTCTAGCTAAAGATATTCGTTGCCTCTGTCCTCCAGATAATGTTATGCCATCTTCTCCAATGTAAGTATCAACACCATTAGGTAAATTTTCTATAAAATCACAGCCAGCTAAAGAACAAATCTTATTAATATTAATTGGATTTTCGTCTTCAATCCCGTATAAGATATTTTCTTTTATTGAACCAGAAAATAGTTTTATATTTTGAGAAACGACGGAAAATAGATTTCTATAGCTGTGTATATTATAGTCATATATACTATGCCCATCAATAAGAATATTTCCGCTATTTATCTTGTATAGACCTAATAAAAGATTAATAATACTACTCTTGCCAGAACCACTTTCTCCAATTATTCCTATTTTCTCATTTTTTGAGATATTAAAATTTACATTATCAAGAATGGTTAATGAAGGACGTGTAGGGTATGAAAAAACAACATCTTGGAATTGTAGGCTTTTTGAAAAAACTAAATCCTTATTTCCTGAATTTACATTTTCTTCTTCACTATTTATGATTTCAAATAAACGTTCTACTGCACCAGATGATTTTTGAATAGTACCTATAGAAGAAGCTAAAGATGAAAAAGCATTGCCCACAAAAATAACACATACTAAAAATTCTCCTAATTCTCCTAGTGTAATCGAACCATTAACTATTAAACTTGTAGCATATCTTAAAACCACGAATACCCCAAAAAGAAGGATGAAAGATCCAATGGCTCCAATTAGCAAACGATAAATAGACATTAAAATAGAAGCACGCGTTGTATCCGTTAATAATTTTGAATATTTATCAATGGTTTTATTCTCACTACAAAATATTTTTATAGTTTGGCTCATTAGTAGTATTTCCTGTAGAACAATATTAGTTTTTGAATTACATTCTAGCATACTTTTAGACTTATCTTTTATAATAATTGCAAGTTTTATTGATAATAAAATGACAGGAGGGATAATTAAAATTATTAAGCATGCTAATTTCCAATTTATATAAAACAAGTCAATGGAACACGCTAGGATAATTAATGGTTGATATATTGAAGATGCCATTTCTTCTGAATAGACATTTTCTAAACTCTCAGCATCTGTATTTATTCTACTAAATAAATCTCCACTAATATTTTTATCATAAAACGACATGGGAGATGAAACTAATTTTTTGACTATTGTAGTTTTTATATTTTTTATTGTATATTGGGCAAAACATTCAAAAAAATAATCCTTTATAAGTTTAAAACTAGTATTGAGAAAGAATGTTGCACATATTAGTATTGATAATATATCTGTATTTATAAATGAGTTTTTTTGTGTAAAGGTGTCTAGGATATATCTTAATAATACAGGAATTGCAAGTTGTGTTAATCCTACTAATATACTTAAAATAATACCCCAATATACATATCTGATGTTAGGGCGCATATACATCCAAAATAGTTTTATTGAATAGTTATTTGTGCGTGCCATAATTTTCCTCCAATTTATTTATCTTTAATTCAATGTATTCTCTATTAACATAGTTGTATTTGGATATTTTTTTGTAGATATCAATTAATTGACAATTTGGTATTTTATTATAGGCATACTTATCTGCATAAAATTCTTCATATAAAAAAAGTTTATTTCTTAATATAGAATGAATTTTAAGAAATAAATATGTAAAAAGAAAATTTATTATACATCCCCATAAAGCAGAGCCTAGAATTATTTTACTCAAGTACAAGATGGTTAAGCAAAAGCATAAGAATATAATATTTAGTGTGATATTAAACATCTCTGAAATATGAAATTCTCTAAATTTAAAATGTCCTATTTCATGAAATATCATATCTATACAATTAGATTCACTAAACATATTCAGCATTGGCAGGGAAAAAACAACAGTTAGAGTTGACGAGGGAAGTAGGGAAACTGTAAGATTGTTATTTAAGTAAGTATAGATTTTCACCTTTATCCCTTTTTGTGATAACATATATTCTAATAATTCCGTTTTTTTATTTTGGAAAAGGTTGTCATAAAGTTGATTGTTGCTTTTGGATTTGATTATGTACATAGTCATAATGTTAGCAAAAACAAGAAGAAGAAGTATAAAAATAGATGTTATTAGTATAATCCTGTTATTGGAATAATTAAACCAGCATGCAATCAATATTATTATAATCAATAATACTATATTTCCTAATTGTTGTTTCATAATTTTATAAATTAATCAATATAAACAGAAATCTTTATTTTTATACTCAGCAAGCGTTCTTAAAGAGTCAAATCCAATATTTAATAGAGATTCTATTTCTTCTGTATTAAATTCTGTTTTAGAATATAATCCCCAATATCCTAGAGGATTTTGTTTAGATAATAATTTTCGAAAGGCTGAATCCATTATTGGATTATACTTATTATCAAAATTATTCAGTATCCTAAATATTAGGTTTCCACCTTCAATATTACCTGTTTCATATTCTATTAGCATTTTAGCTTCTAAGCAATGGATATATTCGTCTTTTAATTTTAAATCCATTTTAAACTTTCTTCTATTATATGATATATAATGAATACTTTGAAGTTCTTCATCACTATAACTATTGATACTTACTGTATCTATATTAATTGGAATCGAATAGTATGAAGTTATATTATCCTCTAAAATCTTTGTAAGATTATAAAAAAGATGTAGATACGTTTGAGAAGTATTCTCTAATATAGTATTACCTACTGATAGTATTTTATTTTTCAATTTAGATTTGATATCTTCTTCTGCATTTGTATAAAATACTGATAGCGTATCAAAAATGATAATATTTGATTGAATTGTACAATTTGGATTAGACAAAATATTTTTCATCCATCTTAAATATAAATTTAAATAGTTGTTCATTTTGAATTCAAAATATATAATGTTATTGCCATTACAGAAACAAATGTTACATGATAATCATCCAGTATAACTTTCTTATGATGATTAAATAATCCTCTAAAACCTTGACTGTACTTAATTAAGTCAGGAGCTTGTGGTCCCGAAAATGATCCATTTCTTTTTTGCTTAGAAATATATTTATTAAATAGAGTATTAAGAAAATCATTTTTACTATGTAAAAAGCATAAGCACATGATATATTCTCCTAATAAATCCATATCATTTTTTAAATAACTTCTATACCCCATGGTTAATAATGAATGTTCTAATTTATGAAAGACATCTAAAGGTATCTTCTTATTTTTACCAAAATCAGTGTAATAGAATATACTATGAGTTAATTTGTATTCTTCAATTCTAGAAAAAAAGGCTAAGTCCAAACTGGAGTTTAAAATTGATTCTTTATATAATTTATCAAATAAATTATGACTATTATCCTTGATAGCCATCATAATCAAATGTTCAAGATCCATTTTAGAATAGTTTTCCATTTCGCTTTCATTATATTTTATGAATGGAAGAACTTGATTGATTACATCATTAAGAATTTTATTATGTCTATGAGATAAATAATATATAGCACTACTTCCATACAGTCTAAAACAGTCTGGAAATGCAAGTATTAACTCATAATAAACTGGAGATGTTAGGATTTTTTCAGAAAAATCACACAAAGTGTCAAATTCCTTTGCAGCATTAGTATTTAACGAATTCCTATCTATAATTAGAAGTGCTAATTGTAGTTCTGCAAACATTTTAACACGTATAGGCATATTCTTCCCTTTTAAAGGGGAAAAGTACGCTCGATTGCAATATATCCAGTGAATAGCTTTTTCCAAATAAGTGTTCATTTATTCTAAATGCTAAATTTGAATTCAATAGTTTCTAATACCCCCTCGTTATTTTTCAGATATTAATTATAACAAGGGGATATTTATCTCAAATACGAGAATAAAATCTCGTATTTGAGATTAGGCTTTCTTAAATTGTCGTTCTTTTGATAACTTCAGTAACTAGAACATAAGTTGACCCGAAAGCAACATGCCATGAAGAGTTCTTTACAGATGCCATGTTACATACATTCTCTCTCATAGGAGTGAACTCCTTTGCTGTTTTTTTGTTAATTGAAAACATAATGTTATTAAGTTTAAAAGTTATGGGAGAAACTATTTTCTCTCATTGTTTTATTTATTTCACCAAAAGTAGTATAGTCGTAATAAACATTTTATACACAAAAGTGTAATTTTGAATTATAGATTCATTTTATTACGCTTTTGTATATACTTTTTACATGTCATTTATCCTAAAAAATTATACATTCTATTTATTAGTGTTTCTAAAAAATATTATAGTTCTTTGAAAATACATTAGTGTCCAATAGAAGTTACAGAGGCTCTTTGAAATTATTGAAATTCAATTTGTTATAAGTATTTTGGAGTCAACGAATTTAAATTTACTTTTGCGGTATTAATCAGACTGTTATGCATAAAGACAAGTTCGTTTTTTCTCAATTAACCCAATTTCTAGATCGTAATCATTTCAATTATCTCGTAAAAGAAGTATAAAGGCAACAAATATATCAAGAGCTCTACCTATTGAAATCAACTACTTACTATGATGTTTAGTCAGCTTTCCAATTGAGAAAGCTTCCGAGATCTGGTTGCGGCTATGGAAGCTCATGTTGAAAACCTCTAACCACCCTGGAATCGGAAAGCCTGTAACACGAAGCAATCTTAGTAAGGCTAATGAGCAATGTAACTAACGTATCTTCGAGGAATTTGCAACATTCATGATTACCGAGACCCTCAAGCGCAGAATCAACAAAATATCCGAACTTGACGGTTATGTTTATATATTTCCTCTATTATGATTAACCTGCGTCTACCAGCATTTGAATGGACTTAACTTTGAAAACACAAAGGTTGAATAAAGTTAGTTGTACACGTTTACGGTATTTAAGTAGAAGTACATGAATTTGTTCATATTACTCCTGCTAATATTTATGACTCTGAGATTTTATTTAAGCTTGGAGCATATTATTTATTTGACTGTAGAAGTTTAAATATCATATATTGATTAGTACAATGAAAATACCCATTGTTTGTGAGTTGATGAATTAGTAATAAATAATCTAATATATAGTTACATTAGTGTCCCGTTAAAATGGGACGAGTTAAACAATTAATCAAATATCATTTAAATCTTTGACATCATTGAAATTAGTCTTGTCAAACAGGTCACGCAAGTGAGTTTTGTCAGTCAATGATATGCTGAGAATCTGCAAGATGTCGTAGGTAGAGAGTTTAAACTTCATATCATGTTGGACAATAGCCACAAGACAGTATGTGATAATAGCCACACTGATTTGTATGCGAACAGCGTTCTCTGTTGTGCCCCAGAATTTCTTTATCTTGAGATGCTGCTTGAGCCATTTGAAGAACAGCTCGATCAACCATCTTTTCTTATAAAGATTGGCGACATCCAGTGCAGAAAGTTGTTTCGCATTCGTCAGAAAAGTGAACTCACGGTCATCTTCTTCATCGTAATAACGGACGAGCCTGAATGACTCAGGATATTTCTTCTCGGAGAGATATCCGCTCAGTTTCACTTCCGCATCCGTCGTTATATTCTTTGGTAATCTTCGCCTCCATTTGACTGTCTTATACTTTAAGTTCGTCTTGGCTCTGACAACAAAGAAAGAGTCTGTAAGATGTATCCTATAATTTCTTTAAAGGAGTCATAAGCCCTGTCGAATCTATAATAAGCATTTGGCCTATATTGGATTGAAGACATTGCTGTAGAATCGTGCTTTGATGGAGTGGTTATAGTATAGAAGACAGGAACTTTTGCTTCAATGTCATATAAGATATGAGCCTTCACTCCTCCTTTCTTGCTTCGGGACTTTGCCCATGGAAATGTAGCTACACATAACGTAATCGTTGTTGAATCGAACGCATATTTCTTTCCGGAAATGTCAAGGATGTTGGTCGTCCGCTTCTCCCAGGCTTCCTTCATCATATATGGTTGGCTGTCGCAAGACACGACCTAACCCAAGATGATATTGCTTGGCCCTATGCACCTCGAAAGCAACAATTAAGTCTCGCAGATTCTCACGGTTACTCAGTTGGCCAAACATCATCGCAAGCATCTGATTTTAGCAGGTGAATTGCTTCACGTAGCGATTACCATCATACTTGCGAACATAGTTATTGAACTGAGTCCTGTTCAGAAAAGCGGTTAATTGAGAGAATACGTATTTGTCTTGGAACATAGCAGCCATTTGTATTAGACTGCAAAGTTGCAAAATCAAGTCCGTTTCATTTCAAAAAATCGTGTAATTGACTATATTTCAATAATTTCAAAGAACTATTTATCCACTTTTACGGGACAGTAGTGATATAGTTATTTTCTAGTATGACTAATCATTATCATAATTTTAAACTTTTGTGTAATTCATCAGCTATAATTATGGAATTAAACTTTTGTGTAGTACATATTTTTTTATACAACATTACTTTTGCCACATAAACAAAACGAAATGAGAGAAAATAGTTTCTCCCATAACTTTTAAACTTAATAACATTATGTTTTC
>OGHV01001866.1_pt1 | contig 10800 bp, 8 predicted proteins | sample 1571551 | NCBI WGS metagenome assembly OGHV01 (sample SAMEA2581960, study PRJEB24529) | metagenome | biome: Human gut stool | place: China | collected 2011 | reverse complement strand
ATTGCAGAAAGGGTATATGCCAAGAATCTGCGGTTCGATATACGCAGTGCGATAGACAGCACCACCAATGTAATTCCTGCGGTAAAAGCCGGAGAGATGAACGAGGCATTATGCGTGCTCAACACATTGGATGTTCCGGTGCAGAAACAATTTGAGGTAGAAAACGTGAGAGAGTTGTGGGGACACAGCCAGGCTGCCCCGTCCGCCGTTATCCTGCAAAATCAGAAAGTTTCTGACGGCATAGTTCCCAGCGTAGTAGGCATGGGGGCCAAGGATGCTGTTTATCTGCTGGAAAGCAAAGGACTTAGAGTACGCCTCAACGGCATCGGCAAGGTAAGAAACCAGTCCATCGCAGGCGGAAGCCGATTGATAAAAGGACAGACAATAGCCTTGACATTACGTTAATATAAGAATATACATTATTATATAATAAGGAATGAAATTAAGCGAACTATTAAAAGCGATACAACCGGTACAAATTATCGGCAGTACGGAGAAGGATATAACAGGAGTGAATATCGACTCCCGTTTAGTTGCGACCGGACATTTGTTTATGGCAATGCGCGGTACGCAGACCGACGGTCACGCATATATCCCTACCGCCATTGAAAAAGGTGCTATAGCCGTACTGTGCGAAGACATGCCGGAAGAAACAAATCCTGATGTTACATATATCCAAGTAAAAGACAGCGAAAATGCGGTGGGTAAGGTTGCCACCACTTTCTACGGTGATCCCACTTCCAAAATGGAGCTGGTGGGCGTAACCGGCACTAATGGCAAAACAACCATTGCCACCTTATTGTATAATACATTCCGTTATTTCGGATATAAAGTCGGACTGATTTCCACGGTATGCAACTACATTGACGACCGCCCCGTACCGACCGAGCATACCACCCCCGACCCGATTACCCTTAACCGCCTGCTGGGTGAGATGGCAGACTCCGGATGCAAATACGCATTCATGGAAGTCAGCTCCCACTCTATCGCACAACAGCGTATCAGCGGTTTGAAGTTTGCCGGCGGCATCTTCACCAATCTTACGCGCGACCACCTGGATTATCACAAGACTGTCGAAAACTACCTCAAAGCAAAAAAGAAGTTCTTCGACGACATGCCTAAGAACGCGTTCAGCCTGACCAATCTGGACGACAAGAACGGACTGGTCATGACCCAGAACACACGTTCGCGCGTATATACGTATTCATTGAGAAGCCTCAGCGATTTCAAGGGAAAAGTATTGGAGTCTCATTTTGAAGGCATGCTGCTCGACTTCAACAACCATGAGCTGGCCGTACGCTTTATCGGCAAGTTCAATGCTTCCAACCTTCTTGCCGTATTCGGCGCAGCCGTACTGTTGGGAAAGAAAGAAGAAGATGTGCTCGTTGCCCTCAGCACTTTGCACCCTGTAGCAGGCAGATTCGACTCTATCCGCTCTCCGAAGGGCATTACTGCCATTGTGGATTATGCCCATACTCCGGATGCGTTGGTGAATGTGCTGAATGCCATCCACGGCGTACTGGAAGGCAAAGGCAAAGTGATTACCGTAGTCGGCGCAGGCGGCAACCGTGATAAAGGGAAACGTCCTATCATGGCTAAAGAGTCCGCCCGTTTGAGCGACCGTGTCATCATCACTTCCGACAATCCCCGCTTTGAAGAGCCGCAAGACATCATCAACGATATGCTGGCAGGATTGGATAAGGACGATTTGCAGAAGACAATCAGTATCACCGATAGAAAAGAAGCCATAAAGACCGCCTGCATGCTGGCGCAACCGGGAGATGTCATTCTCGTAGCCGGTAAAGGACATGAAAATTATCAGGAGATAAAAGGAGTGAAGCATCATTTCGATGACAAAGAGGAACTAAAGGCAATAATGTTTTAAAGTGATAAAGTAAGAAACTATGTTATACTACTTATTCCAATGGTTAGATAAATACGACTTCCCCGGTGCGGGTATGTTCGGCTATACATCTTTCAGGGCATTGATGGCTATCATCCTGGCATTGCTCATTTCGAGCATCTGGGGTGACAAGTTCATCGACCTGCTGAAACGCAAACAGATTACCGAGACGCAACGGGATGCCAACATCGACCCGTTCGGTGTAAACAAGGTGGGCGTACCGAGCATGGGTGGAGTTATCATTATCTTTGCCATTCTGATTCCCTGCCTGTTGCTGGGCAAGCTGAATAATATCTATATGATTCTGATGCTTATCACCACTGTGTGGTTAGGTTCATTAGGATTTGCCGACGATTACATCAAGATATTCAAGAAAGACAAGGAAGGCCTGCACGGTAAGTTCAAGATTATCGGCCAGGTAGGCTTGGGACTCATTGTAGGGCTTACCCTGTATCTCAGTCCGCAGGTCGTTATCCGTGAAAACATCGAGGTAGAGAAACCGGGACAAGGCATCGAGGTAGTGCATGCCGCCAAAGAAATCAAGGCTACACAGACTACCATCCCTTTCTTCAAGAGCAACAACCTTGACTACGCCGACCTCGTGTCCTTCATGGGAGAACACGCACAAACGGCGGGCTGGATACTGTTCGTACTCGTCACCATATTCGTAGTAACCGCCGTTTCCAACGGCGCCAACCTGAATGACGGCATGGACGGTATGGCAGCGGGCAACTCCGCCATTATCGGTCTGACACTGGGCATACTGGCATACGTATCCAGCCATATCGAATATGCCGGTTATCTGAACATCATGTACATACCGGGTTCGGAAGAGCTGGTAATCTTTATCTGCGCTTTCATCGGTGCACTTATCGGCTTCCTCTGGTACAACGCCTACCCGGCACAGGTATTCATGGGCGATACAGGCAGTCTGACCATCGGCGGCATCATTGCCGTATACGCCATTATCATCCATAAAGAGCTGCTGATACCTATCCTATGCGGCATATTCCTTGTAGAGAACCTGTCGGTAATTCTGCAACGGGTCTACTACAAAGCCGGCAAACGGAAAGGGGTTAAACAGCGTCTCTTCAAACGGACGCCGATACACGACCACTTCCGTACCGGCATGAACCTGATAGAGCCCGGTTGCAAAGTAGTATTTACCCAACCGGCACAATTGTTCCATGAATCGAAGATTACCGTCCGCTTCTGGATCGTAACCATTGTACTGGCAGCAATAACAATTATAACGTTAAAGATAAGATAACAACCCAATGAAGAATTATGAATGAAAAATGAAGAGTTACCGATACAGCGCATCACAATATGCAGCCGGATTCTTCATTCATCATTCTCCATTCTTAATTATAATAGTATATGAGTAGAATTGTAGTTTTAGGAGCAGGCGAAAGCGGCGCGGGAGCTGCCGTACTTGCCAAGGTGAAAGGTTTCGACACGTTCGTATCCGACATGTCTGCCATTAAAGACAAATACAAGGAACTGCTGAACAAGCATGGCATTGCCTGGGAGGAAGGACAGCACACGGAAGAGCTGATACTGAATGCCGATGAAGTGGTAAAAAGTCCCGGCATCCCCAACGACGCTCCGCTGATTCTGAAATTGAAAGAAAAAGGCATCTCCATCATCTCCGAGATAGAGTTCGCCGGACGTTATACAAACGCCAAAATGATTTGCATCACCGGTTCTAACGGCAAGACTACCACCACCTCGCTCATTTACCACATCTTCAAGAGTGCGGGACTGAATGTAGGGCTGGCAGGCAACATCGGCAACAGCCTTGCCTTGCAGGTGGCCATGGAGAAGCACGACTATTATGTTATCGAACTCAGCTCTTTCCAACTGGACAATATGTATAAGTTCCGCGCCAATATCGCCGTCCTGATGAACATTACCCCTGACCACCTGGACAGATACGATCACTGCATGCAGAAGTATGTGGATGCCAAATTCCGCATCACGCAAAACCAGACTCCGGAAGATGCTTTTATCTACTGGAACGACGACCCCATCATCCGCAGAGAGCTGGAAAAGCACGGCTTAAAAGCCCATCCCTATCCTTTCGCCGCCGTAAAGGAAGACGGCGCCATCGCTTATGTGGAAGACGGTGAAGTGGAAATCAACGAACCGATTGCTTTCAATATGGAGCAGGAAGAACTTGCCCTGCGAGGAACCCATAACCTGTACAACTCATTGGCTGCCGGCATTTCCGCCAACCTTGCAGGTATCCGCAAAGAAGATATCCGCAAAGCCTTGTCCGACTTCAAAGGTGTAGAACACCGTCTGGAAAAGGTAGCGACCGTACGTGGCGTCCAATTCATCAACGATTCCAAAGCAACCAATGTCAATTCCTGCTGGTACGCCCTGCAAAGCATGACAACCAAAACCGTGCTTATCCTCGGCGGCAAAGACAAGGGGAATGACTATACCGAAATAGAGGATTTGGTACGTAGCAAATGCTCCGCGCTGGTCTACCTGGGACTGCACAATGAAAAGCTGCACGGCTTTTTCGACCGCCTCGGTCTGCCGGTAGCCGATGTGCAGACCGGCATGAAAGACGCGGTAGACGCCGCTTTCAAATTAGCCCGGAAAGGCGAAACAGTATTATTGAGTCCCTGTTGCGCTTCCTTCGACCTCTTCAAGAGCTATGAAGACCGGGGCGACCAATTCAAGAAATACGTAAGAGAGTTATAAATGGATTTATTAAAAAGCATATTCAAAGGAGACAAAGTAATCTGGATTATTTTCCTCTTCCTCTGCCTCATCTCCATTACAGAGGTGTTCAGTGCTGCCAGTACGCTTACCTATAAGAGCGGCGACCATTGGGGGCCCATCACCCAGCACAGCATTATCCTGATGGTAGGCGCTGTGATTGTGGTCCTCATGCACAACATCCCCTACAAATGGTTTCAGGTATTCCCTGTCTTCCTGTTGCCGGCTTCCGCAATACTGCTGATACTGGTCATGATGATGGAACGTATCAACGGGGCGGCGCGCTGGATGACGTTCATGGGCATACAGTTCCAGCCCTCGGAGATAGCCAAAATGGCGGTTATCATAGTCACGGCTTTCATCCTGTCCAAAGGGCAGGATGAGGACGGCGCCAACCCGAAAGCTTTCAAGCGGATTATGATAATAACCGGAGTTATCTGCCTGCTCATTGCTCCGGAGAACTTGTCCACGGCGGCATTGCTGTTCGGGGTAGTCTTTCTGATGATGTTCATAGGGCGTGTCTCTGCAAAACGACTGTTGATGCTGATTGGCAGCCTGGCATCGGTAGGCATTGTTGCCGTAACCTTCCTGCTGATGACCAAGAACAGCGACATACCTTTCCTGCACCGGTTCGACACGTGGCGTGCCCGTATCGAGAAGTTTACGAGTGACGAGGTAGTGCCTGCCGCAAAATTCGATATAGACAAAGACGCCCAGATAGCCCACGCACGTATCGCCGTCGCCACCAGCAATGTCATCGGCAAGGGACCGGGCAACTCCGTACAGCGTGACTTCCTGAGCCAGGCATTCTCCGACTTCATCTTTGCCATTATCATCGAGGAACTCGGACTGGTAGGAGGAGTCATAGTCGTATTCCTCTACATCTGTCTGTTGATACGTGTAGGACGTATCGCAAAGAAATGCGACCGCACCTTCCCCGCCTTCCTCATCATCGGCATAGCCCTGCTGCTGGTGTCGCAGGCCATCTTCAACATGATGGTGGCCGTGGGACTGGCTCCCGTAACCGGGCAACCGCTGCCGCTTATCAGCAAAGGAGGTACTTCGACGTTGATAAACTGTGCCTATATCGGCATGATACTGAGTGTGAGCCGGTACACCGCCAAGCTGGAAGAACAGAGAGCGCACGATGCCCAAATCACCATGCAGGTGGAAACCGGCAACGGAAACGAAAGCACTTACAGCGAAGCGCAAAGCGCTGCCGAGCCGACAGCCAAGATGCTGAACAGCGATGCCGAATTTGAATAAGATTAATTATCAGTAGTAGCAAGTAGATAAACTCAGATATGGAAACAAAGAACAACAAGCCGCGCATTATCATCAGCGGTGGCGGCACGGGCGGACACATTTTCCCGGCCGTATCCATTGCCAACGCAATTAAGGAATTGCGTCCTGATGCGGAAATCCTGTTCGTAGGTGCAGAAGGACGCATGGAAATGCAGCGTGTACCCGATGCCGGCTACAAGATTATCGGCCTGCCCGTGGCGGGCTTCGACCGCAGGCACTTGTGGAAGAACTTTGCCGTATTGGTGAAACTGGCACGCAGCCAATGGAAAGCGCGTAGCATCATCAAGCAATTCCGTCCGCAGGTGGCAGTAGGCGTGGGCGGCTATGCCAGCGGCCCTACCCTGAAAACGGCGGGAATGATGGGAGTGCCTACCCTGATACAAGAGCAGAACTCCTATGCAGGTGTCACCAACAAGCTGCTTGCCAAGAAAGCCTGCAAGATATGCGTTGCCTACGAAGGCATGGAAAAGTTCTTCCCCGCAGAGAAGATTATCATGACCGGCAACCCCGTCCGCCAGAACTTGCTCGGACATGCCGTTGCGCACGAAGAAGCCATAAGCTACTTCAGCCTGAACCCGTCCAAAAAGACTATCCTGATACTGGGCGGCAGCCTCGGGGCACGCACCATTAACCGCACCCTGACCGCCGGCCTTGACGTCATCCGGCAGAACCCCGACATACAGTTCATCTGGCAGACCGGCAAAATATACATCGACCAGGTAAGGGACGCCATCACCGCGGCAACCGGTGAAGCCGTACACCACCCGCACATCAATGCCATACCCAACCTGTATGTGACGGATTTCATCAAAGACATGGCGAAGGCCTATGCGGCTGCCGATTTGGTAATCTCCCGTGCCGGCGCCGGCTCCATTTCGGAATTCTGCCTGCTTCACAAGCCTGTAATCCTTGTCCCCTCGCCCAATGTGGCAGAAGACCACCAGACCAAGAACGCACTGGCGCTCGTCGATAAAGACGCCGCCATCTACGTAAAGGACGCGGAAGCCGAAGAGAAACTCCTGCCCGCAGCACTGGATACGGTAAAAGACAGTGATAAACTGAAAGAATTGAGCAACAACATCGCCCAATTGGCATTGCCCGACTCGGCAACCGTCATCGCCAAAGAGGTGCTGAAACTTATTAAATGACAAGTACATGAATATAGAAACCATAAAATCCGTTTATTTCGTCGGTGCCGGCGGCATCGGCATGAGCGCACTGATACGCTATTTTCTATCCAAAGGCAAGTTCGTGGCGGGATATGACCGTACGCCGAGCGAACTGACCGGACATCTCATTGCAGAAGGTGCACAAATACATTATGAGGAAAACACCGGTCTCATCCCTGAGATTTGCAAGGACAAGGAAAGCACACTGGTGGTGTACACCCCTGCCATTCCTCAGGAACATGCCGAACTGGCCTATTTCCGGGAGAATGGTTTCGAGATACATAAACGTTCCCAGGTATTGGGCACGATTACCCGCAGCAGCAAAGGACTCTGCGTTGCCGGCACGCATGGCAAGACCACCACAAGTACAATGGCGGCGCATCTCTTCCACCAGTCGCATGTGGGCTGCACGGCTTTTCTCGGAGGCATCTCCAAGAACTACGGAACAAACCTGCTCTTATCTCCGGCCAGTCCGTACACCGTAATCGAAGCCGACGAGTTCGACCGTTCGTTCCACTGGCTTTCTCCCTATATGAGCGTTATCACCTCTACCGACCCCGACCATTTGGACATATACGGCACGCGCGAGGCTTATCTTGAAAGCTTCCGCCACTATACCACCCTTATCCAACCGGGAGGGGCACTGATTATCCGGAAGGGGCTTGCCTTGCAGCCGGATGTACAGCCGGGCGTAAAAACTTATACCTACTCCCGCGACGAAGGAGACTTCCATGCCGAGAATATCCGCATCGGAAACGGTGAAATCGTCATCGACTTCATTGCTCCGGACACCCGCATCAACGATATCCGGCTCGGTGTACCTATCGGCATCAACATAGAGAACGGCGTGGCAGCCATGGCGCTTGCACACCTGAACGGGGTCACCGATGAGGAAATCAGACAGGGAATGGCCAGTTTCCGCGGCGTAGACCGCCGTTTCGACTTCAAGATAAAGACGGACAGCCTCGTATTCCTCAGCGACTACGCCCATCATCCCGCCGAAATCGCGCAAAGCGTGAAGTCTATCCGCGAACTTTACCGGGACAAGAAAATAACGGCTATCTTCCAACCCCATCTCTATACCCGTACCAGAGACTTCTACAAAGACTTTGCAGACAGCCTCTCGCTACTGGACGAAGTAATTCTGACAGAGATATACCCTGCCCGCGAACAACCCATTCCCGGTGTCAGCAGCCAACTCATATACGACAACCTGCGCCCGGGCATCGAAAAGTGTATATGCAGGAAGGAAGACATTCCCGACCTGCTCTCGAAGAAACCGGTTGAAGTGCTGATAGTGCTGGGAGCCGGAGACCTGGACAACTATGTACCTTCCATAGCCCGGCTGCTCGAACAGCGCAGCAAAGCGTAAACCGTAAAACAGTAAACAGCAAATAAGCCTATGATTAAAAGGATTCTACTTTCTATCGTCCTGTTGCTCGTCCTTGCCTACCTGATAGTGGCCGTTACCGCTTTCAACCGGAAGCCGGCGGGTCAAGTGTGCCGTGATGTGGAGCTGGTTATCAAAGACACGGTATATGCCGGCTTCATCACGAAAAAGGAAGTAGCCGCCATGCTGGAAAAGAAAGGCGGCAGTCCCATAGGCAAGCACTTGGACCGTATCCGCACCAAAACGTTGGAACAAGCGCTCTCCAAGCATCCGCTCATCGACGAAGTGGAATGTTACAAGACGCCGAGCGGCAAACTCTGTATCGAAGTAACCCAGCGTATCCCTATCCTGAGGATAATGAGCGCCAACGGCGAGAACTACTATCTGGACAATAAGGGCACGGTAATGCCGCCCGATGCAAAGTGTGTTGCGCACCGTGCCATTGTGACCGGAAACGTAGAAAAGTCGTTTGCCATGAGGGATTTATATAAGTTTGGTGTATTTTTGCAAAAGAATTCGTTCTGGAACGCGCAAATCGAGCAGATTCATGTATTGCCCGACAAAAACATAGAGCTGGTACCGCGCGTAGGCGACCATGTCATCTACCTCGGTAAGCTGGACGACTTCGAACGGAAACTGAAACGGGTAAAGGTATTCTACGAAAAAGGATTGAACAAGGTAGGCTGGAACAAATATTCCCGTATCAGTGTTGAGTTTGGTAACCAGATTATCTGCACGAAAAGAGAATAGTTACCGCGCAGCAAATAGTAGACAGTAAATAGTAAAATAGTAAATAAAACAGTTATGGCAACAACAGATTTCATCGCCGCTATTGAGTTGAGTTCTTCCAAGATTTCCGGTATCGCAGGAAAGAAGAACAGTGACGGAAGCATTCAGGTGTTGGCCTATGCACGCGAAGATGCGTCCTCGTTTATCCACAAGGGGGTCATCTACAACATCGACAAGACAGCACAGGCATTGACTTCCATCACCAACAAGCTGGAAAACCAGCTCAACAACTCCATTGCCAAAGTATATGTAGGCATCGGCGGACAGTCATTGCGCACAGTAAAAAACGCGGTGAGTCGTACACTGGACGAAGAAGGCATCATCTCGCAAGAGCTGGTAGACTCTATCTGTGACGAGAACCTTGAAGTGCCGTTGGCAGACATGAGTGTACTGGATGTGGCCCCCCAAGAATACAAGATAGACAATACCCTGCAAGCCGACCCGGTGGGCGTGGCAGGCCAGCACATCACAGGACAGTTCCTCAACATCGTGGCACGCGCCTCACTCAAGAAGAACCTGGAACACAGCTTCGAGCAGGCAAAGGTGGAGATAGCCGACCTGCTTATCGCTCCGATAGCGTTGGCAAACGCTGTTTTAACGGAAAACGAAATGCGTTCGGGCTGTGCACTGGTAGACTTCGGCGCCGATACCACCACCATTTCGGTCTACAAGAACAATATTCTCCGCTACCTGAGCGTATTGCCGCTGGGTGGCAACACCATTACCCGTGACATCACGTCCCTGCAGATGGAAGAGCAGGATGCCGAAAAGCTGAAACTGCAATACGGCAACGCCCTCTACGAAGAAGAGGAAGAGAGCGAGACACCCGCCGTATGTGCACTGGAAGACGGACGCGCCATTGAGCTGGCCACGCTGAACAACATTATCGGAGCACGCTCTGAAGAAATCCTTGCCAACGTATGGAACCAGTTGCAGCTCTCCGGTTATGAGGATAAGCTATTCTCCGGAGTCGTATTCACCGGAGGCGGAGCAAACCTAAAGAATATCGAGGAAGCTTTCCGCAAGCAAAGCAAAATAGAGAAAGTAAAGACGATGCGCTTCGTGCATGATACCGTTCACGGATTCAGTGACGTACTGGCCAAGGACGGTATGCAGAATACCTTGCTCGGCCTTCTTGCCGCAGGCAACGAAAACTGCTGCCTGCAGGAGGTGCAACCGATCCTTGAAAAGCCCAACGACCCGAATGACACACAAACTGTCATCGGATTTGATACAGGCAAAGATACGGTCAAAGAAGCCCCCAAGAAGCCCGAACCTTCCAAACCCACGTCGGGCACCAAAACCGGTACAGGTACGAAGAAACCCGGCAATACAAGACAAAAACCAAACAGGTTTTGGGGGCTCTTCGATAAAATTCAGGAAGAAATTCTAGGAGATGGAGAGAAAATGTAACATAAGTTTTAACAACAGAATAACCTATTACTCATGGACGATATAGCACAATTCGATTTTCCGACCGATTCACCGAAAATCATCAAAGTTATCGGTGT
>OGHV01001862.1_pt1 | contig 10813 bp, 8 predicted proteins | sample 1571551 | NCBI WGS metagenome assembly OGHV01 (sample SAMEA2581960, study PRJEB24529) | metagenome | biome: Human gut stool | place: China | collected 2011 | reverse complement strand
TTATAAAAATAATACATTTTATTATGTTATGTATAAACCCCATGCTGATGTTGGTAAAAAAATAGGCAAACAGGCTTATTTATACAAAGTTAATTTAAAATAACAGGGGAGGTTACAATGAAAAAGTTTACAGCAAATTTAGTACTTGTTTTATTAAGTATACTTATTGGATTTAGCGTACATAGCAGCGTGTATGCAGCAGATGATGCTAAAGTGGAAATTTGGAGTTATAGTTTAAATGAAAGAATAGAGCACAGGTCTATTGAGGTTGGAAAGAGTAATCCCAATTTCGGAATTATGTTTGCGCCATCAGATATAGTGGCTAATAAGGTTAAGTGGTCTATTGATGATACATCAATTGCAACAGTTACAGGAAATAATGATACGGCGACAGTTAATGCAGTAAAAGAGGGAATGACAACATTAAGATTGAATGTTTCAACAGAGTCTAATGGTAAATTATCACATTCATCAGTTATTTCTGTTTATACGGCAATAGACAATGTTTATGGTAAAGTTAATGGGAAAGCATGTACTTTTTATAGAGGAGCAACAAAAAATTCGTGGATTAGGTCAAAAAAAGTAAAACAAGGACAGGAACTTACTATAATTGGTAGTTGTGGTAGCTTTTATTATGTTGAGTTACCGGATGATTACACATTTGATGATGGAAGAGATACTAGAAAAGCTTATGTTGAAAAATCAAAGGTATATGTTCCGGTTACTGATGTTAAGGCATGGAGAAATTCTAATGATGTAAGAGTAGGAGAATCAACTACTGTAACAAGTGTTGTATATCCACAAATAGCTACAGTTAACAAAGCTACATACACCACTGACAATAGTTCAATTTCAACATGTGATGTAAATGGTAATGTTCAGGGAAAAGGTGAAGGTTATACAAGAATAAGTGCAACAGCGGAGAACAAAAAAGCAACTTGTGGTTTATCTGTTTATTCACGATGTAGTGACGCGTCAGGTAGCTTAAAGGAAGAAGCAGATTTTCTTATAGGAGCAGACTCGGGAGAAAATATAAGAAAGGCAAAAGTTTCTAAAAATCAAAAAGTTACAGTAATTGGCAGTTGTGGAAATTACTTTAGAATAAAGATGCCAACAGATTTTAATTTTGACGATGGTGACAATAGTAGAATAGCATATGTACTGAAATCAAAAGTTTATGTACCTGTTACTGAAATAAAAATTAACAAATCAGAATTAAACTTAGGTGTGAAAGATGTGGATCAGTTGAAGGCTCAGGTTATTCCTGCACAGGCTACAAATAAGACGATAGTTTGGTCTGTAGCTAAGAAGGGAGTAGTTGAAGTAGATCAAAATGGAAAGATTAAGGTAGTGGGCACAGGTAACACTACTGTTATTGCAAAGTCACCTGAAGGACCATCAGCAGCATGCAAGATTACTGTGTTTAAAGGTCTTGATACGGCTAAGATGGGTGATTTTACACTTAGACTTGTAAGATCAACAGCAGGTTATAATGTATTGGAATATTCAAGGTGTAAAGGAGCTACTATGTGTGAAGTATATTCAGGGGTTAAGAGACCTGATGGCACATTTAAGTGGACTTTTTTGGAAGGAGAATATGGACAGCTTTGTGATGGGAGTAGATTTAATGATGAAGTAGATCTTGGATCAATTCATTATTACAAAGTTGTAGCAAAGAAGAAATATGTAAGAGATGCTTTTGATTTTGTTGTTCTTGATGAAAAGACTAGTAATATAGTCAAAGTTACTAATGGCACGCTAACACTTTCAGGAAAACAGAAAAACAAGAAGAGCAATACCCTGTCATGGAACAAACTTAAGAGAGAAGATACGAAGAATCAGGGTTACGTAATTTACAGAAAAACTAACAATGACAAAAAATACAAGAAATTAAAGGAAGTAACAAAAAATTCATACACTGATAAGAGTATTAAGAAAAAGAAAAAATATTCTTACAAAGTGAGAATGTTCTATGTTAATGAAGACGGCAAGAGAGAATATTCTCCATACAGCAATGGAATTACAATTAAGGTAAAATAGGGAGCGAAGGATTATGAAAAAAGCAAGTAAGATTATAGTGATTTTTATATTTGCAATGAGTGTTTTTGTGGGCGTTGGTGCCGTTGAAGTTTTTGCAGATACAGCATCTCAGACCAACACGGTTAATGAACCGGTAAAATTCATTGCAAAACAAAAAGGAAAAAAGGTTGTTTTAAAGTGGAACAAGTCTAAGAATGTGAAAGGCTACATTATATATAAGAACGGAAAGAAGTTTAAAACATTAAAGAAAAACAAACTTACTGACAAAAAGGTAAAGAAGAACAAAGTGTATAGCTACAAAATAAAGGCTTATACTATTGCTAATGGTAAGAAAGTTTTTAGCAATTCAGGTCAGACAGTTTCAATAATTATGACTGATAAAAAATCAAAAAAGGTAAATGCAGGCAGATTTAAATACATAAAGAATCAGTACACAATAAGTCTTAACGGAAAAGTTAAACTACAGGGCGAAGCATATCCGTCTAAGAAATTAAAAAAGAAAAAAGTACTGAGCAGAAAACTTACATGGAGTTCTTCAGATACAAGCCTTGCAACAGTAAATTCAAGAGGCGTTGTTAAAGCTAACAACAATATGAAAACCGGTACTGTAATAATATATGCAAAGGCTCACAACGGTTTAACAAAGAAAGTTAAAATTAATATTGAAAACTATGCATATCCGTCAAGGATTAAAAAAATGTATATGTTAAGCGATGATATTAAACCGCTTGTAACGGAACATATGGCTGAAATGACAAAAATAGTTTCTTATTTTGAATTTGAAAATAAAAATAATGAAACAACATTTGACATTGACGACAAGGGAAATCTTTCAATGAGTAAAAAGATTTCCATAAGCAGCGAAATGGAAAAAACAATATTTAATCTTATTTCAAGTATGCCTATAACGGTAGAAGTACATAAGGGATATGTGGCATTCAACAGAATAGACTTTACAGTTTACGACACTGGAATAATCAACTCAATTGCTTACGTATTCCAGGGAATGGAAAATGTTGATACAGGATATGAAAGAATAGAAATAGCACCTAACTGGTATTATCAGTATGGAGAATTTTCAAAGGGATACTTTGAAGAAGAACAGGAATAATTAACATATAATGAACTTACAATGCACAGAAAAGCAGAAAAAATGCTAATCTGTGCATTATTGTTTGACACTGATTTTTTTGTGTGTTAGAATTGTCGTATTGTAAAAGGCGATGAGTGTGTAAGTAGATATATATTTTCCGTCAGAGAGAAAGACTCACAGGCTGGAAGGTCTTTCAGGTTCAGATATATATTGAAATTCCCACAGGAGCTGCATTCACCAACAGATTATACGTATGAATAATACTAAAGAAGGAAACTAATCTAAGTAATGAATGACGTGTGTAGCGCGTTAAGCAGATAGAGTGTTCGTGATAATGATTACGGAAACTAGGGTGGTACCGCGGAGCAATCCGTCCCTATGGAACAGGTGCTTTTTTTGTTTTCAAGTATCTCAAAGTCACCATCCACCTGTGCTTGCACAAAAGTGGATGCGTGACCTTGAGATACGCTCCTCAATGAGCATAAAAACAAAGCGAAAGCTTTGTGATATGCGAATTGAGTTTTACGGATTGTGAGAGTGCAAAGCACGGAACAATCCGTAAAGAAAACAAAAATAAATTTGTGTGAGTAATTTAAGGATTGCGAGAGTGCGAAGCACGTAGCAATCCAAAAAAATAAAATATGTGAACAACTTGAACACAAACCTGTTATTTTAAAATCTATAAAGAGAGGAATTTATCATGAAAGAAAAGTTACAGGCAATTAGGGAAGATGCCATTTCCAAAATTACAGCCTCAGACAATTTGGACAAACTTAACCAGATTAGAGTTGAAGTTTTGGGCAAAAAAGGTCAGTTAACAGAAGTTCTTAAGGGCATGAAAGATGTTGCTCCTGAAGACAGACCTAAAGTTGGTCAGTTAGTTAATGACACAAGAAAGATTATTGAAGAAAAAATGGAAGAAGTTAAGGCAGAACTTCAGGCTAAGGCTAGAGAAGCTAAGTTGAAAGCAGAAGTTATTGACGTTACTCTTCCGGCTAAGAAGAATAAAATCGGACATAAGCATCCTAATACATTAGCTCTTGAAGAATTAGAGAGAATTTTTACAGGTATGGGATACGAAGTTGTAGAAGGTCCTGAAGTAGAATATGACCATTATAACTTTGAAGCTTTAAATATTCCTGACAATCATCCTGCAAAAGATGAACAGGATACTTTCTATATAAATAAGAACATTGTACTTAGAACACAGACTTCTTCAGTACAGGCAAGAGTAATGGAAAAAACTCAGCCACCTATCAGAATTATTTCTCCAGGTAGAGTTTTCCGTTCAGACCAGGTAGATGCAACACATTCACCTTCATTCCATCAGGTTGAAGGTCTTGCAATCGACAAGAATATTAATTTCTCAGACTTAAAGGGAACATTGGCAGAATTTGCCAAGGAACTTTTTGGACCTGAAACAAAGACTAAATTCAGACCTCATCATTTCCCATTTACTGAGCCAAGTGCAGAAATGGACGTTTCATGCTTTAAGTGTGGTGGAAAAGGATGTAGATTCTGTAAGGGTGAAGGCTGGATTGAAATTCTTGGTTGTGGTATGGTTCATCCACACGTACTTGAAATGTGCGGTATTGATCCTAAGGAATATCAGGGATTTGCCTTCGGTGTAGGCCTTGAAAGAATTGCATTATTAAAATATGAAATAGATGATATGAGACTGTTATACGAAAACGATGATCGTTTCCTGAACCAGTTCTAGTTAGCAGGAAGGAGAAATAAAAATGAATACACCATTATCTTGGATTAAAGCATACGTTCCTGAACTTGAATGTACTGATCAGGAATACATGGATGCAATGACATTGTCAGGTACAAAATGTGAAGGCTTTGAAAGACTTGATGCAGACCTTGACAAAATCGTTGTTGGACAGATTGAAAAAATAGAAAAACACCCTGACGCAGATAAGCTTGTTATTTGTCAGGTTAATATTGGAACAGAAACAATTCAGATTGTTACAGGAGCACCTAATGTTAAGGAAGGACAGAAAGTACCTGTAGTACTTGACGGTGGTCGTGTTGCCGGAGGTCATGACGGTTCAAAGACAGAAGGCGGAATTAAGATTAAAAAAGGAAAACTTAGAGGAGTTCCTTCAGATGGAATGATGTGTTCTATTGAAGAACTTGGCTCAACAAGAGAATTTTATCCTGAAGCACCTGAATACGGAATTTATATTTTCGATGACAGCGTTCAGGTAGGAGCAGATGCAATTGAAGTTTTAGGACTTCACGATTCAGTTTTTGAATATGAGATCACATCTAACAGAGTAGACTGTTACAGTGTTATCGGTATTGCAAGAGAAGCAGCTGCAACATTTAAGAAGCCATTTAAGGCACCTGTTACAGGACCAGTTGGAACAGACGGAGATGTTAATGATTACATTTCAGTTGAAGTAAAGGATAACGACTTATGTAAGCGTTATTGTGCAAAGGTTGTTAAGAATGTTAAGATTGCACCATCACCTGAATGGATGCAGAGAAGACTTTCAGCCTGTGGTATCAGACCTATCAATAACTTAGTAGATATTACAAACTATGTTATGGAAGAATTTGGTCAGCCAATGCATGCTTATGATCTTGATACTATTGCAGACCATAAGATTGTAGTAAGAAGAGCAGAAGACGGTGAGAACTTCGTTACTCTTGACGGACAGGAAAGAGAATTAGACAGTGGAATGCTTATGATTTGCGATGGTGAAAAGCCTGTAGGTCTTGCAGGAATTATGGGTGGCGAAAACTCAATGATTACTGATGATGTTAAGGATATGCTTTTTGAAGCAGCTTGTTTTGACGGAACTAACATCCGTCTTTCATCTAAGAGAGTTGGTCTTAGAACAGACGCCTCAGGTAAGTTTGAAAAAGGACTTGATCCTAACAATGCAGAATCAGCTATTAACAGAGCATGTCAGTTAATCGAAGAATTAGGAGCAGGTGAAGTTGTTGCAGGTATGGTTGATGTTTATCCTGAAAAGAAGACAGAAACAACAATTAAGTTTGATCCTGACTATGTAAATAAATTAATCGGATTTAATTTAACAGAAGAGCAGATGGTAAGTTACTTCCCTGCTTTAGAGTTGAAATATGATCCTGAAACAAAACTTATTACAATCCCAACATTTAGACAGGATTTAGTTGGTATGTGTGATATTGCTGAAGAAGTTGCAAGATTCTATGGATATGATAACATTCCTACAACTCTTCCAAGTGGAGAAGCTACATCAGGAAAATTATCATACAAATTAAGAATTGATGAAATCGCAAGAAGGGTAGCTTTATACAGCGGATTTTCACAGGGAATGTCATATTCATTTGAAAGTCCAAAGGTTTATGATAAGTTATTACTTCCAAAAGATTCAAAATACAGACAGTCAATTGTTATTTCAAATCCTTTAGGAGAAGACTTTAGTGTTATGAGAACTACACCTTTAGGTGGAATGCTTACATCACTTGCTACTAACTATAATAGAAGAAACAAAGATGTAAGACTTTTTGAAATGGGTAATGTTTATCTTCCAAAGGAATTACCACTTAAGGAACTTCCTGATGAAAGAATGCAGCTTATATTAGGTTTCTATGGCGAAGGTGATTTCTTTACAATGAAGGGTGTTGTAGAAGAATTATTGGAACAGGTTGGAATGAAGAAGAGAGTTCATTATGATGCTAAGGCGGGAAAGACTTTCCTTCATCCGGGACGTCAGGCTAACATCGTTTATGATGAAACAGTTATCGGTTATTTAGGTGAAGTTCATCCAACAGTTTGCGAAAACTACAATATGAAGACTAGAGCATACATTGCAGTAATTGATATGCCATATGTATACGAAATGTCTTCATTTGATAAGAAGTACGAAGGAATTGCTAAGTTCCCTGCTGTATCAAGAGATATTTCGATGGTTGTACCTAAGGATATTCCTGTTGGTAAGATTGAAGAAGCTATTGAAAGCAAGGCAGGAAAGAACCTTGAAAGCTACAGCTTATTTGACATCTATGAAGGTGATCAGATTGAAGACGGCTTTAAGTCAGTAGCATATTCAATTGTATTTAGAGCTAAGGACAGAACATTGGAAGATAGTGATATTCAGTCAGCTATGAATAAGATTTTGAAAGAACTTGAATCAATGGGTATTGAATTAAGAGCATAAAAACATTAAACCACCCGCTTTGGAATAAATCTATGTTTCAAGGCGGGTGGTGTTTTGATGAAAAGAGAGGAAAGTTATGCGTTTTGTAATACAGAGAGTAAATGAAGCTTCCGTAAAGGTTGATAATAAAGAGATAGGTTCAATTAACAAGGGATTTCTTGTTTTAATTGGTGTGTCTAATGAAGACACTAAAGAGATTGCCGACAAGATGATTAAGAAAATGATTAATCTTAGAATATTTGATGATGCTGATGGAAAAACTAATCTTGCACTTAAGGATGTTAACGGAGAGTTGTTGTTGGTATCCCAGTTTACTCTTTATGCTGATTGCAAAAAGGGTAACAGGCCATCATTTATTAATGCCGGAAAACCTGATATGGCAAATGAAATGTATGAATACATTATTTCAAAGTGCAAGGAAGAAATAGAGGTTGTTGAGCAGGGTGAGTTTGGAGCAGACATGAAAGTAAGTCTTTTAAATGACGGACCTTTCACTATTGTTCTTGACAGTTCTGAAATATGCAAATAATATAGATTACAGTGTAAAAAAAGTATTATACAGAAAAGAGATAAAAGTTATGTTAAAAAAAGAAATGAGTTTACATGATTATTATTATGATTTGCCGGAAGAATTAATAGCACAGGATCCTTTAGAGGACAGAAGCAGTTCAAGATTAATGGTTCTTGATAAGAACACAGGCGAAATAGAACATCATATATTTAAGGATATTATAGATTATTTGAATCCAAATGATTGTTTGGTAATTAATGATACAAAGGTTATTCCTGCAAGATTATATGGAAGCAAGGTTGGCACTGATGCAAAGATTGAAGTGTTGCTTCTAAAGAGAAAGGAAAACGATGTTTGGGAAACATTAGTTAAGCCGGGAAAGAAATGCAAGCCGGGTACTGTTATAAGTTTTGGTGATGGAATTTTAACGGGCGAGGTTATTGATGTTGTTGAAGAAGGTAACAGATTAATTAAGTTTACTTATGAAGGTATTTTTGAAGAAGTGTTGGATAAGCTTGGAGAAATGCCACTTCCACCATATATAACACATAAACTTGAAGACAAAAACAGATATCAGACAGTTTATGCAAAATACGAAGGCTCAGCGGCTGCACCAACAGCAGGTCTTCATTTTACAAAAGAGTTATTAGAAAAGATTAAAGAAAAAGGTATTAAAATAGCTCACGTTACATTACATGTTGGTCTTGGAACTTTCAGACCGGTTAAGGTTGAAAATATTCTTGAACACCATATGCATTCTGAATTTTATATGGTTGACGAGGAAGATGCAAATATGATTAATGAGTGCAGGGCTAATGGCGGCAGAGTTATTGCTGTTGGAACTACAAGCACAAGAACATTGGAAACTGTAACAGACGAAAATGGTATTGTACATCCTGGAAGTGGATGGACACAGATATTTATTTATCCGGGATATCAGTTTAAGGCTATTGATTGCCTTATTACTAATTTCCATTTGCCTGAATCAACATTATTAATGCTTGTTTCAGCGTTGGCCGGAAGAGAGAACGTTCTTAACGCATACAATAAGGCTGTAGAAGAAAAATACAGATTTTTTAGCTTTGGCGATGCAATGTTTATAAAGGAATAGCATCCTATGGAAAAATATGCAGTAAAGAAATTAAACAAAAAAAATAATATAAATGCGTCAGTGCCGGGCTCTAAAAGTATCACTAACAGAGCTTTAATGCTGGCGGCTATGTCAGATGGCATATGCACACTTAACGGTGTATTGTTTAGCAGTGATTCAAGAGCTTTTCTTGACTGCCTTATTTCATTAGGTTTTAGTGTTCAGATAGATGAAGAAAGTGCTAAGGTAGTGATTAAGGGTGAAAATGGAAGAATCCCTAACAGAAAGGCTACAATTAATGTTCAAAGTGCAGGAACAGCAGCAAGATTCATGACTGTTTTTCTTGCTGTGGCAGGTGGTGACTATACTCTTCAATCTTCAGAACAGATGAAGAAGCGTCCAATGAGTGAGCTTCTAGGTAGCCTGACAGCTAAGGGTGTAGAGATTAAGTGTTTAGAAGAAGAAGGACATTTTCCTTTTGAAATTCATTCTAAGGGAATTAAGTCAGGTAATATTAAAATTGACACGACTACCAGCAGTCAGTATGCCAGCGCATTGCTTATGGCATCTGTAATGAATGGCATGAATGTGGAACTTACGGGTTCAAGAGTGGACGGTGCCTATATTAAGATTACAACAAATATGCTTAAGCAGTTTGACATTGATTTTGATAGAGAAGGCAATACATATATAATAAAGAAGCAAAGTTATATATGTAATGTATATAATGTTGAACCGGATATGTCTGCTGCATGTTATTTTTATGCTATGGCAGCTATTCTTGGTGTTAAATCTATTGTAAAGGGAATACATAAAGATTCAATGCAGGGGGATATTAAGTTTATTTATGCTCTTGAAAGAATCGGTTGTGTAATAACAGATAAGCCGGAAGGCCTTGAAGTGGATGGAACAAGTGCTGTAGGATATGAAGGCATTGATATAGATATGTCTGATTTTTCAGACCAGGCGCTTACAATGGCTGTTGTGGCAGCTTTTGGAAAGACTGAGACAAGAATCAGAAATATTGGTCATATAAGAGGTCAGGAATCAGACCGTGTTCAGGTTATTGTTAACGAACTTAACAGAATGGGATGTGCTGCTAAGATTGTGGAAGAAGGCGGTAGTACAGATGTGATTATAACGCCGGGCAAACTTCACGGAGCAGAAATTGAAACTTATGACGACCACCGTGTGGCAATGAGTTTTGCAGTGGCAGGTCTTGCAGTTGATGGAATTGTAATAAAGAATCCAATGTGCTGCAGAAAGACTTTTGAAAACTACTTTGATGTTCTGGAAACAATTGAAAAGGAAGACGAATAGATTTTAGTCACATGGATTGTAATATAAAATAAATATTTGTTGCATATTTGCTATTTTTATAATAGAATGAAAAAAGTTATGAGTAGTAAGTAATTCATAATGAGTTAGATTATAAAATTAAAGAACGTGTAACAAACGAAAAAGGAGAATTACAAATGAAAGATAAGATTAAAGAAATTATTTTAAGTGTAAATCCCGGCATGGATGTTGAAGATGAGGATTTTAACATTGCAGAAGATATGGACTCAATGGATATTCTTGCATTAATGGAAGAATTAGAGGACGCTTTTGATATTGAAATTACAATGGAAGAAAAGAATGAAGAGAACTTTAGCAGCATTGATGCATTAGCAGAAATGATTGAAAGACTTCAGCAATAGTATGACAAATATGATTATAGGGCTCTTAAGTTAACTTAGGAGCCTAATTTTTTGCCAAATAAAGTAGAAAAAGAGAAACAAAAGTTTCATTTTGTAAAAATCATAAAATCTTTGTAAAACTTTTTGGTTATCACAATTATATAAAAATTATTATATATTATATTTTTGTTTTTGAGTGTAAAGGGGACTAATGTGTGTGAAAAAACAATAAAAGATTAA
>OGHV01001860.1_pt1 | contig 10821 bp, 12 predicted proteins | sample 1571551 | NCBI WGS metagenome assembly OGHV01 (sample SAMEA2581960, study PRJEB24529) | metagenome | biome: Human gut stool | place: China | collected 2011 | reverse complement strand
AAATTTTAACCATTTATTTAATTTATGATTTGTCTCTTTTATATTTAGGATATTTTTATCCTTTACTATAATATTTGTTGCACAGCTATTTGTCGTTTTTAATACAAAGGATTTAGGCAATAGGCTATAGTCGATTTCTATAGCTGAATTGTATATACCATAAATTTTGTTTACATATTGTTCTCCGCATCTATCAATCACATATTCTCTTACTCTGTATTTGTCGGCTAATTTACTCCACATAGAAGTGTCAGAATAAAGTGATAGCCATAGAATTTTTTCCATAAATGACTGTGGCTTCTTTAAATTGGGGAACTTTTTATAATCTTTACAATATCTGATCTTCCAAATTATATTGGGAAATTTCTTTAATAAAGGGGAGAATGGAGTTGCAGCTTTTATAAGAACTGACTTGATAAAAATATTCATATGAATTTTTATTGATTAATATATGTTGAATTATAGATTGAATTTAGAAAAATGTAGTTCTATTTTTCTAATGATTGATATAGATGATCCAATTGTTTTTCTATTGCTGGAGGATAGAATTTTTCTGCTTTCTTTCCAGATTGATGTCCCATTTCTGAAAGATATTCTGGATGATCGATTAAAAATAGGATTGCTTCGTAAAGTTGTTTCTTATTTCCAGGTTCAATAAGAATACCGTTAACATTGTTTTCAACAAGATCTGTAATACCTCCAACTGGTGTTGCAATTATGGGCAGTTGGTAGGACATGGCTTCAAGAATGGATATACCAAATGATTCAAAAATAGAAGGATGGACAAATATGTCAGCAGTTCGGAATAATTTTTCTTTTCTTTCATTGTCTACCCATCCATGGTATTTGATAAAAGAAGAAAGTTGATGTTGCTGTATGAATTCATTCATAGTTTTTGTATCTCCTGTACCTCCAATATGGTAGATAATTTTGTTTTGCAACATTTCTTTGTTTTTCGCAAAACATTCTAATACATCAAATATTCCTTTTCTACTATCTATGGCTCCAATGAAAAGAAGATGGAGCTTTTGGTCGTTCTTTTTAATGGGACCAACACTGGGCTTATAGGTGACATTGGGAAGGAGAAAAATATTATTATTGAGTTTTTGTTCTTTTAAATAATCGATAAAATAATTAGAAACAGTCACCAATACATCTGCTTTATGGCAGACAAATCGAACAAAAGATCGGTGATTCTCGTAGAATTGTTCAAATTTTGCTCCATGTATATGTAAAATGACTTTTTTTCTGAAAACTTTAGCACAAAATACATAAATCGATTGACGATAAAAATCAGTAAATGATGCTGTATGTATATGCACAATTCGGATTGGCTTGAATATACAATAATAGCAACATCGTAATAAGGCAGATATGCTTAATGCTGTTTTCTTAAACAGATTTCCTTCTTGATGTGAAGCAATGAAATTAAATTTCTTGAACATCTTTGAATAAGATTGTATGAGGATTGCAATCCCTCCTTTGCCGTTTGTGTCAGTTCCTATAGTTAGGATATTTTTACTTTTATTGGATATCATGATTAAAATAAAGATGATTACTAATTACCCAGTAAACTCCTAACAGTGGAGCTAATTGAGTTGAAAAAAAAGCATGTCCTGCTGTATAGGCGATTCCTAACCATAGTATACTTCCTATACTTGTTATAAATGATAAAGAATTCCGACTTCTTTTTATAAAAAAAGGTCGGATGAACTGGAATACTAAAAAAAGTTGTGCAAGGATGATAAGCCCTCCCAGAACAAATCCGAAGGATAATATGATATCGTAAAAATCAGATTCTATATTTTTTACTTTTTCTTCTGGGTCGTATATGCTTGCTACAGCAAATCGTCCTCCTGAAATACCCTTACCCAAAAGAACCTCTGTTAAGTTGAATTCAGAAATAACTTGTTTACCGGTATTGGTCAATTGCTCTCTTGATGATACTAACGAATTAGCTGAAAAGCGTTCAAGTGTAAAATTATCATATTGAATAATAGTTTCATATGTTATGATAGCAGAATATACGATAGCGATTGACATACAAAATATTATAAGTATCCGGGTTTGCCATCGGAGCCGAATAAGGCTGTCTTTGAAAAAAAAGAAATAGCCTAAGAAAAGTCCCCAATCTGTCAGAATTCCAATAATACCGACACGAGAACCGATAAGAATTGTTCCGACTGATGCAATAAATGTCAGTAAAAAATAAAATACATTCCGTTTGTAAAAGGAATACCAAATACAAAGTAATACAGCTAGAACCATATATACTCCCAATGCATTGCCGTCTGCGTAATATCCAGAGTATCCGAATCCAAATTTATCACTGTATGAAAGAATCCCGGTTTGTGTAATCATAGAGAATATATTAATTGCACCTATAAGTGAAGTTGTATAAACAACAAGTCTGATTAATTTCTCAAGGCTGAATATTTTACGGTAATAATAAAAATAAAAAAGGATGCAGAAGGTGTAGACAAACTTGAATAGATAGTCTATGTCCATTGCTGCATCTATATATTTTCCTGTAAAAGACCAAATAGCAAATGCCATTGAAATTAGGATTGTAATAATCCAAAATAAGAGAGTTAATAATGTGCTTAAATTTTTTAGTAAAAACTTCATAGTTAGGCATAATATGAATCCTCTAAAAGCTATTCCGATTGGTAAATGCACTCCTTTAAATTCCTGGATGTATCCATTTGCTGAGTCAAAAAAAATAGAAATGAAAAATAATATAAAAGGAAGTACTTGTATATAGAAGTTGTCTATGCTTATGGAGATAGGCTTAGCTATTGTAAATGTTTTCATATTCTTCCGTTATGTGTTTAATTGTAAACCTCTTGACATTTGCAATGCCTCGTAAAATTAATTTTTCCCTATATTTATCATCTGAGATAAGTTTTTGAAATCCTTTTCTAATGGAGCTTACATCATAAGGATTGATATAGTGAGCTGTATTTGCTGCTATTTCTGGGATAGAAGTTATTTTACTGGTTAGTAAAACTCTTCCAGTAGCATTGGCCTCTATTATAGGCATTCCAAAACCTTCATATAAAGAAGGAAAACTGACGATGTCACATTCTTGGTATAATCTAATGATATTTTGAAAGGGAATATCCAAATAATTTTTATATTGGATATGATTCTTTTTTAATTGCTCTATATGTTCTTGTTTTAAAATCCCTACAATGATTAGTGTACAGGGTATATTGCGTAATGGGTGTGTTTGTTGGAGTGGACATTGAACAGACGTTTGCCAGACAATTCTTTTACAGCTTTAGCTTTCAGATCAGCCCAAGCTTCTTCAGTACAAGGTTTGTTATCGTTTTTATATTCTTCAGAAGTCCACCATACTGAATTTTCGCTGGCTTCGTTCTTTACGAAAAATTTATCTTTAGGAGAACGACCTGTGTAAACACCAGTCATCACGTTTACAGCACCCAGTTCAGTTACCTGACCTTTTTCAAAGCCTTCCAAACCCGGTTTTGTTTCTTCTGCGAACAGAACATCGTAAGACGGATTATGAAGAACTTCCTTCACATCTTTAATTCCGTACTTGCTTAAATCTAATGTAGCCATCTTGAAATTAATTTAATTGATTGACTTTATATAACTTTTCTCTCTACTCAATGTTAAAACACAAGGCAAATCATCTTTGTTTTTACTTGCTGTTCCCTCGCCTTGTTAATCGCGGTACAAAAGTAATACAAATTTTCATAGTACATATCGAATTAAGGAAATTTTTCAGTAATAATTATTCTTTTCCATGCCGTTAACACCCAACCCTACCATTTTGTAACATAGAATTTACAAATCAGACACTTTTATCCAAAGATAGCATCATGTTTCCCGGCATTTAAGTCATCCTGGATGCGGTAAAGAACGACAAGCAGAGGGGATAAATTATGTTTAACGATATCGGTTATAATCTCCGGGTCAACAGACAAATATTCATGAGAAATAATATTTCGCATGGCAAAAATCTTGCGTCAGGGAATTCCCGGATAATAGACTAGCAACTTCTCCTTTGTTTCAGTATCTATTTGTTTCAATGTCTCACCGATAGTCTGTATTCTCACGCAAGTTGCATCAAATAAATCGACACCCTCCGGAGTACGAAGCAAATCATCGCAGTCTGCAACATCGGAAGTTCGTTTCAATGCCAATTCAAATCTTTGTATAACAAAAAGAAGCTTATCTGTTATTTGATCCTTAAAGATAAATTGCATCCTGTTCTATTTTACGCCGAAACAAAGCACGCATTGTTTCATGCAAAGTTATTAAATCGACTTTTTGCCTGAAAACTTGTTCTAAATCATCTTTTATATCCATCAATGTGTAATAACTTGTTTTTCTCAACTTAATAAAAACATCGATGTCACTCTTCTCATTCTGTTCACCACGAGCCACGCTACCGAAAAGGCCCAATGTTTCGATTCCGTATTTTTCGGCGGAACGGGCTTTGTAATCTCTCAGGATTTCTATGATTTCGGCTGTTGTCTTCATTGCTATACCCTTTTGTTTCACAAAGATAGAAATATAAATAAGAAAAGCTGTAAACCCTTGCATCTTTTTTCAAGGTTTACAGCTTTTCTTATCACAGATCGGCTTACCGCCTTACTTTACTTCCCAGATTTCTCCGCTCATCAGATAATCCTGCAGGTTACGGATCGGATTCTTGGCCTGGACTTCTTCGATCTGTTGGTGTACGGCTTCGTCGTAGGTCGGAGCATCCACATCGCGGATCACACCGAGAGCGACTGGCATATCCCCGCTCATCATGGCAAGCATCATGTGCAGGGTGTTATCCTTTTCATGTGCATCATGTACCAAAACATCATCCAGCGTATAACCATCCTGACCGATCGTTACGGCTTTAAGTTTCAGGCCTTCCAACACGATACCCTTTTCATTGTCTTTGCCGAACAACATCTTTTCGCCGTGGCGCAAGAAAATCGTACGGTCGGCACGAAATTCCTTATCGACAATCTTTTTATGGATACCGTCGTTAAAGATCACACAGTTCACCAGCACTTCAGTCACGGAAGCACCTTTATGGCGGGCAGAAGCAGCCAACACTTCGGTCGTATTCTTCAGATCCACATCGATCACACGGGCAAAGAAATTACCACGGGCACCCAAAGCCAGTTCAGCCAGAACGAAACCACGATCGGAAGTCGGGGAATACTGCCCCTTCGTCAGACCATATATCTTGTTGTTGAACAACACGATATTCAGGTCCACGTTGCGGCGGACAGCATGGATAAAATGGTTACCGCCGATAGCCAGACAGTCGCCGTCACCAGTAATCAACCAGACGCTCAAGTCCGGACGAGCCGTCTTCACGCCGGTAGCGATAGCAGCACCACGACCATGAAGATGAGAGAGTTCTGGAAGAGGTCGTGACGGATTATATTTCTATCGGCGATTATGTCCTCACCGGTGGGGAACTGGCAGCCATGGTCGTGGTGGACGCGGTGGCCAGACTGGTGCCCGGGGTACTCAATAACGACGAATCTGCCGAGACAGAGAGCTTCCATAACGATCTGCTGGAATATCCCCAGTATTCCCGCCCGGAGGAATGGCACGGAAAGAAAGTACCGGAGGTACTTCTGTCGGGCAATCATAAAAAGATCAATGCCTGGCGGCTGGAACAGTCCGAGAGACGGACGGAAGAACGCCGCCCGGATCTCTATGCAAAATATCAGGAAAAACAGAAAGTCATAAAAAAACTTTCCGCGAAGAAACGTATTTTTATTCATATGATGGAGACACTGTCCAGAGGATTGGGAGAAATTCTCTATGCGGAGGGGAAAAATGTACTGATCTATCTGCCGGAGATCGGCAATGCCATGCTGAATGCGGAGGATGAGGAGCATTTGGAGAAAATGCTGCCGCTCATTCCGAAAGCCGTGTCGGGGCATAGTATCGTGACCGTGACAGACCGGTGGAATGAACGTGTCAGTGAAATTTTAGGGTATCATGGCAGTATGCTATGTTCCCAGGCGTGCTATACCAGAGGGGAACCACTTCCGGTGAGGCACAAGGACATCCGGCAGCTGACAGTGGAAGAGGTTCCTTATGTGGCGGAGCATTATCACCTGGGAGACGAGATTTATGTCCGGGAGAGGATTGCAGCAGGAGATGTCTTCGGCATCTATATCGAGGGAAAACTCTGTGGTTTTATAGGATGCCACAATGACGGCAGCATGGGAATGCTGTATGTGGAGGATGCATACCGCAGACAAGGACTTGCAGCATCCCTGGAAGGTTATCTGATCAACAAACAGAGAGAACAGGGGATGATCCCTTACGCCCATATTGTGAATGGAAATGAAGCGTCCATACAACTGCAGGAACGGTTGGGGCTGAATCTGTCGGATCCCGCGATCTGGTGGCTGTATAATTAAAAAAAGCTTGCTTTTTATATGGCTTTATGGTAAAATCTGAATGTTGTGAAAACGAGATGGTCCTCTGCTACCAATAAGGGTATTAAGAACATCCATTTTATGAAGGAGGCTCATTATGAGTAACATTATCAAAGAGATCGAAGCAGAACAGTTAAAAGCAACCGTTGATCAGTTTGAAGTCGGCGATACCGTTAAGGTATACGGCAAGATCAAAGAGGGTAACCGTGAGAGAATCCAGGTATTCGAAGGCGTTGTACTGAAGAGACAGGGCGGCAGCAACAGAGAGACTTTCACTGTTAGAAAGACTTCCAACGGTATCGGCGTAGAGAAGACTTGGCCTTTACATTCTCCCAATGTAGAGAAGATCGAAGTTGTAAGAAAAGGTAAAGTAAGACGTGCTAAGCTGAATTACTTAAGAGATCGTGTTGGTAAGAAGGCAAAGGTTAAGGAATTAGTTAAATAATTACATTGACCGGAAAGGGGCAGCTGTTTCTGACAGCTGCCTTTTATATTTATTTGAAAAAGGAATACGGATATGGTACACTGAGACTTGTAAACACTATGCGAGATAGGACAGAACATTGAGAAATAAGGGACTAAGTTTTTATAAAAAAAAGAAAAAGATCAGTCAGGAACTGCTCAGGGAAATTTTCAGCTGGATCTTCGGCATTGCACTGTCAGTCTTTCTGGCTGCAGTGGTGGTTATCTTTCTGGGAAAGTCCACCAGAGTTGTGGGCATGTCCATGGAACCGACACTGGAGAATGGACAGCAGATATTTATTGACCGTTTTCTGTATGTTTTATCTTCTCCGAAGGCGGGAGACGTAGTAGCATTTCTGCCGAATGGCAATGAAAATTCCCATTATTATGTCAAGCGTGTTGTGGCAGGGCCGGGAGACAAGGTAAGGATCGCGGACGGAACTCTGTATGTCAACGGGCAGGAAAGCAAATGGGTGACGGAACGGATCCTGGATGCGGGTATAGCGGAAAACGAGATCATCCTTGGGAACAAGGAGTATTTCTGCATCGGGGACAACCCGAATAACAGCGAAGACAGCAGATCCGCCAATATCGGACCGGTGGAGGAGGGCGATATGATCGGTAAAGCCTGGTTCCACTTAAAATCCGGGACGGATGGCATCGGCTTTATCAAATAGGAAGTATGGTAGGAGAATAGAAAAATGAATTATCAGTGGTATCCCGGTCATATGACCAAAGCAAGGCGTATGATGCAGGAAAATATCAAGCTGATAGATCTGGTGATTGAACTTGTAGATGCCAGAATCCCCATCAGCAGCAGAAATCCGGATATCGATGAACTGGGAAAAGGTAAATCCCGTATCATTTTGTTGAATAAATCAGATCTGGCAGATCCAGTGTGGAATAAGAAATGGGTCGAGTATTTTTCAAATCAGGGAATGGGTGTACTGGAAATCAATTCCCGTACCGGTATGGGAATCAAGTCAATCCAGGGGCTGGTACAGGAAGTCTGCAAGGAGAAGATTGAACGTGACAGAAAGCGAGGCATCGTAAATCGACCGGTACGTGCTATGGTAGTGGGAATCCCCAATGTGGGAAAATCCACTTTTATCAATTCCTTCGCGGGAAAAGCCTGCGCCAAGACGGGAAATAAACCCGGTGTGACCAAGGGAAAACAGTGGATCCGTCTGAATAAAGGACTGGAACTTCTGGATACCCCCGGTATCCTGTGGCCCAAATTCGAGGACCAGCAGGTAGGAATGCGTCTGGCATTTATCGGATCCATGAACGATGAGATCCTGATTCCGGATGAACTGGCCTGTGATCTGATCGGAGCCATCAAAGAGCTTTATCCGAAGGCTTTGCAGGAACGCTACGAGGCAGATCCTGCGGGCAAGCCCATAGAGATACTGGAAGCAGTGGCAGAGAGCCGCAAATGCTATGCAAAGGGAGAACAACTGGATCTGGGGAAAGCCGCCGGCATCCTGATCGATGATTTCCGGAGCGGCAAGCTGGGACGAATAACACTGGAGAGGATATAGACAGATGAACAGAATCATGAGAGAATTATTAAACACAGCGATCTACCTGCTCTGTGTACTGGGAGCGGTATGGCTGGTGATCACCTTTGTAGGACAGCGTACGGAAGTGGAGGGAGCCTCCATGGAGAATACCCTGCACAACGGGGATAATCTGATCGTGGATAAGTTAAGCTATCGTTTTCATGATCCGGAACGCTTTGACATCATTGTCTTCCCGTTTCAATTCCAGGACAACACCTATTATATCAAGCGTATCATCGGACTGCCGGGAGAGACGGTACAGATCATGGATGATGGCAGTATCTACATCAACGGGGAAAAGCTGGAAGAGAACTACGGCATGGAAGTCATAAAACCGGAGACCATCGGCCGGGCGGCGGAACCCATTGAACTGGGGGATGATGAATATTTTGTCATGGGAGACAACCGCAACAATTCCAGCGACAGTCGTACGGATATGGTGGGTAACATAAAAAGAGAAAATATCATCGGAAAAGCCTGGCTCCGGATCTGGCCGGTTTCTGATTTCGGTGTATTACAACATCAATAACCATAAATGGGGATAAACAAATGGAAAGTGCAGCAAAGATCAAGGAAATATTACAGGCAGCTTCAATGGAAAAGCTGCCTGAATTTATAGCAGAATATGAGAATGATCCCAGAAGCGGTGTGCAGAAGCTGGTGTCTAGCGCACTGAAAAAGATAGATGCTCTGGAAAAGGAACGTCAGCGGATCGAGAATCTGAAAAAATACGAGAAAGAATACGCACAATATACCTATATCTGCGGAATTGACGAAGTGGGAAGAGGTCCTCTGGCGGGACCGGTAGTGGCAGGTGCTGTCATTCTGCCGAAGGATTGTGATATTTTATACATTAATGATTCCAAGCAGTTATCCGAAAAAAAGAGAGAAGAGCTGTACGATGTGATCACGAAGGAAGCGGTGGCCTGGGCAGTGGGCTATGCTTCTCCGGAGCGGATCGATGAGATCAATATTTTACAGGCAACTTATGAGGCCATGCGGGAGGCTGTCGGCAAACTGGATCCGGCACCGGATCTGTTGTTGAACGATGCTGTGACGATTCCCGGAGTGGAGATCCGACAGGTGCCGATCATCAAGGGCGATGCCAAGAGCATTTCTATCGGTGCGGCCAGTATTGTGGCCAAGGTGACCAGGGACCGTCTGATGGAGCAGTATGCCGATGTGTTTCCGGAGTATGATTTTGCATCCAACAAAGGGTACGGCAGTGCGGCACATATTGCGGCACTGAAGGAGTATGGACCGACTCCGATCCACAGACACAGCTTTATCAAAAATTTCGGATTTTAAGGCATTTTAGCGTGCCGGGAGAGAAAATATGAAGCTGACAGGATGGTTCTCACAGGATAAAATAGCGGATAACAGCAGAGTACAGACTCCAAATAATGCGAATACCGAACAGGTAAACCGGCAGATCCGTGCACTGGTTCCCGGGCAGACCCTCAGAGGAGAGGTGGTCTCCAGGGAGGGCAATAATGCGCAGATCCGTCTGCTGCAGGATGTCCTGGTGGATGCAAAAGTGGATGCGGATATCCGTCTGGAACTGGGGCAGAACATTACCTTTCAGGTAAAAAATAACGGGCAGACACTGAATCTGAGTCCTCTTTTTACCAATATGGCAACAGAAGGAACCGTACTGAAAGCGTTGGATATGGCATCGCTGCCGGTGAACGAGAATACGGTAGCCATGACAAAACAACTGATGGATGCGGGGCTTCCTATTGATAAGAATACGTTGCAGCAGATCTGGCATGAAAGTAATGCGTTCCCGGATGCGGAGATTCTGGATCTCGTGAATCTTCACAGAGTGGAACTTCCGGTGACGGAGGAAAATATCACACAGATGGCATCCTATCGCAATCTGACACATCAGCTGACAGCAGGAATCGCAGAGACCGGAGAAAGTCTGACAAATATGCTGCAGGGGCTGGTAGAGAGCGGAGACATAGAGCAGGCCGCCACAATCTACAGTGAGGTTCTGGAACTGTTGGCTTTCGAAGATGCGGCCGGAGAGACGGTAACAGGACAACAACAGACCGAGGGACCTCTGCCGGAGCCTGGCGTGGATGTGACAGTGACCCCGGAAGAGGCAGAACAGATGCCAGTACAGCCTTCGGCAACAGCACCGGAAGCTGTGCCGGGGCAGAAGACCATCATAGAGGAACCGACGGAGACGGCATCGGGCAACGGTCAGACGATAAAAGAAAATCCCGGTGCAGAAAAAACACAGGAGGCACCACAGCTGCAGAATCTGCAGAAACTGTTAAAGCAGGGGCTGGAGACGAAAGATATTCCCTTGCTGCGCAGTATTCTCCATAATTCCAAAGTGGCAGAGCTTCCGGCAA
>OGHV01001847.1_pt1 | contig 10896 bp, 7 predicted proteins | sample 1571551 | NCBI WGS metagenome assembly OGHV01 (sample SAMEA2581960, study PRJEB24529) | metagenome | biome: Human gut stool | place: China | collected 2011 | reverse complement strand
CACCTCATTCAACGGTTGAGGCTCTCAGCCTCTTGGGCCGTCACCCCTCACGCATGCTTCTTCCGGAAGTCCGCGATGGCGCGTTCCATCCGTTCGGGTTCGGTCATGACGCGCGGGTCGAGCATGAGTTCGGCGTCTTCCGCGCTCATGAGGCCTTCTTCCAAGACGACTTCCTTCACGGTCTTCCCTTCCGCGGCCGCCTTGTGGGCGATGCGCACGCCTTCGGGGTAGCCCATCGTCGCCGCGATGACGGTCGAGAGCGCGATCGAGCGTTCGGCTTCGCGGCGGCAGTCTTCGCGGCGCGCCGTGATGCCGTCGACGCAGTGTTCGCGAAGGATCGGGATTTCGCGCTCCACGAGCTGCATGCTTTCAAAGAGGCACTTGTAGAAGGTCGCGTCCCAGACGTTGAGGTCCAATTCGCCTTCGTCGTAGGCCATCGTGACGGCGACGTCGTTGCCGACCACCTGGTGGGCGATCTGGATCACCATCTCGGGAACGGTCGGGTTGATCTTCCCCGGCATGATCGAGCTCCCGGGGGAGAGCGCGGGGAGGTCGAGCTCGCAGAAGCCCGAGCGCGGACCGCTCGACATGAGGCGGAGGTCCTTGGAGATCTTCGACAAAGTGGTGGCGACCTCCTTCACGAGCCCCGAGACCGTCACGCAGAAGTCCATGTTTTGGAAGCCGTCGAAGAGGTTTGCCATGGGGCGCACGGGCTCGCCGAGGTCGTCCGACAAGGCTTCGTAGAAGGCGTCCATGTAGCCGGGGTCGGCTCCGAGCCCCGTCCCGACGGCGCTCCCGCCCATCACGAGCTCGAAGCACCCGGGACGCGCGGCGCGAAGCTTCGCGGCTATGCGGCGCGTCACCGACGCAAAGCCCGAGAATTCCTGCCCGAGGTTGAGGGGCAGCGCATCCTGCCAGCAGGTGCGGCCGACCTTGACGACGTCGGCGAATGCCGCGGCCTTCTTCTCGAAGCTTTCGGCCAAGCGGTCGAGCTCCGCCGTGATGCGGTCGAGGCGGGGCGCGATCGCGAGGTGCGTCGCGGACGGAATCGTGTCGTTCGTCGACTGGGCCTTGTTGACGTGGGTGTTCGGGTGCACCTTGTCCTGGCCGCGGCGGCCCGTGAGGATCTCGTTCGCGGCGTTCCCGAGGACTTCGTTCACGTTCATGTTGAGACAGGTGAAGCCGCCGCCCTGCCACATGTCGAGCGGAAACTGGTCGTCGTACCTGCCGGTGAGCGCTTCGTCGCAGGCCTTCACGATCGCGTCGCCGATTTCGGGCGCGAGCGCGCCGATCTTGACGTTCGCCTTCGCGCAGGCCTTCTTGATTTTGAAGAGTGCTCGGTGCAGGTCGGGGTAGGCGATGATGGGGTAGCCTGCGGCGCCGGAGACCTTCATCATCCGGACGGTCTGGATGCCGTAGAGGAGATGGTCGGGAATTTCCATGTCGCCGAGACAGTCGCGCTCGATGCGGGTGGGTTGCTGGGTTTTGGTCATGGTCGTGGTGATCCTGATGGTGGTGATGGTCGTGCTGACGGAAAAGCGGGAAGAGGGATTCGGGTGGCCCGGACGGGTCCGGGAACGGATTGCCGGTCTGCGGAGCATCCTGCGCCGGAGGCCGGCCGACGAGGAGCGGATGGACCGACGTGCGATTCCCGATGAAGCCATTCTTCATTCAATGGCCCGAATCTGCGAATAAACTCAGCATGACGATGGATTCGGTGAAGTTTTGCTTCATCGGATGGCTCCGACCAGGCCGTCCGCCGTCTTCCTTCGCCTTGTTCCGCCTTCCTTCCGCATTCCGCCGACCACGGACTCCAGATCATGACGCCCACGCCGCATGCCAAAAGCGCTCCGAACTTCGCCCCGACGCTCCCCTCTTTGGAGAGCCTCCGGATCTTTCTCGCCGCCGCGCAGACGCGGCGGCTGAACGAAGCGGCGGAGCGCTTGGGACTCACGCCCTCCGCGGTCTCGCAGTCGATCCGGCGCCTGGAGCAGGATCTGGACGTCGTGCTCTTCGACCGCGAGGTGCGGCCTTTGAGGCTCACCACCGCGGGCGAGCGCCTTCAGGCCGAGGTGCCGGGACTCCTCGCCGCGGCCGCGGCGGTCACGTCCGCGATCCGTTCGCCCGAGCACACGCGCCTTCGGCTGGGGTTGGGCGAAACCGTCACCGCGACGATCGGCCCCTGGCTGATCGCGCGCCTGGCGGAGAACATCTCGCACCTGGAGACGACCACGCGCTTGACGAAGCCTTTGGTCGAGGCTTTGGCGGCGGAGCGCATCGACGTGCTGATTTCGCCCGACGGCCGCCTGGACGACGAGCGCTGGGCGCGGCGCGCGCTCTACCGCGAGCGGTTTTTGCTGGTCGGCCCCAGGGGCCATGCTTTGCCCGAGAGCGTCGCGGACCTGCGGATCTACGGCGCGACGCGGCCCTTCATCGGGTACACGCCGGAGAGCTCCGACCACGACGAGGCCGAGCGCCTCCTGAGAATCCTCGACGTCGCGCCCGAGCGGCGGATCGCGGTGTCGTCGAGCTATGCGCTCGTGGGGCTCGTCGCGGAATTGGGCGGATGGAGCCTGGTGCCGGCCACCAACCTCTGGTGCGGGCAGGCCTTCGCGGCGCGGCTCAAGGTCGCGCGGGTGCCGGGCGACATGCAGGTGACGAGAACGATGTGGGCCGTCGCGGATGCGGGGAGCAGGCTCCCCGAATTGGAACTCACGGCCGCGGCCGCGCAGGCGGTCGTGCGGGAGCACCTCGCGGGGGCGCTGGCCTCCGTGCTTCCCGAATTGGCGGGCGAAATCGAGGTGTTGAGCGGGGCGTGAAGCGCTTCAGTTTCTTCGGCGTCAGGCCTCTTCGGTCTTTCGGGCGTTCCGTGCGTCCAAGCGCTTCTGAATGGCCTTCACCAACATTCCAACCATGACGGCCGAGACGAAGGTCCCTTCGCGCACTTCCGTCACCGTCCCGAAGGCGGCGAGCTCCATCACGACGGCGATCGCGACCAAGGAGAGGTCGTTCGCGACCTTCATCGAGCCGAACGTCTTCTTGAACTTGTAGCAGACCGCGAGAACGATGCCTTCCCCGGCCTGCACGATCGTGTTGGAGCGGATCTGCATGGTGATGCCGGTGGCGAGCAGGACGTTCCCCGCGAGGCTCATCACCCAGGAGGCGGCGTACGGACAGGCCGAGACGCGCATCACGTCGGTGACGGGCGCGAGCGTCGACATCCCGAGGTCGATGAAGAGCCCGAAGAGGAGCACCGCGGGAACCTGCATGAGGATCGCGGCCGAGACGCGGCGAAGAAGCACGATCTGGCCGATGACGAAACAGCAGTTGATGAGGATGGTGGTCGTCCCGAAGGTGAGCCCCGTCATGTCGGCCAAAACCACGGGGACGCTCGAAATCGGCGTCGTCCCCAACGCCGCACTCGTCACCGCGGCGATCCCGAAGGCGGCGAAGGCCATCCCGACCAGAAGCACCAGGATGCGCAGGGGCAGAGGGGCTTGAGTCTTGGGAGGGTTCTCGGCGGCGGAGGTGCTGGTCATGGGCGTTCAGGAAGCGGCGTTGGAATGGAATCGGGGAATCGTGAAAACGACGGAAAAACCGATCCATTGTACGCCTCTCCCGGACAGCTGAAAATGCCGGTTCTCCCGGTTCTCCCGGTTCTCCCGAGTCGAGGGAAGTGCGGGGCGAATTGCGGGAACGGGGCCGGGCGAAAGACCCCGGATGAAAAGAGAGGACCGTGCCTCATCTGCGGCACGGTCCTCCTGAGTCTCTTGGGCTCAACGTCGGGAATCCGGGCCGACCGTCCGAACGGGCGGACCCGGATGCCTTCGGCTTCATCACGCAATGCGGATGCGCCCGTCGACGGCGATGGGCTCCCCGTTCTTCTCCGAGATCATGAGCGGGTTGATGTCGAGTTCCTGCACTTCGGGGAAGTCGGTCACCAACTGCGAGAGGCGCAGAAGCGTCTCCTCCACGCGGTCGATCTGGGCGGGCGTCGTCCCGCGCGCGCCCTGAAGGAGCTTGAAGGCCTTGACGCTTCGGACGAGTTCCTTCGCGTCCTGGTCGTTCAGGGGCGCGAGGCGGAAGGCGACGTCTTCGAGCGCTTCGACGAAGATGCCCCCGAGGCCGAACATCATCATCGGCCCGTACTGCGGGTCGGTGGCGATGCCGCAGACGGTTTCGCGCTTGCCCACGACCATTTCCTGGATGATCACGCCTTCGAAGCCCTCGGCCAAGCCCTTCACTTCCAACTTCGCCACGAGGTCCCGGAAGTTTTCGAGCACCGCGTCGTGCGAAGCGAGCCCCACGCGCACGCCGCCCACGTCGGTCTTGTGGGAAACGGTGGTCGACGTCATCTTCATGACGACGGGGTAGCCGATGGCGTCGGCCGCCGCGGCCGCTTCCTCGGCCGTCTTCGCGAAGGCCGAGCGGCAGGTGCGCACGCCGTAGGCGTCCAACACCTCCATCGATTCGCGGGTGGAGAGTTCCGTGCGGCCTTCCGACTTCACGCGGTCGAACATCGCGCGCACGGCGTCCTTCTTCACCTCAAACGCAGGGACGACCCCTTCGGGGCGTTCCATCCAGAGGCGCTGACGGTTCAAGCGTTCCATCGCGTCCACGGCTTCTTCCGCGTACATGTAGAAGGGCACCGTGACCTTCATGTCGGAGAGCTCCGTGAAGAAGCGGTTTTCCGTCATGAAGCAGCCGATGATCGGCTTTTCGGGGTGCTTCGCCTTGATGTCCATCAGGGCCTTCGCGACGTCGGTGTCCTTCAACCCCAGGAAGGGCAGGTAGATCACCATCACCATGTCGACGCCGGGGTCGGCCAGGACCGTCTCGACCGTGCGCTGGTAGTGCTCCAACGGGGCCGACGCGATCATGTCGACGGGGTTCTTCACCGAGGCGGCCGCGGGGAGGAAGCTCCGGAGTTCGGCCTTCGTCGCGTCAGAAATTTCCGCCATGCGCATCCCGTACGCGCTCACGGCGTCGGTCGCCATGATGCCGGGGCCGCCCGAATTCGTGACGATCGCGATGCGGTCGCCCTTGGGGATCGGGCAGTTGGAGAAGGCCTTCGCGCTGTTGAAGAGGTCCTTCAAACCGAGTTCACGGATGACGCCCGCCTGCTTCAGGAGCGCGTCCGCGGCGCGGTCGGCGCCCGCCAACGAACCCGTGTGCGACGACGCGGCCGAGGCGCCCGCGGCGCTGCGGCCGGCCTTCAAGGCGAGGACGGGCTTCTTCTTCGTGATGCGGGCGGCGTGCTCGCGGAAGGCCTTCGGGTCGCGGATCGACTCCATGTAGAGGAGGATCTGACGGACGTCCTCTTCGTGCTCCCAGTATTCGAGCGCGGCCTGCGCGTCGATGTCGGCCTGGTTGCCGATCGAGATGAACTGCGCGAAGCCGAGGTTGAGGTCTTTGAGAATGTTGAGGATGCCGCCGCCCAAAGCGCCCGACTGCGAGACGAAGCCGATGTCGCCGCGCTCGGGGAGGCTCTCCGCAAAGCACCCGTCGAGGCGCACCTCGGGGTGCGTGTTGACGACGCCCAAGCAGTTGGGGCCCACCATGCGCATGCCGTACTGACGGACCTTCGCGAGGAGGTCGGCTTCGAAGGCGGCGCCTTCCGGCCCCGTTTCCTTGAAGCCCGCCGAGATGACGACGAGACCCTTGATGCCCTTCGCGTGGCAGGCGTCGACCGTCTCGGGGACGAACTTCGAATTCACCACGATGATGGCGAGATCCACGCCCTCGGGGAGGTCCGCGACGCTCTTGTACGCCTCAAGGCCTTCAATGACGCCGCCCTTCGGGTTGACGGGATAGACCGGACCCGTGAAGCCGTACTCCAAGAGCCGCTTCATCAGGTCGGAGCCGATCGTATGCGGGCGCGTGGACGCGCCCACGACGGCGACGGCACGGGGCTTCATGATGGCGTTCAAAGACATGTGGGCAATCCTCCGATTTGTCGAAATGGGGTCGGAAATTCCAGTGGGCGTCCGGAAGCGGTCCTGCGGAGGTCCGCAGGGGCTTGGGAGTCCGTGTTGGGCTTTGTCCTGAGGGAGGCGGGTGGGACGGCCGTCCCGAATCCTCCGGTTTCGAAAAGCTAGCACAAAACCGGCGCGGCTTTGGCCCGCAAAGCGTATTCCGAGCCGTCCTGAGGCGGGCTTCGGCTGCCCCGACCGGACCGCTTTCGACCGGGACGAGGGCCGTTGGAAAACGTCCGATACGCTTCCGAGCCCCGAAGTTTCGGGACCGGTCGCGACCTTCGTCCGGCGGCGGTGTAGGATTTCCGCATTCCGCCAACGCTTCCATAGATTCTGCTCATCATGTCCGAATCCACCGCCCAAACCACTGCAACCACCGTCTTCCCGCCCGTTCCCGTCCCGACCGGATACCTGGGCGGCCTCACGCCCGAGGCCTTTGAGGCGCTGCCCGCCGTGCTGCGGCGCTTCCTCGCCTACACCCAGTTCGAGACCGCCTCCGACATGCACGCGGCGCCGGGCGTGCGGCCCTCGACCGCCGCGCAGACCGTGCTCGCGCGCCGGATCGCGGGGGAGCTCGCGGAGATGGGCCTCTCGCCCGTGCTCGACGCTTCGGGCCTTCGGGTTCACATTCCGGCAACGCCGGGCTTTGAAGACCGCCCGACGGCGGGCTTCATCGCGCACCTCGACACGAGCCCGGAAGCCTCGGGCGGTCCGGTGAAATGGAAGATCGTCGACTATGAGGGCGGTCCGCTCACGTTGAATGCGGAGTCGGGCGTGGTGCTCGATCCCACGCGCTTCCCCGAGGTCGCGGCCGCCGCGGGCGGCCCGCTCGTCGTCACCGACGGGACGACGCTTCTGGGGGCGGACGACAAGGCCGGTGCGGCGATCCTCACCGAGCTCGCTCGGGTGCTCGTCGACGGAACGGTCCCGCACGCGCGCATCGCGCTCGCCTGGACCTACGACGAGGAGATCGGCCGCGGGACGGAGGGGTTCGACTTGAAGGCCTTCGGCGCCGACTACGCCTACACGATCGACGGCGGGACTTTGGGCGGGTTCGAAACGGAAACCTTCAACGCCTCGCAGGCGCGGGTGGTGTTCCGGGGCTTGAGCGTGCACCCGGGGTCGGCGAAGAACCGGATGGTGAACGCCTTGCGCATGGCGACCGACTTCATGAACCGTCTGCCTCCCGGCGAAGTCCCCGAGAAGACCGAGGGCCGCGAAGGGTTCTTCCACCCGGTCGAGATGAAGGGATCCGTGACCGAGGCCGAAGTCACCCTCATCATCCGGGATCACGACGAGGCGCTCTTCCGGGCGCGCGAAGCGAAGGTCCGGGAGATCGTCGAGGCGATGCGCGGCGTCTGGGGCGACCGGATCGAGGTCGAGATCGACTTCCAGTACCACAACATGGGGCACTACATGGCGAAGGCCGGGGGCGTCGCCGAGATGGCGAGAAGCGCCTACCGTGAGTGCGGCGTCGAGCCCGTCGAGGAGCCGATCCGCGGCGGCACCGACGGGAGCCGCCTGTCGGAGATGGGTTTGCCGACCCCCAACATCTTCACGGGCGGCCTCAATTTCCACGGCGTGCACGAGTGCCTTCCCGTGCGCCACTTCCTGAAGGCCTTCGAGATCGTCTGCGCGATCGCGGGGAAGACGACGAAGCTCCGGACGCTCGAAACCTTCGAAGGGTGACGGGCGCGGCGGCGGGCTTCCCGCCACCCGCCGTACCCGGCGGTACCGTCTCTTTCCCGACGCGCCCGCCCGAGCGCATCGGTCCAGTCGGCTTCCGCCGGATAAAAAAGAGCCGGAACTTTTGCAAGATCCGGCTCAAACGACTCTCTTTCAACCTTTTCAGGAGACCCTCGGAAAATTCCTTCGCGGTGTGGACCGCAACGAATTCATTCGTCCTTGGATGAGTTCATGGTATCAACGGAAGGGGTTCACGTCTGAAAGGAAATTGAGGGGAAGACCGCGCCAAACGTATCGGATGTTGCGGGAGGTTTCAGGGACTTAGCACTCGGGCCGACGTCTCCTTCCAAGGGCGTAGAGGACCCCGCCGAGGGTCGTAGGGGATAACCATCCAGTCGCCGCGCGGAACCCTCCCGGGAAAGGCGAAGCCCCCGCGGGGCGGACCCGGCGGGGGCTTCCAAAGCGTTCCGGCAGCTCTCCCTTCGAGGAAACCGCTGGGTGTTGAACGGTCGGAAGCGGAAGTCGCGCTCGCCCGCCTCGATGCGCTCCAAGCGCTTGACGCTCGCGGTGCGGAACTTCTCGATCTTGATCTTCGGGAGTTCGCGCTCGATCACCTTCTCGCCCGCTTCGCGGGTCTTGGGCGTGGCGTAGTCGCAGAGGTACTCCTTGATCGTCAGGACCGCGTTCGCCTGGCAGTAGTCGGCGATGGCGCCGTTCTTCGCGAACTCCATGAAGCGGTCGCCCGTGCGGCCGGCGCGGTAGCAGGCCGTGCAGAAGCTGGGCAGGTAGTTGTTCTCAAGGAGCCAGCGGAGCACTTCGTCGAGCGTCCGGCGGTCGCTCGTCTCGAACTGCGCGGTGTTCTCGACCTCACGGATGTCCTTGATGGTGTAGCCGCCGACGGTGGTTTTGGACCCCCCGGAAATCTGCGAGATGCCGAGTTTGAGCGCTTCCGTGCGGATGCGCTCGGATTCGCGGGTCGACATGATCATCCCGGTGTAGGGGACGGCGAGGCGGATCAACGCCACGACCTTGAGGAAGATGTCGTCCGGCACGGCGTTCGAGAAGGTCGTCGGATCGATGTCGTCCGCCGGGCAGATGCGGGGAACGGAAATCGTGTGGGGGCCGCAGCCGAAGACCGCTTCCAAGTGTTCGGCGTGCATGAGAAGGCCCACGAAGTCGTAGCGGTAGAGGTTGAGCCCGAAAAGGACCCCCAGACCCACGTCGTCGATTCCGGCTTCCATCGCGCGGTCGTGCGCTTCGGTGTGGTAGGCGTAGTCCGCCTTCGGGCCCTTCGGGTGGAGTTCCGTGTACGCGGCCTTGTTGTAGGTCTCCTGGAAGAGCTGGTACGTGCCGATCTTCGCGTCGTGGAGCTTCTTGTAGTTCTCGACCGTCGTCGCCGCGATGTTGACGTTGACACGGCGGATCTCCCCGTTCTTGTGCTTGATCGAGTAGATGGTTTCGATCGATTCGAGGATGTACTCGATGGGGTTCAACTTCGGGTGTTCGCCCGCTTCCAAAAGCAGACGCTTGTGGCCCATGTCCTGGAGCGCGATCACCTCGCGGCGGATTTCGTCCTGCGTGAGCTTCTTGCGGACGATCGACTTGTTCTTCGCGTGGTAGGGGCAATACGTGCAGGTGTTGATGCAGTGGTTCGACAAGTAAAGCGGCGCGAAGAGCACGACGCGCGAGCCGTAGATGTGCTCCTTCACCTTCTTGGCGACCTCGAAGATTCTCTCGTTGCAGTCCGGAAGGTCGCACGCCAAAAGGACGGCCGCTTCGCGGTGGGTGAGGCCCTTCGACTGCGCGGCCTTCTCCAGAAGACTTTCGATCAGGGGGCGGTCCGACTTGTGTTCCTCGGCCCATTCGAGGGTGGCCCTGATCTCGTCGTCGTTGATGAAGTCCTCAGCCTTGCGGGACTTGGGATCGTACATGGATGTCCTCCGTACGGGGAAAAGGGTTGGATGGCGGGCCGGGCGCGTACGGAAGGCGAGTGATCGGCAGCTCGGGTCGGGCCGATCCGTCCGATGTGGAGGGTCTCCGGAAGGGTGGGTTCCGGGACCGGGACGCGCCGGGCGTTCGGTAATCCTACCGACTGTCGCTCTCCTCCGAAAGGCTTCCGTCGAGGTACTACTTAAGGAGGATGGAGTGCCTTTGAGGAGACGTCTTCACCCAACCGCGGGCATAACTCGGGCGTTTTCGGCGTCTGAACGCCTGTGCGGGGAATCTTAACTGTAGGGTGTGGAGACTCGGATTTTTAGGGTTTGTACGGATAAACCGGGTGGCCGTTTCGGGACGGGGCGTCGGGCGGAGGGGATCGACGGGGCGGAGGATGACCGCTCTGCGCAGGAAACCGCAGGATTCGGAAGGTGCGGGCTTTTTCGAGGCTGTTTCGAGGCGTCGCTCAGCTGTTTTCGGGGTTCTTCGGCCCTACAATGGAAAAAGGAGGTGCGCACACGACCGACGGCTCCGCCAGGCGGAGCCGACCGCGCCCCGAAGTACTCACGCCGTCCGGACGAAGGAGGTCTCATGGCACGCGTCAAGCTCAAATTCAAACTGGCGGGAAAGACCGCGCTCGAACTTCAGCACCTCCTTGAGGCCGGAGCGGACGAGCTGGCGCCGGCGTTGACCGAGGCGATCCTGGACGCGCTCGAAAAGGGTGAGCTCGACATCAGCATCAAGGCGAAGGCGCCGAAGAAGGCTGAGAAGGACGAGAAGGCCGGGAAGGCGGAGAAGAAGGAAGTCGAAAAGAAGGCGGAGAAGGCTGAGAAGGCTGAAAAGCCGGCGAAGGCCGAAGCGTCTGAGAAGGCTCCGGCGCCCGAGAAGATGCCGGCGAAGAAGCCTGCGGCCCCGAAGGCGGCCGAACCGGCTGCTCAGGCCGAGCCCGCCGAAGCGCCCAAGGCACCGAAAGCGCCGAAAGCAGTGAAGGCTCCCAAAGCCGAGAAGGTCGAAAAGGCCGAAAAGCCCGTGAAGGCGAAGGCGCCTGCGAAGGCTCCGGCCGAGGCCGCCGCGGTGCCCAAGGCTCCCGCAGCGAAGCCGACGCCGAAGGCTGCCGCGAAGCCTGCGGCGAAGGTCGCCGCCGAAGCTAAGCCCAAGGCCGCCAAGGCGGTCGGTACCGCCAAGCGCGCGAAGCCCGTACCCAAGTCTTGAGAGACGTCTGAGGGGCGGGCGTAGACCGCCCGGCGCAGGCGTCGGAAACCATCCGGGGAGATCGGAAGAGCGTCGTGTAGGGGAAGAG
>OGHV01001829.1_pt1 | contig 10963 bp, 9 predicted proteins | sample 1571551 | NCBI WGS metagenome assembly OGHV01 (sample SAMEA2581960, study PRJEB24529) | metagenome | biome: Human gut stool | place: China | collected 2011 | reverse complement strand
CTGCAGGATGAACGCTTGGTACGGGAACCGGGGCTGTGGTAGGACTTCTGTTCGCAGCCTTTGTTCTGCTCGCATATTTAAGTGTGTTTAAGCGTCAGATGAAGCGGGAACGCCGGGCAAAGGTTGACAGCTATTCGTATATTTTTAAAATTTTATTTATCACCATCATACCGGTTCTGATGAGTACTACAATCTACAATTGTAATGCAATTTTAGACCAGGCAATTTTTAAAAACATTGCAAACTTACAGGGATACTCTGCAAATGATATCAGTGAGTGGAATGGTATTTATACCGGTAAATATAAGACATTGATCAATGTGCCAATCTCGATCGCATCTGCCCTGGCAGCATCTTCCGTGCCTGCGTTGACCGCGGCTTACACAAATGGTAAGAAAGAGGCAGTCCGCTCACAGATCAACACAGCAATCCGTTTTATCATGGTGGTTGCGTTCCCTTGTGCAGTGGGAATGGGTGTTCTTGCATCTCCGATTTTACAGCTTTTGTTCCGTGATTCCTCGGAACTTGCAGCGAGTATGTTGCAGCTTGGTGCTGTTTCTATTGTATTTTTCTCGCTGTCGACGCTCTCAAATGGTTTGTTACAGGGAATTAACCGTATGCGGGAACCTGTAAAAAATGCATTGATCGCGCTGGTGCTTCATATCGGATTACTCGTTGTACTCATGTATGTCTTTAAATTAAATATTTACGCAGTTGTTTACGCAAATGCATTTTTTGGTTTGTTAATGTGTGTATTAAATGCACACTCCGTGAAAAAATACAGCGGCTACCGGCAGGAGATCAGACGTACTTTCGTGATACCGGGCATTTCTGCGCTCATTATGGGTGTTGCAGTTTATCTGTCGTATCAGCTTGCATTATATCTCCTTCGTGTGAATGCGATTGCAACCGTATTCAGTATTTTGATCGGTGTGATCGTCTATGCAGTGGTTCTTTTGCTGCTGAAAGGTCTGACTGAAGAGGAGATTTTAAAATTTCCGAAAGGTGCTGCACTTGTAAGGCTTGCAAGAAAAATGCATCTGCTGCGATAAATTGCAAAAACAAATTTACAGGCATGGAAATTTTTCGTTTAAAAATGTAAAAAATGGCAAATACTTATCAGGGGTGATGAAATTGAAAAAAATGATAAGTGTTTGCCTTTTATTTGTATTGCTTTTGGCTGGTTCTTTATGGATAGACCAGACAATGCTTTCTTCTGAGAAACCAAAGCCGGAAGAGGTGGCAGAAGAAATGGCTGCTGATACGGAAAAAATGACAGAGAGCATGTCACATCTCTCTTATACAAAATATTATGTCCATGCTTCAGAAGGCTATGTGGTCATCTGTCAGGCGGATCATGAGACGGTTTACTGTGAGACTTCTATCCGGGTGGAACATCTCCCGGAGGAACTTCAAAGCGGTCTAAAAGAGGGAATTGCACTTTGTTCGGATGAGGAATTATATGAATTTCTTGAGAATTATTCATCATAATTTCTTGCGAATTATTCGCCGTAATGATTTGATTGTTACTTTTACTTATGGTAATATAAAAAAGGTTTTCAATAACTTTAAACCATGTGAGGAAAAATCGTTAAAGTTTTGCAATTGCCTAGAGAAATACAATGTGAGGAATCATGAATATAAATGAGAAAAAAAGCTTTGATGTCATAGTGATCGGCGGTGGAGCTGCAGGAATGATGGCGGCCATCACGGCTGCGTCCAATGGGGCGGACACGATGATCTTAGAGCATAAAGACCGTGTGGGGAAGAAGATTTTATCCACCGGAAACGGAAAATGTAATTATACGAACGAATTGCAGGGTGTCACGTTTTATCGCGGAGATGACCCTGCATTTGTGCTACCGGTTATGGAACAGTTTGGTTTTGACGAGACGGTTTCTTTTTTTGAAAAACTTGGTATTTATCCAAAAAGCAGGAATGGTTACTATTATCCGGCGAGCGAGCAGGCGGCATCTGTATTAGATGTGCTCCGGATGGAATTGACATTCCGCCATGTCTCTGTGGTAACCGAGTGTGAGCTTCGCAATATTTTAGAGAAAAAAAACGGTTTTCTGTTAGAGACTGACAAAGGAAGATTTTCTGGAAAAAAAATCATTTTTGCCACGGGATTATTGGCTGCACCAAAAACGGGAAGTGATGGAAGCGCAATTCCTCTGATCAAGGCATTTGGACATCGTTTTTCGGATGTTGTTCCGGCATTAGTTGCCTTGCAGTGCAGAGAATCCTTTTTCAAACAGCTTGCAGGAATCCGCACAGAGGCAGAAGTGTCACTTTTCATAGATGGAGAGAGCATCGCCTCAGAGCGCGGTGAACTTCAGTTGACGGATTATGGAATTTCCGGAATTCCGATATTTCAGGTCAGCCGTTTTGCCACAAAAGCGTTAAAGAGAAAGCAGACGGTCACAGCACAGATTGATTTTCTGCCAAAGCTGAGTGAACAGGAGATAGAACAATTGTTCGAAAGTCGCTTTCGAGAATATGCGCATGGCAAGACTGCGGACGAGGCAATGGTCGGGCTGCTGAACCATAAATTGAGCGATGTGCTGTTAAAGGAAGCGCACATTTCGCTGAAAAAGCCGGCAGAGGAGATCACGAAAAAGGAATTGCTGCAGCTTGTAAAACAGTGTAAGCACATGGAAGTCTGTGTGACAGGAAGCAAGTCTTTTGAACAGGCTCAGGTCTGTGCAGGCGGGGTACATACAGATGAGATCAATCCCCGGACGATGGAGTCAAAACTTGTTCCAAACGTTTATTTTGCGGGGGAAGTGGTTGACATTGACGGTATGTGCGGCGGCTACAATTTACAGTGGGCATGGTCGAGCGGCTATGTGGCAGGCATACATTCGGCAGGATCATACAGAACACATTTCTGTGTCAGGTGCACGGAAAAATGACCGGGGAATGAAATTACAAAAATGCAGGAAAATCAGGAAAAAAGAATGATACGAGTTAGTCAGTTAAAACTGCCCGTAGAACATAGTGAGGAGCAGTTCTATCAGAAAATTGAAAAAAGTTTAAAAATAAAAAGAGATCAGATCAAAAAGTTACAGATTGTAAAAAAATCAATGGACGCAAGGAAGAAACCGGAGGTTTCCATTGTCTATTCCGTAGATGTATGGGTGGATAAGGAAGAGAAGATTTTAAAACACTCTGGAAATAAGAATGCAGTCTGCGTCAAAGAGAAAAAATATAAAGTGCCGGAACATGGTACAGAGCGTTTCAACCACCGGCCGGTGGTGATCGGAGCTGGTCCGGCAGGACTTTTCTGCGCGTATCTGCTTGCAAGGGAAGGATACAGACCTCTCGTATTCGAACGCGGAAAAAAAGTCGGGGAGCGGACAGAAGATGTTTTACACTTCTGGAAAACAGGCGTACTGAATCCGGCATCCAACGTGCAGTTTGGCGAAGGCGGTGCAGGAACGTTTTCAGACGGAAAATTGAATACTCTGGTGAAAGATCCTCTTGGGCGCAACCGGTTCGTATTAGATACGTTTGTCTCCTTTGGAGCACCGGAGAAAATCACCTATGAGAACAAGCCGCATATTGGAACGGATATTTTATCGAAAGTGATTGCGGCAATGCGCGAAGAAATCTTTCATCTGGGTGGCACATTCGAGTTTGAGAGCTGTGTAACAGATATTCGGGTGGAAAACCAGAAGATCAAAGCCGTTGAAATCAATCACAATACCTGGATGGAAACGGAAGTCTGTGTGCTCGCACTTGGGCATAGCGCGCGCGATACGTTTGAGATGCTTCATAAGACCGGACTTTTTATGGAGCCAAAGGCCTTTGCAGTCGGTTTTCGTGTGGAGCACCCACAGAGGGACATCAACCGCAGCCAGTATGGAGAAAAATATGCAGAACTGCTTGAGGCAGCACCTTATAAAGTGACCGCAAACCTTGCAAATGGAAGGGGTGTTTACTCCTTCTGTATGTGTCCGGGTGGCTATGTTGTGAATGCCTCCTCGGAGGAAAAACGTCTTGCGGTCAACGGAATGAGTTATTCCGACCGTGGAAGCAAGAATGCAAACAGCGCGATCATCGTCTCTGTGACACCGGACGATTTTGACGGAACGGACGCACTTTCCGGTGTAGAATTCCAGCGCAGACTCGAAGAAAAATCGTTTGCACTTGGAAACGGGAAAATCCCGCAGCAGCTTTTTGGCGATTACTGTGAAAATAAAAAAAGCACAGGATATGGAACGTTTTCTTCGGAGACAAGAGGTGAGACTGCATTTTCAAATTTAAGAGGTCTGTTTTCAGATGAGATGGAGCAGTCTTTTATCGAGGGAATGCATTCCTTTGCAAAACATATTCCGGAATTTGACCGGAACGATGCGATCCTGTCCGGCGTGGAGAGCCGGACGTCCTCACCGGTACGAATCCGCAGGGATGAGGCGTTTGAGGCAAATATCAGAGGCATTTATCCATGCGGAGAGGGAGCCGGATATGCCGGAGGGATCACTTCTGCGGCAATGGACGGCATGAAGGTGGCGGAGGCGGTCATTCGAAAATATCAGCCTTTCCAATAAGGGGATCGCAGTCAGAAGAATCAGATAATTGCGCATGATAAACAGGCGCAATGGAAGGAAGTAACATAAGTGGCAGAATTTACACCAATGATGCAGCATTATCTGCAGACCAAAGAAGAATATAAAGATTGTATTTTATTTTACCGTCTCGGTGATTTTTATGAGATGTTTTTTGATGATGCCGTGTTAGTGTCAAAAGAGTTAGAGCTGACATTAACCGGAAAAAGCTGCGGTATGGAGGAACGTGCGCCGATGTGCGGTATCCCATATCATGCGGTGGAAGGATATTTAAACCGTCTGGTAGCCAATGGACATAAAGTGGCGATCTGTGAGCAGGTGGAAGATCCAAAGCTTGCAAAAGGAATTGTAAAAAGAGAGGTCATCCGTGTTGTAACGCCTGGAACGAATATGGATATCCAGGCTCTGGATGAATCAAAAAACAATTACATTATGTGCATTGTCTATCTGGCAGATAAATATGGGATTTCCCTTGCGGATGTTTCCACCGGCGACTATTATGTCACGGAAGTGGACTCCGAGCGGAAGCTGATCGATGAGATCAATAAATTCGCACCTTCCGAGATTGTCTGCAATGAGAGCTTTTATATGAGTGGCGTGGATCTGGAAGACATGCGTCATCGTCTCGGAATTACCATTTATTCTCTGGATGCATGGTACTTCAGCGATGAGACGGCGGAGACAACCTTAAAAGGACATTTTCATGTCAACAGTCTGGAGGGGCTTGGCTTAAACGATTATGCATATGGAACGATCGCAGCAGGGGCATTGTTAAAATATCTCTATGAGACACAGAAAAACAATCTGGATCATATTTCTGCCATCCATCCATATTCTACCGGCAAATTTATGATCATTGACAGTTCCACAAGACGAAATCTGGAACTGGTAGAGACAATGCGTGAAAAACAGAAACGTGGTTCGCTGCTCTGGGTATTGGACAAGACCAAAACTGCCATGGGTGCAAGACTGCTGCGTTCTTATGTCGAACAGCCGTTGATTGATAAGGCAGAGATAGAAAAAAGACAGGATGCGATCGCAGACATCAACAAACATATGATCACCAGAGAGGAACTGCGTGAGTACTTAAACCCAATCTACGATCTTGAGCGTCTCATCACCCGTGTGACTTATATGTCTGCAAATCCGAGGGATCTGATCGCATTTAAAAATTCAATCGGAATGCTTCCGCCGATCAAAACATTACTGGAAGATTTTGATACGGAACTTTTAAAAGAACTTCAGACAGATATGGATCCGTTAGAAGAACTTTATCAGTTAATTGATGCATCGATCATGGAAGAACCTCCGATTTCTGTGCGCGAGGGAGGTCTTATCAAAGACGGTTATAACGAAAATGTAGACAAGTACCGTCACGCAAAGACCGAAGGAAAAACATGGCTTGCAGAGTTAGAGGCAAAAGAGCGTGAAAAGACCGGGATTAAAAACCTCAAAATTAAATTTAACAAAGTATTTGGATATTATCTGGAAGTGACAAATTCCTATCGGGATCTCGTGCCGGATTACTTTACGAGAAAGCAGACACTTGCCAATGCAGAGCGTTATATCACACCGGAGTTAAAAGAGCTCGAGGATATGATCTTAGGAGCAGAGGACAAGCTGATCAATTTGGAATACGATCTGTTCTGTGAAGTGCGCAACAGGATCGCAGCGGAAGTGGTCCGCATCCAGAAAACAGCAAAAGCGGTAGCAAAGCTTGATACCTTCGTTTCTCTTGCCGTGGTGGCAGACCAGAATAATTACTGCCGCCCGAAAATTAACGAAAATGGTGTGATCGACATTAAAGACGGCAGACATCCGGTTGTTGAAAAGATGATGAACAACGATATGTTTATCGCAAATGATACATATTTAGACAACGGCAACAACCGCATTTCCATCATCACAGGACCGAACATGGCAGGTAAGTCCACTTACATGCGTCAGACGGCGATCATAGTGCTGATGGCACAGATCGGAAGCTTTGTTCCGGCATCTTCTGCAAAAATCGGAATTGTTGACCGTATTTTTACAAGGGTTGGAGCGTCCGATGATCTTGCAAGCGGACAGAGTACGTTTATGGTAGAGATGAATGAAGTTGCAAACATCCTGCGAAACGCCACCAGCAACTCGCTGCTCGTCTTAGATGAGATCGGACGGGGCACAAGCACATTTGATGGCCTGAGCATCGCATGGGCGGTAGTTGAGCACATCAGCAATCCGAAGCTGCTCGGAGCCAAGACACTGTTTGCGACACATTATCATGAACTGACCGAGTTAGAGGGCAAGCTTCACAATGTGAACAATTACTGTATCGCGGTCAAAGAAAAGGGCGATGATATCGTGTTCTTACGCAAAATCGTCCGGGGCGGCGCCGACAAGAGTTATGGGATCCAGGTGGCAAAACTGGCAGGTGTGCCGGATTCCGTCATTGAGCGTGCAAAACAGATCGTGGAAGAATTAAGTGCGAATGACATCACCGCTGTCACAAAAAATCTGGCCGTCGAGACCGGAACGAAAAAGAAAAAAGAAAAATTAGACGAGGTCGATCTCGCACAGATGTCCTTATTTGACACGGTAAAAGATGATGATATTTTAGAGGAATTGAAGAATGTCGATCTGAGCAATATGACGCCAATCGATGCTTTGAACAAATTATACGAATTGCAGAATAAGATCAAAAACCGCTGGTAAAGAGCAGTTTTTTGATGGAAAGAAAGGGAGTGTCTGAAAATGCCGGAAATCATGTTACTGAATCAGGAGACAATCGATAAAATCGCAGCGGGCGAAGTGGTAGAGCGTCCTTCTTCTGTTGTAAAGGAATTAGTTGAAAATGCGATTGACGCGAAAGCGACTGCAGTGACCGTCGAAATCAAAGAAGGCGGTATCTCTTTTATCCGTATTACAGACAATGGGTGCGGCATCGAGAAGAAGCAGGTTCCGATTGCTTTTCTGCGCCATTCTACCAGTAAAATCCGAAGTGTGGAAGATTTGCTCAGTATTCATTCCCTTGGCTTCCGCGGTGAGGCACTTTCAAGTATAGCAGCAGTTGCGCAGGTCGAGCTGATCACAAAGACTTACGAGGAACTGACAGGAACCAGATATGTGATCGAAGGTTCCAAAGAAGTTGAAAACGAGGAGATCGGGGCGCCGGAAGGAACGACTTTTATCGTAAGGAACCTTTTTTACAATGTTCCAGCCAGAAGAAAATTCCTAAAGACCGCCCAGACAGAGGCTGGATATATCAGTGACCTGATGGAGCGCATGGCCTTGTCCCACCCGGATGTCTCCTTTAAATTTATTAACAATGGCCAGACAAAACTACACACATCAGGAAATGGAAATGAAAAAGACCTCATTTACCATATTTATGGAAGAGATATTACGGCCGCGGTTCTGAAAGTAGAACATGAGACCGAACTGTTTAAGCTTCGTGGTTTTATTGGAAAACCAATAATTTCCAGAGGAAACCGTAACTATGAGAATTATTTTATCAACGGCCGCTACATCAAAAGTGCACTGATCGCCAAATCCATTGAGGAGGCATACAAAGGTTTTATGATGCAGCACCAGTATCCGTTCTGTGTGCTTTACTTTGAGATGAACTCGGAACTTTTAGATGTCAATGTACATCCGACTAAGATGGAATTGCGGTTCAGTCAGAATGAGGAAATTTATCGTTCTTTATTTGAGATTATCCGAAATACAATCTCTCATCGGGATTTTATCCCGGAAGTTCCGGTGACAGAAGAAAAGAAAGAAATGATTCCACCAGTTCCAAAACATACACCGGAGCCTTTCGAGATCAGGCGGCGCGGTCAGGATGCTTTCTTTGAAAAAATGAAACAGACCAGTGCAAGTCCATTGACTGTGCAGGAAGAAAATTTATTTGCAAAGCCGCTTGCAGCAGAAGCGAAAACAAATACTTCCAAAGAGCCAATAGCAGAGATAAATTCTGAACAACCTACATTAGAAAATAATTTTAAAGAAATCGTATCAGAAATACATGACATAGAATCTACACCGCAGGAAACCGCTCCAATCTATGAGCAGCAGAATTTAGAACAGCTTGACTCTCATTTCCTGACGAAAGATGCAAGAAAAAAACATAAAATCATCGGTCAGTTATTCGATACCTACTGGCTGATTGAATACGAGGATAAACTCTTTATCATCGACCAGCATGCCGCACATGAAAAAGTACTTTACGAGCGCACGATGAAAAAGATTTCAGAGAAAACATTTACATCGCAGACAATCAGTCCGCCAATCATCCTGACATTGAATCAGGATGAGGTGCAGGCACTGGAAACTTATGAAGCGCAGCTCTCGATGTTTGGATATGAAATTGAACCTTTTGGTGGGAAAGAATATGCAATTACTGCAATTCCGGCAGATTTTACAGATATCGACATGAAAACCATGTTTATTGAAATGCTGGATGATTTTGCCAATATTTCCGGCAAAGACGCACCGAATCTGATTATGGAAAAAGTGGCGTCTATGTCCTGTAAAGCTGCAGTCAAAGGAAACAATCATCTTTCCAGACCGGAGATTGAAGCGCTGATTGATGAGCTTTTAGAGTTGGATAATCCATACAATTGTCCTCATGGAAGACCAACGATCATTTCCATGACAAAATATGAAATCGAAAAGAAATTCAGGAGAATCGTATAAAAATTATGACAGAAAAAAGACCGATGGTCATTTTGACCGGACCGACAGCCGTTGGAAAAACAGCCTTGTCCATCGAGCTTGCAAAAAAAATCAACGGATCGATCATCTCCGCAGACTCCATGCAGGTATACCGACATATGGATATCGGCTCTGCAAAGGTGATGCCGGAGGAGATGAATGGTGTCAAACATTACCTGATCGATGAATTTGAACCGGATGAAGAGTTTCATGTGGTAAAATTCGTGGAGCGTGCGAAAGAGCATTTGGAGGAAATCTATGCAGAGGAAAAAATCCCGATCATTGCAGGCGGCACAGGATTTTATATTCAGGCACTTCTCTATGATATTGACTTTACAGAGCAGGAGTGTGATGAGGCATACCGGGCAGAATTAGAACAGCTTGCGGCAGAAAAAGGTGCAGACTATCTGCACAACATGCTGCGTGAAGTCGATCCGGCGTCCGCAGATGCCATTCATGCCAATAATATCAAGCGCGTGATCCGTGCATTGGAATTTTATCATCTTTCCGGTAAGCGGATTTCAGAACACAACGAAAAAGAGAGGGAGAAAAAATCCCCTTACCATTTTGCATATTTTGTGCTCACTGATGAGAGATCACATCTTTATGCGAATATTGACAAACGGGTCGATCTTATGATAGAACAGGGACTTGTGGATGAAGTGCAGAAATTAAAAAATATGGGCTTTCACCGTGATATGGTTTCCATGCAGGGACTTGGCTACAAGGAAATCTTAGATTATCTGGATGGAAAAACCACTTTAGAAGAAGCCATCTACATCATCAAGCGTGAGACCAGACATTTTGCCAAACGACAACTCACCTGGTTCCGCCGTGAGCGTGACGTCATCTGGCTTGATAAACAGGCCTATGACTATCAGGATGCAAAAATTTTAGAGGATATGATAACTATTTTAAAAGAAAAGACTATCATAAATTAGCAATTATAATTTTGAGCAACTTATAACAGCAAAAAAAAGAGTTTCGCTCAATAACGAAGAGAGGATAAATAGATAGCAATGAACCAGTTTTTAGAAGAACAATACAAAAATCTTGGAATCTCGAGGGAAGTATACGAATTTGGAGAAAAAATCGAGGAATCTTTAAAGGAGCGTTTTGCAGAGATCGATGCAAGAGCAGAATACAACCAGATGAAAGTCATAAAAGCGATGCAGGAGAACCGCGTCAGCGCAGAATGTTTTAATATGAGTTCGGGATATGGATATAATGATCTTGGAAGGGATACGCTGGAAAAAGTGTACGCTTCCTGTTTTAAGGGAGAGGATGCACTGGTCAGACCACAGATTACCTGTGGAACCCACGCGCTTGCACTCGCTTTAATGTCGAACTTAAGACCGGGGGATGAGCTTATGTCTCCGGTTGGAAAACCATACGACACCTTAGAGGAAGTGATCGGAATCCGTCCATCCAAGGGCTCTCTGGCAGAATATGGTGTCACTTACAGCCAGGTTGATTTATTGCCGGACGGAAGTTTTGATTATGAGAATATCAAAAAAGCAATCAATGACCGCACGAAACTGGTGACAATCCAACGTTCCAAAGGATATGCCACAAGACCTACGTTATCCGTAACAAGAATCGGTGAGCTGATCTCCTTTATCAAAAATATCAAACCGGATGTAATCTGAATGGTAGATAACTGCTACGGCGAATTTGTGGAAGAAAAAGAGCCGTTA
>OGHV01001825.1_pt1 | contig 10997 bp, 15 predicted proteins | sample 1571551 | NCBI WGS metagenome assembly OGHV01 (sample SAMEA2581960, study PRJEB24529) | metagenome | biome: Human gut stool | place: China | collected 2011 | reverse complement strand
CGTCGAACTTGGAGCCTTCACGAGGGCGGAACGTAGCCTTTGCGTCAAGTGCGCTAGGCATCAGGGACACGCCAACGCCCTTGTGACCACGCAGCCACTTCAGGTCGAGACCAGCCTTCTTCTTTGCGGGGAACAGTGCGTCAGATGCAAAGGGCATCGCATTAGTAGGGTCATTCGTCCAATAGGCGGCAATCGCAGCCGGGGCAAAGACTTCCTTAAGATTCAGTGCCATGTTGTTTTACCTCCTATTAAGCGTTCACGCTGATGTTGTCACGGCAGAAGATGCCAGGAACGGCAGTCTTGAGTGCCTTGATTGCGTCAGCGTCAAAGGTGAAGCTGGAACTTGCCGCTGCCTTCTTGGTGTCGATAACACCACGAATCAGCAGGGCGGCGTTGGGGTTCTCTTCCGGGTCAACGTCATACAGTAGGATGCCGTCAGCGTTGATCGTCTTAGAACCAGTCTCGCCAGCAGCAACAGCTTTCTTGCCAGCCAACGTCATGGGATAGCCAGCCTTAACCGCAGCAGTTTCGGTCACGGTAAAGGGAATGGCGGTGTAGTCATTGGAAGCAAGGATGGTATCGTTGATTCCGTTGACCGTGTTTCGGGTAAACTTCATGTTTTCCTCCTTGTTAATGGAAAGCACTCATTGCGTCACTCGATGCCTTAGAAGTATTTACGTTCTGCTGTGCAAGGCTCTTAGCAAACGCCACGCCTTCGCTGTCAGAGCCGCCCTTGCCATCCGCACCCGGAGGCGTGGGCATATCCTTCAGCAAAGAAGCCTTATATGCGGTATCATGGGCGGTCATAAACTCCGACTGGAACTTAAACACCTTGTCCATGTCGCCGTCAGCTAGTGCAGATGCAGCTTTGCCAGCCAGTTCAGCGTCATAACCCTGTGCAACAAACTTCTCGCGGTAAGATGCAAGGGTCTTTTCCTTGACGAGGTTCTCTTTGTCGGCAGTCAGGGCTTCAATCTGCTTCTGCATCTCTGCCAGCTTGTCAGCCTGTTCCTGTGCGGCGTTCTCGTCATCGGTGCGCTTTGCCTTGAGCTGCTTCTTGTACTCGGCTGCTTCACCGTTGGCTTTCGTCACGGCGTTGCGCAGCTTCTCAATCTCCGCGTTAGGGTCTGCAGCCTTTTCAAGCGCAGAAACAATTTCATCGGCGGTCATGCCCTCTTTGTAGGAATCACCAAGTAACGCTTTGTAGTTCATATTGTTAATTTCCTCCTGCGTTTTTTTACCGTTGCTTCCCTGCAACGCTGCGAAATTTGTATCCCGGCTTCCCTGCCGGAATATATCAGCCCGAAAATTCGGGGTGATTCTTTATTCCTTTGGGTAAATTCTTTTGTACGGCTCAATGCCACTATCCAAAATGGATTTTTCTCGCGCCGAATTTCGGTCAGGGTGTGTCCATTTGAATTTCCCACATTTCGTGCAGATATACTCGCACTCCATTTCTCGTGGTTCGTTTCCGTTGATGCCGTGCGTCCAATGCCAACGAGAAAGCGTATAGTCATGTTTGCAAAACAACTGTTTCCAAAAATCACGCATTATCTTTTTCTACATCCGCATTGTTTGGTTGTTTATCAGCCATGTTCCCAGCATTTATGTCGGGAACATCCTGTTTAGGCTGTTCTTGCGGTTTCGGAGCTTTGCCGTCCTTGCCTAGTTTGCCAGCGGCAATCAGGAAGGGCTTGCTCATTTCGTAAGCAGCCTGCGGGTCAGGGAACAGACCGGGCGTTGTGAACGCCAACTGCGGGTCAATGCTCTGACCAAGCATCTGCGCAAAAATCTGAACCTTGCTTTGCTGGTTATCGTACTGACGGCGGGGCAGCTTGATGTTGATGTCACTTGCCATCAGCTTAGAACCAGCCGTATCACGCAAGATTTTCAGCATTACAGACAGGCTCTGACGTTCAGCGTACTTGAACATATTCTCGTACTGCTGTGCTCTTGCTTCGGTGTGATTCCAGCCGTTGCGGACAATAACTGCGCCCACGTTGTCAGACGTTGCATTCTCGCTGCCAGTGGCACTAGGCATGGCAGTCAGGCTGCGGTACACATTCAACATGGAATCAAGCAGGGTCTGGCTCTGCTGCTGGTCAAGTTCGTTTGCAATCTGCGAAACAGAAGCGGGAAGACCAGAAGTGGATTTCAGGCACATTGCGCCCAGTTCTTTGACCTGATCGAGCACATCCTTGTCCACAAGGCAGTTGGTGAACACCATGATGGACTGGATAAACTGCGCCACACCGTCCAGACGGTTGCTTTCTAGGTCGTTGATGGCATCCAGAACAGGAATAGCCGGTTCAAACAGACCCATGCGCTCCGGGTTGAGCTTGTATTCGACCATCGGCAGCATTCCAAGAGAATGGTTTTCCGACTTTGTAACCTTGCCGTTGTCGATTTCAAAGTACTGGTTCGGTGTGTACACGCAAATCAAGTCGTTCAGGTCGTTCTGATAATTGCGCGGGATGTGCAGCACGTTGGCGATAGGCTTATGCCCGATGCCGGAGTTGTAAATCACATACGCCATGTCTGGGTCTGGAACGTCCACCAGCAGGGGCGTTTCGTCCGGGTAGTTGCCGCTATACCCCTTGTCAGGAAGAACGATGCGGTATCCCTGTCCGCACTCCAACATCCACTGCCAGAGCCGCCGATCAAGCGCATCCTTGCCCTCATACTGCAAGGCGTTGGACAGGCGGGCGATTTCCTCACCGTCACCAGTTGCCGTTTCAGACCGCACATAAGAGCAAGGAGTGCCACTCATGTAGCCTGTGTAGAAGCCCACGCACTCGTTGGCGTGGTTCTCTACAATGCGGTTGGTGATTTCAGCGTGGTACTCCTTCGTGCGATAGAGGACAGGCTGGCTACCCAAGTAGTAGTTGTGCAGAAAGCGAATCTCGTTCTTATTCAGCAAATGAATAGGCTCTGCCTTGCCCATGACAACTTTCAGCACATTCTCCCGATTGATTTCCGTCTCTGGCGTTTCAATCGGTCTGCGTCCAGTCAGCGGATTATTCAAAAAGCCGCCAACGACCATCTGATACTCAGCCATACGTTCCTCCTTTCCGGCAAAATAAAAAGCGCAGCAAGATAAACCCGTTAAGGTCTATCTCACTGCGCCAAAACTGCGCTTCAAAAGCTATTTACTTTTCAGGTGGATGGATGATTTTGACCCATCCTTCTTTTGTGTCCCCTTCGATAACGCCCTTGCATCTGTCGCACTTGAAATGGTATCGTCCGTCCACTTCACCAAGATAGCGGTTGCAGCGGACGTTCTTATAGATGGGGTTCTGCCGGATACAAGGGCAACAGATTCTAACTAGCATAAGCGCTCCTTTCGTTGGATTTCTGGAAACAGGCTGTTGAGCACAGACCTGTCAGAAGCTACTGGGAAACTATTCGCACTTCCAGCCGTGCTATTCTTCGCCCGAAGAAAACCATTGCAGCCTTTACATTCAGTTGTCGGACAGACGTAAAATGGGTAAGCTGCAATTTTGGTGCTGCATAATGGATTTGAACCAATGTATGTCCGGTTATGAGCCGGATGCTCTAGCCTGACTGAGCTAATGCAACATAGGAACCCGGCTTGATTGGTTAACCGCTGCTCTTTGCAATGTCATGCCTAAACATTACATCGAGAGCCGGGAATAGCGATTGGAGGTTATTAAGGAAAATTTCCATGAAAATAGGGGTGAATCGTTGTGCTGCGTAACGGAATCGAACCGTTGCTTGCCAGCCGTGGGGGAGACAGACTGGCATTCCCCAAACAATTGGAAACGCAACATATAAAGCCCGGTGAAGGTGAAAGAGTGAGAAAGCCTCCACCGGTGAAAGGAGGAATATGCTTGTTAACACGCACGCGAGTAAAAATGACAAAACCCCGCGTGCAAGCTATTCCTTTAAGGGAAGCTGCAAAACTTCCTACGTACATTATAAGCGTTGTCAAGTGGTAAAATCAAATAAATAGACCCAGCGAACACAATATATTGTGTTTTTAATCAAAATGGCCTCTTGACAGGCTCGATTTTACTGATTCCGTTGTAAAGTTCATCTGCAAGCTGCGCCAGACTGTCCGGTGCATCATCGTGCGGAACTTTGCCAAGCTGCGTGAACATTGTAACCTGCTCCATGAACGCTTTGTACTCTTTCGACTGGTGCTTTTCGTCAAGGAAATAGAACCGTTTGATGTCCGGCGCATACTGGATGATTCTTGATAGCTTGCTTTGACCACTAGGCGCACGTTGGCTGCGGACAGAGCAATGATAGCCCTGCTGCCGGAGCTGGCTGTCTACCACGTCACAATATTCATCGCCGCCGTTGTTGGCTTCTCCACGCACCACATTGATTTTGTGTTGGATAATTTTGCCCACGACTTCCGGTCTAGTCACGGTCTTGTCGCCGTTATTGAACACAAGGTCAGGAATGAACACGGAATCACCGTACACATAAGCAATAGGGCAGGCGGTGAAGTCACCGCCTCCCCATGCAATATCCATGACCATGAGCTTCCGATCGGGCTCACCATCAGGCAGAACACCGTTAAAATGCCGCAATTCATCGGCAGGAAACAGCAGACCTTCACGCACATAAGGCTTACCCATGTACTTCGCCCACCATGTTGCATCGTCAATACTGGCTTTCATGTCAGCATAGTCGGCATCGTCAAATCCCACGCCGTAGTCATAATTGAAGTTACTGTGTCCGTTCTCGTCTACCGCAGGAATCACCCGAAATCTGTACTTAGGATTGTCTACGTATTGGTTCTGGATGCGCCCAAGAGGGTCAAGGACGTTCCAGCGTGTGCCAACCATCAGCTCCAATGCGCCCTGCTTTTTACGGTCTTTTAGCTGGTTCAAATAAGCATCGTACTTGTTGTTCAAACGCTCAACGTTCAGGCTTTCTTCCAAGTCCTCGATCAAGTCATCGCTGTAAAGAACGCCGCCTTCGCCAATTTCAACAGCACCAGTTAACGTACCGCCAATGGAGCGGCAAGTCAAAGTGGGAAAACGCTTTTTGCGGTTCAGGTCAACGCTTTCGTCTTTTGCACTCTTATCTACAAGCTGAACGTCAGGGAAGATTTTGCCCCAATTATAGGTAACGGGGTCAGTAATGATGGACAGCACTTCGCCGTAGAAGCCGTTGGTCAGCTTGTCAGAATGTCCACTCATAACCGATGCAACGTCAGGGCGGTTGCCCATCAGCCATGTGATAAAAAATATACAGAGCGTACTTTTTCCAGTACGCGGGGGCTGACTTACTCCAAGAAATTCTACACGATGGAAAAACAAGTCCTCTAGGTCACGAACCAGCGTCAGAAGCACCTTTCTTCTCGGCTGATAGAACTTCTTCTCCGGCGCACGATTCCATTCAAGGTAGATGCAATAGCTGTCGAACACATCCTTTGCTTCAAACAGGTACGTCCGGCTGATAATATCATAGACTTTCGCCACGTCCTCGCCTGTTTTCATCTTGCCCATCATGGCTGCACAGACAGAGCGCAGCTCACCAGAGTATTTGTAGGCATCGAACCGCTTGTCTTGCGGCAGAGCGTCTCTCAGGTTCACGACCGCCTGAAACCAGTCCTCGTAGACCTGTGCTTCTGTCGGGCTCTGCTTTGCATACGCTTTGATGCTGTCGATGATGGCAATGCACTGTTTTGGCTGCATAAAAAAATAGGCACCCCCTACCTGAAAATGTAAAGAGTGCCTACAACTGCACAAAAATCAAATATTCGGTTTTATAATGCTGTTTTGAAAAATTATTTAATGTAATTTAGTTTAACGGGACTTATTTTCCCTTATTTATATAATCGAATAACGTAGGACCGGATTTGCAAGGCCACCAATAAATTTTATGCAATTTTTCTTTCAGCCTTACAAAAAACAACGGCTCATACCATTTTATCGGACGAATACCGGGATGCTCGTCATCCCCTAGCATAACATAGCCCATATCATAAATATGAGTAGCAAGAATCACGCCGTCTTTATCATGCGAACCAGAGATCACGCTGTAAAGCCATTTGTCCTTTTCTATTGCATCTCTCAATTTTGGAAGGGAATAGTATCCATCTCGCAAATCCGGCTTCTCTTTTATAAGTGTGTCCATCATTTGTGCCGCAGCCCCTTTATATCCAAACACTTGATAACGATAAAGCAGTTTATTCATTCCATACCTCTTTCTTTGATTATACAAGCGTTGGCTTCGGTTCTTCATCCCCAAGCATCAACTTGTAACTAAGATACTTTTCGATGATAATGTGTCTTTCTGCCAGTGTACCGTAAATAAAGACGAGAGCATCTTTAGCAGCATCGTATTCATTCGGAAAAATGACAATTTCCTCGTTTGCAAAAGTCACGGTGCAATTTTCCGAATGGCAAACTTCCAAGAACCGCTTGATTTCGAGGAAACCACCAAAGTCAAGCATAGACCGTAGCGTGATGCTTCCGTTCTTAACAATCAGTTCTTCTCCCTGCATATTATCCAGCCTTTCTCTGTTCAGCAATCCGATACCATGTCTGGCGGGTCACGCCAAGCTGCTTGGCGGCATCCGTGACCGTGAGAATGCGCTTCTCCACCTGCTCATGGAGAACGTCAAAGAGGTTTCGGTCGTACTCGGTGGGCTTGCGACCTTCCTTGTAATCGGGGCGCTGACTAGCAATCTTCTTGCCCTCTCTGGTGCGCTCAACGATCATGTCACGCTCAAACTCTGCAAAGGCAAGCATAACAGTCCGAATGACTTTTCCAGTAGGGGAGTTATTCATAACTCCCATATTCAGGATGTTCACCGAAACGCCCCTATCAATAAATTGGTCTATCAGTTCAAGACCATTCTTGGCAGAACGAGCAATACGGTCAAGTTTCGCCACGATCAGCGTGTCTCCCGGCTGAATTTCAGCCATCAGCTTGTCAAGTTCAGGCCGGTGCAGCTTCGTGCCGGTGTACACGTCCGAAAAGATTTTCTGTGCGCCGTTGGCTTTCAAAAGTTCAGACTGGGCTTCAAGGCTGTTGCCGTCAAGTGCCTGTCCAGCGGAACTGACACGAGCATAACCGTAAATCATTCAGAATCATCGTCCTTTACTCTATGTCTATGCCTTCGCAATTTTTGAACTGTGCATCACGAGGGACAACTACAATTTTATAGCCCATCATATTCAGCATTTCGTTTAGCTTATTAACGCTAATATTTTTTTGAGAAAGACGTTCGCTTAAAGTTGGCTGTTTAATTTTAAGCCTACTACAAAGCTCCGCTTGCTTTATGTCCTCTTTTCTCATAACTTCTTTTACTGCTTCTCCTGCTTTCATTTTTGCGTCCTCTCTTTCTTGATGCCATTATATCAGATGAACCCTATAAAATCAAGACATTTCTGATATTTCCAAGTTTTTCCATCTAGCACCCTTTATATTATATATAAATATACTCTAGTATGTATTTATACATACTAGAGTAGTATAAGGGTGTTTACTTAGTTAATCACAATCAGGTAGAAAATTTTCTATAATAAGGAGTAATTCTGCCAAACTTCATTTCCGTAAAACTTTGGGTCTTGACAAGCATATTTTCACGCTTTATACTTGTTCCAGCGAAAGCGAGGTGATAGGCTTGGCAAGACGAGCAGAAACCTCGGAACGTGATAAGCTGCACATGATAAGCACCCGGCTCACAGAGAGCCAGATTGCAAGCATGGAGAGCAGCGCAAAGGCATTGGGTATCTCAAAGGTCGATGTTATCCGCATGGGTATCGAGTGGGTAGCATCCTACGTTGAGAACATCAAGGCATAAAAAAATAAGCTACCAGCCGCAACCACCACGAAGCCACTGATAGCTTATCCACATCACGAAACGAGAACCTGCAACCACCAAGGGGGCAGTCTCCCTTTTCGGAATCTATTATACCAAAAAGGGCTGCTCTCCGCAAGAGTTAGGAGCAAAAAAACATGAACTTTCCCACGACAACCGAAGAATTTCTGAAAACCCTCGCCCACGGAAAAGAGCCGACCAGCGAGGACAGGGAGTACGCAGAAGCACTGGGCAAGCTGTCCGAACTGAACTACCGAGCAGGGTACGAAGCGGGAGCGACCCAAAATAAGGGCTGAGTTTTGTGCAAAACGTAGAAAGTAGTTTGTCAAGATGAACGAACACTAAATGTTGTGTTTCGTTGGTCTATTTCCGCTTGACTTTACTACATTTTGCAATTACACTTAATGCACCTCAAAGAAAGGAGATAAAAATATGGCAAGAAGTCCCTACATTGAAGCATACCGCCATCAGGTAGCCGTTGGCTTCACTGATCGTCAGTATGAACTGCTGGTGGAGCACTGCAAGAAGTGCCGCGTATCGCTGTCACAGGCCGTCCGCGATGCCTACCTTGAGAAGTACCCCATGCCAGATGATGAAAAAGAATAAGACGCTCGCTAAAGTTTGCCGACCACAGCGAACGTCTTATGAAACACTCAGAGAGTATAGGCCCTCTTTGGGTTATTATACCAGAGATGGCCTGCTCTCGCAAGATAGAAAGGTCAAATTTCTATGAATAATAATCTTGAAACCATCCGAATCTTTTCCGAAGATGTTATCCCTGTGTACGACACCGACACCGGCGAAAAGGTTGTGCTGGGGCGGGAACTGCACGAGCGGCTCAAAATCAAATCTAAATATGCAGACTGGTTTAAGAACATGGCTGCCTATGGATTTAAAGAAAACGTAGATTATGCGTCGTTTTCTAAAATTTTAGAAAACGGTGGCCGCTCAATCGAACACGCTCTCAGCCTTGATATGGCAAAGCACATTGCGATGATTCAGCGGACACCGCAGGGCATGGAGATTCGTCAGAAGCTGATCGACCTTGAGAAAAACGTATCCGTCAACCAGTTCGCAGGGCTTTCTAAGGAACTGCAAGCAATTCTTGTGATCGACCAGCGCACCATGAAGCAGGAGCAGCACATCTCCGCTCTTGAGAACACTATGACCATCGACTACAACCAGCAGCGTGTGTTGAAGCGTGTCGTGAACACGGTGGTCATCAACGCTCTTGGCGGCATGGACAGCCCGGCCTACAAGAGCCGTAGCGTATCCCAGAAGCTGTTCATGGAATGCAACCGGGACATTCAGGACTGGTTCAACGTGAACAGTCGAAACAACGTGCCAAAGAAGCGGTTCGATGAAGCTGTCGAATACATCAAGAAGTGGAGACCGTGTGCGAACTCTGTTATGTTGGTTCAGGTCACGAACGGCCAGACCCAGATGCCCATGTGAAAGGAGAACGAATATGATTAACGGCGATAAGTACGAAAACCTTGACGAATACATCAGTGACACTCTGGAAAACATGGAGCGGCTTTGGAGAACGCCTGACGTTGGAGAAACCTACAATGGGCGAGTGATCGCTTGCAACGGCAAAGAGGTTGCGTGTGGCTATCTCTCCTACGAAGCAGACGAATACGGCGATTTGAGACCGTACCTGTGCGACAACGGCAAGATTGTCATGCGTGACATTAACTATTGGATGCCGATGCCGAACGTGACCAGCGCATTGAAGAAGTAAACAGCCAATAAGAAAAGCCAGTGGTTAGAGAACATCTAGCCGCTGGCTTTTTATTTACGGAACTATGAATCGGCAATCAGTGAATTTGTTTCCGTCAAAATCACCGACGAATGTAACGGTCTGGCCGGGAGAAAGCATAGAAATCTTGTCTTTTTCGTTTTCCGGGAATCCAGCCATATAAACGGTATAACCAATGCTGTGAGAAGTGACGAAGTTCACGCTGAACATAACAGTGTACGGATTATCCAACTTAATCATTGCGTCCGATACACTGTTGACTTGATATGTCACCTTATATTGCTTACCAGCGTATTTGTCTTTTGCCTTTACAGCGTTGTCGGCCGCCTGTTTTGCATAGTCATCCAAATCAAGCGTTGGAATGTCATCATCCGGGTTATGCGAAGAAGCACTGGATGCCACCTGCTCACTGCTTGCGGGTTCAGAGCTTATAGGTCGTTCAGATTCGAATGCCGCTTTTTGAGATGCCGGAGTACTGCTTGCTGAGCTTTCGGAAACTTCCTCAATAGAGCTATCATCCAGTTCCGTTGCCGTAGACTTGGCGGAGGAAGATGTAACGCCGGAGCTTGCCGATTCATCATGTGATGGCTCTGGTGTTACAGCCAAACATATAACAAGAACTGCAAATGATACAAAGAAAGCAATTAACATCCGATTGTCTTTCTTATGCGTTGCTTTGTTGTAAAGACACAGCGCTCCAAACACAGGCGTTGCAACCAGAGCAATCATTCCAAATAAGGCGTACATTTTTGTAGATTCCTCCCTTTCAAGGCTTGTAAGGCAAGTATAGCACAGAACACAGACCCTTTGTAGGGGTCTTTTTGTTTTTGCGGGAAATTTTTGAGATTGACAATGGTGGGGGGGTGATTTTTTTGAGCCTTTTTTATTTTTTCGGTGGTTGAAAGGCTCACCACCCCACCCCCAGCTCTCCCCATATACCCCAGAGGTGGAGGCTCCAGCCCCAGCGCCCCCGGACGGTCTGCACACCACAGGCAGCAGGGCAGACCATGCCAAAAAACCAGGGCGAACAAATACCAGGGCAGACCGACGCCCAAGCGTTGGAGTGTGTCCGAAACTGTGCAGATATGGACAGCACAATTTTGCCATTTTGTGCCAGAAAAATAAATCAGAAAAATCTTATATTTTTACTCAAAAGGTATTGACATATAAGATATATCTGATATAATGGAATCAAGATAAGACATATCTGATAAACCACATCACGAAACACCAACAGGAGGACAAAAACCATGAAACAGACCTATAAATGCAGTGACCTCTATACCGCCACATTTGAGGACGGCACGTTAATGACTGGCACACTTGACCAGCTCTATGCAGCCCAGAACAACCGCAGAATGACCATTAAGCCCGTAGATCGGAAGAGCGTCGTGTAGGGAAAGAGTGTAGATCTCGGTGGTCGCCGTA
>OGHV01001819.1_pt1 | contig 11043 bp, 7 predicted proteins | sample 1571551 | NCBI WGS metagenome assembly OGHV01 (sample SAMEA2581960, study PRJEB24529) | metagenome | biome: Human gut stool | place: China | collected 2011 | reverse complement strand
CCAGCAGGTAATACACGTTGATTCCGAAATCGGCATACAGCCCGGCCTGATAATATACTACCAGATAAATGGCAGGCATCACGATGCAGGCCAGCCACAGGTAAATGCTGGCACGGTACTCCAGCCATAAATAGATTAACCCTACGAGGGCTCCAAACACTTCCAGGTAATTCATGGTGCAAAGATAGTGTAAGCCGAGTGCAGAGACAAATAGAAAACACAGTTTTCTGATTTTGGCTATGCGGAGGCGCAACCTATCTTATTTAAAGATAGAAGCCGAGTGCAGCGGCAAATAGAAAGAATTGTTTTCCGGATACTTTTTCTTTTTGAGGGATATTTTCTATCTTTGATGCAGATTGAACATTTTTGTTCAGTGGATTGAACATTTTGTGGAATTAGATTGAACATTTGGGAAAATATGGAATATAAAAGAGCGCAGTTTCAGGAAATTCTTAGCCGCATAAATGAGCCAAGAAGTAAAATACAGGTTATTGTCGGCCCTCGACAAGTAGGAAAATCTACCCTCATCGGTCAGGTACTGGAAGAATGCACTCTTCCGTTCGACAGTTATTCCGCAGATGATGTGACAGGTGTGTCTGCCGACTGGCTTACCCAGGTATGGGAATCACAAAGAATGAAAATGGCCGTTCGTGGAGAAACCAAAAGGCTGATGGTCATAGATGAAATCCAAAAGATAAGAAACTGGAGTGAAACGGTAAAAGCCGAATGGGACCGCGACACCCGAGAAAAAAGACAACTGATAGTGGTATTGTTGGGCTCTTCCAGAATGTGGATTGAAAAAGGTCTGACCGAATCGCTTGCCGGACGGTTTGAACTTATCCGTCTCTCCCACTGGACTTATACTGAAATGAAAGACTGTTTTGGATGGTCTTTGCCACAATATGTCTATTTTGGCGGCTATCCGGGTGCCGCACAATACATTCAGAATGAAACACGCTGGAGAAACTATGTGAAAGATGCATTGATTGAACCTTCCATCTCAAAAGATGTGTTGATGGATACCCGTATTATGAAACCCCAGCTCTTGCGGCAGCTGTTTGAGATAGGCAGCAGTTATAGTGGAGAATTACTTTCACTTACCAAGGTAGCTGCCCAACTGCAAGATGCAGGCAATGTGACCACGCTTGCCGGTTACCTGCATCTTTTGGATGAATGCGGTTTGCTTTGTGGACTACAGAAATACGCAGAAGATGAAGCACGGAAATATAATTCCGTTCCCAAGTTTCAGGTTCATAACAGTGCGTTTCGGAATGTATATGCCGACGAAGATTTTTCGGAAGTGATAGAAGATGCCAAGTTATGGGGGCGCTATGTAGAATCTGCCATTGGTGCGCACCTTGTCAGCCAGGCACAGATTTATGACTACAAAGTGTATTACTGGAGAGACAAGAAAGATGAAGTAGACTTCGTACTGGTTCGGAGAAACAAAAAGGTAGCCATTGAAGTGAAGAGTGGAAGAAGAACTACCAATCAAGGGCTGGCCGTTTTCTCGCAGTTATACCATCCGCACAAGGCTTTGGTGGTAGGTTCCGGAGGATTGTCTTTTGAGGATTTCCTGTCGATGGACCTTAATTTGTTGTTTAAGTAATTGATAAATTCTTACCTTTGAAAAAGAAATAAAAATAGTTATGAGCGGAGAAGATTTACAAAGACAGACCTCTATCAATATACAGGAAAAGGCCAATTTAATCTGGGCCATTGCCGATAAACTGGTAGGCTTATACAAACCTCACGAATACGGAAAGGTAATCCTACCCATGTGTGTAATAAAGCGTTTTGAAGATACCCTTGCACCAACAAAAGATGCTGTTATCAAGATGAACGAAGACCTTGATGCGAAGGGTATAGCCGTAAAGAAAGGTTTTCTTGAAGCGGCAGCCAAACAGAAGTTCTATAATACCAGCAAGTTTACTTTCGACATTTTGCTTGCTGATGCCGATAATATCAAAGACAACTTCGAGAATTACCTCAACCATTTCTCTGAGAATGTAATTGACATCATCAACCGCATGGACTTTTACAACGAGATTAAGAAGATGGACGATAACAACCGCCTCTATCTCGTTATCAAGGAGTTCTGTTCTGCCAAGGCTTATCTGGGAGCGGATGTAGTTTCGGCTGTGGATATGGGCTACATTTTTGAAGAATTAGTCAGAAAGTTTTCCGAATCGTATAACGACCAGGCAGGAGCACACTTTACCGCACGTGACATCATTTATCTGATGAGTGAACTGCTTGTAGGAGATGATGAACAGAAAATGGAAGATGAAGGCATCGTGGCATCCATATACGATATGGCAATGGGAACAAGCCAGATGCTGGCTTGTCTGGATGAACGCTTCCGCAAGATAGACCCCGAAGCCGAAATTACTTGTTACGGGCAGGAACTCAATCCGCAGACGTATGGTATTGCCAAAGCCGATATGCTTATCAAGGGTGGTAATGCCGACAATATGCGCTTGGGAGATACTCTTGGCGACGACCAATTCAAGGGATATCAGTTTGACTACATCATCTCAAACCCTCCTTTCGGCATTGACTGGGAGGCTTCCGAAAAACGGGTGAAAGCTGAAAATGAGATGGGTGAAGCAGGACGCTTTGCGCCAGGCCTACCGGCAAAGGGAGACGGACAGATGCTGTTTATGCTCAACGGTGTGGCAAAGCTGAAAGAAGACGGCCGTATGGCTATTATTCAGAACGGTTCTCCCCTGTTTAAAGGGGATGCTGGCAGCGGTGAAAGTGAAATACGAGGCTATCTGCTGGAACATGACTGGCTGGAGGCGATTATCCAGTTACCTAACGACCTGTTTTATAATACGGGTATTGCTACCTATATTTGGGTAGTGAGCAAAAACAAGTCGGAAGAACGTGCGGGCAAGGTGCAGCTGATCGATGCCAGCAAATGCTTCGAGAAACTGCGCAAGCCGCTTGGTAATAAGCGTGTAGAGATTACCACTCTTTGCCGCGAACTGATTATGCAGGCTTATCACGATTTTACCAACTGGGAATATACCTCCGAGCATAATCCTGAGCTGAAAGTGGAAAGTAAGGTAAAAGATGTGGAGGATTTTAAGTTTACAAAACTCACCATCAACCGCCCCTTGCGGCTGGAGTACAAGGATATTCATTTTGACGAGACTACTGCGGCCAATTATAAGGAAGCGGACAAAGCCTTGCTGAAAGAGGTGGCTGCATACTGGGAAGCAAATATGCCTGGGCACGTAGGTTTTCCTGATATAACTTTCTTCCTTGAGCTGAAGAAGGCCAAGATAAAAGTGCCGCAGGGAAAGGTTGCTTTGTTGAGAAACTATTTCGGCAAACGTAACCCTGATATGATGGAAGCATACATAAAGCCTGTTGACCAGGAAAGTGGATTTGCACCCGACCCAGAACTGAAGGACAGCGAAATTATCCCTTGGAAAGAGGATATAACCGAATATCTTGACAAAAATGTGCGTCCGTATGCCCCTGATTTCTGGTATAACGAATCAGAAAGTAAGATAGGTTATGAAATTCCGCTGACACGTGAGTTTTATAAATATACTCCTCTTACAGCAAGTTCAGTAATATTCGATGAACTGAAAAAACTGGAGGAAAGAGAATCGGAACTGATGTCTAAGATTTTGGGGTGAATAGATGTAACTCCATAAAAAGAGAATCAACCATGAATGGGCAGCCTAACAACGGAAGTATAATTCTTTACCAGACAGAGGATGGCAAATCAAGGATAGAAGTAACGCTATGCAATGATACGGTTTGGCTTACAGCCGACCAGATGGCAGAGTTGTTCCAGAGAAACAAATCTACCATTTCTCGACATATAAAGAATATATTCGAGGACGGAGAGTTACAATCAGATATGGTTGTTGCATTTTTTGCAACAACCACTCAGCACGGCGCTATCAAAGGAATGCAACAAACTCATCAGGTAGCATACTATAACCTCGACATGATAATCAGTGTAGGTTACCGTGTCAAGTCACACCGTGGCGTACAGTTCAGAATATGGGCTACACAAGTTCTGCGTGAATATCTTGTAAAAGGATTTGCCATGAACGATGATTTGCTGAAAAGAGCTGGCGGAGGAAACTATTTCGACGAGCTGCTAAGCCGTATCCGTGACATCCGTTCCTCGGAAAAGGTATTCTACCGCAAGATACTCGAAATTTATGCCCTGAGTATAGATTATGACCCGCGTACAGAGACTACCATGCAGTTCTTCAAGACTGTACAAAACAAGATGCATTTCTCTGTACATGGTCATACCGCTGCCGAAATTATATACGAACGTGCTAACGCGGAAAAAGATTTCATGGGACTTACTTCATGGACAGGAGCATTGCCAAAACGCACTGATGCAGAAATAGCCAAGAACTATCTTTCTTCCGATGAGCTGGATACGCTCAACAGAATCGTCAGTCTATACTTGGATTTTGCCGAACTTCAGGCTAAATCGCATAAGCCTATGTATATGAAGGACTGGATTCAAAAGCTGGACGATTTTTTAAAGCTTTCCGGAAAAGAATTGTTAAACCATGCCGGAAAAATTTCTGCCGAGTTGGCAAAGCAGAAAGCAGATACGGAATACGACAAGTTCAAGGAAAGAACAACTTATAGTCTTTCGCCCGTAGAGATTCATTTTTTAGAGAATTTTGAAAAGGAGCAGAAGAAGCTGAAAAACTAATGCTACATGGATAGGTTACTCTTTTATTTAAATAGGAAGATTGAGGATTATGGAAAATAGATACGATAAATATAAAGATAGTGGTATTGCTTGGATTGGGGAGATTCCGGAGCATTGGGAAGTTATAAAAACGAAAAATGCATTCAACATAATTTCTGGAGCAACACCCAAAACTGACAATATCGCATATTGGGATGGTGAAATCACTTGGATTACTCCTGCTGATTATAAGACAGAGGATATAATAATAAAATCAGGAAAACGAAATATAACTACAGAAGGACTAAATTCCTGTGGTACATCAATTGTTCCACAAGGTTCTATTATATTTTCAAAAAGGGCTCCAATAGGCCTTGTTGCCATAAATGCTGTACCACTATGCACAAATCAAGGTTGTATATCATGTATTCCAAAGCCATATGTAAATACTAAATACTTTTATTACTTAATGAGTGTACTAACTGAATGGTTTGAATTATTTGGTTCTGGAACAACATTCAAAGAATTATCTACAAATAATTTTGCTAATTTCAGTTTATCTCAGCCATCTTTTACTGAGCAACAATCCATCGCCACCTACCTTGACCAAAAATGTAGCGAAATAGACGAACTGATAATTTTGCAAGAAGAAATGATAACCAAACTGCAAAGCTACAAGCAATCTGTCATTACAGAAGCTGTAACCAAAGGTTTGGATAAAAATGTTCCTCTAAAAGATAGTGGTATTGAATGGATTGGAGAGATTCCGGAGCACTGGATATGTACTGTGTTTAAAAAGTTTTTGTCAGAACCAATGCAATATGGTGCAAATGAACCAGCAGAAGAATGTAATTATAATGACCCAAGATATATAAGAATAACTGATATAAAGGATGATGGAACTTTAAGAGATGATACTTTTAAATCTTTGCCTTTAGAAAAAGCTAAAGAATATATGTTAACTAAAGGTGATTTGTTATTTGCAAGAAGTGGTGCAACAGTTGGAAAGACTTTCTTATACAAAGAAGATTACGCTGCTTGTTTCGCAGGCTATCTAATAAAAGCCAGATGCAATAAAAATGAGCTCCTACCTAATTTTGTTTTTTATTATACACTTTCAAATGTGTATCAGAATTGGAAAAACAGCATATTTATTCAATCTACAATCCAAAATATTGGTGCAGACAAATATTCTGTAATGCCTATTATTATTCCTCCTCTCTCCGAACAACAATCCATCGCCGATTACCTCGATCGGAAATGCAGCGAGATAGACGAACTAATCTCCATCAAGCAACAGAAGATAGAAAAACTTAAAGACTACAAGAAATCATTGATTTTCGAGTGTGTAACCGGAAAAAGAAAAGTATAAGCCATGACTGAATTCGACAAATATATCCGACAGGGAGAACCCGACCAGAAAGAGAAAGCTGCCGCATGGCAAGTTGCCATCGGTTTGCAGGATGTGGACGGACTGAAACCGTCTGAGTATCTTATTCAGACGGCACAGCAACATATAGAGGGAGACATTTCCATTGACGAAGTGAAACATCTGATTGATACGTATTATCAATCGAAATCATCACGTGGGGAAATGGAAGATGAACGGACAGAAGAAGCAGACAAGGTATCGGCACGTATCACCGAACTGCTTTCGGAAAAGACTTTCTCGTTTACACCGGACTATCTCCTGTATATTCATAAACGTCTGTTCGAAGGTCTGTACAAGCATGCAGGGCAAATACGAAACTATAATATCACAAAGAAAGAATGGGTACTCAACGGAGATACGGTTATCTACTCGGATTATGAAATGATTCGCCCTACTCTGGAATACGATTTTGCACAGGAAAAAAGTACTGATTATCCTACAATGAATGCAGAACAGGCTTTGCAGCGAATCTGCAAATTTATTTCAGGTATTTGGCAGATACATGCTTTTGGAGAAGGTAATACCAGAACCATAGCTGTATTCCTTATGAAATACCTGAAGACTTTCGGATTTAAGGTGGACAATGATATATTCAAGAAACATTCGTGGTATTTCAGAAATGCGCTGGTACGTGCCAACTATAACAACTACGCCAAAGGGGTTTCAGCAGATGCCGGATTCCTGGATATGTTCTTGAGAAACATGTTGTTTGGAGAAAATAATCCTCTTAGCAACAGGGAGATGCACATAAACTTTTCTCAAAGTGCCAAAAAAGAGGACTCAAAGAGCCAAAATGGCACTTTGAATGGCACTTTGAGCTGTACGCTGGATGAAATGGCATTACTTAATTTCTTGAAAGAAAATCCCAAAGCTACGCAATCCGACATAGCGGAACATATTGGGAAATCGGAAAGAACCGTAAAACGTATGACTCCTTCACTCATAGAAAGAGGATTGCTGGAACGTATAAACGGAAAAGGTGATAAAGGAAGTTGGGTAGTAAAAACCAAAGACAAAGATTAAATAAAGATATAACTATGAATACCACAGACTTAAAGGAAAAGAACTTTGAAGCCGATATAGAACGATATCTTATCACAGAGGGCGGCTATATCAAAGGCAATCAGGATACATACGACAAGGAACGGGCTATAGATATGCCTGTACTGATCTCCTTTATAGAAAAGACACAGCCAAAGCAGTGGAAACGATATGTAACCAAGTATGGCGACAAGGCTGAGAAACAGCTGTATCGCGTGTTTCAGGATGATGTGTCGCGCTACGGACTGATTTATGTGCTGCGCAAAGGCATAAGCGATATGGGTATAAATATCAGGTTCTGTTATTTTGCTCCGGCATCACTGCTGAACGATGAGCTGGTGGCAAATTACGATGCCAACATTCTTACCGTAACACGTCAGTTTGCTTATTCCAAACTGAACAAGAACACTATTGATATGGTGCTCTCGTTGAATGGTATTCCAGTGGTGGCACTCGAACTGAAAAACCAGATTACGGGTCAGAATGTGGAGGATTCCAAGCGTCAGTGGTGCACAGACAGAGACCCGAAAGAACCGCTGTTTCATTTCAACAATAGAATATTGGCATACTTCGGAGTTGACCTGTATGAAGTGGCTCTTACTACCGAACTAAAAAAGGAAAAGACTTTCTTTATCCCTTTTAATCAGGGTTCCAACGGTGCGGGAGAAGTAGGCGGTGCGGGCAATCCCGAACGTGAGGACGGAGGATATGTCACTTCGTATCTGTGGGAGAAAATCTTGTGCAGAGAAATGCTGCTTCCCATATTTCAGCGGTACATCTCCCGTCAGGAAGAAGAGAAACTGAAGATTATCATTGACAAGCATGGCAAAGAAAAGGAGGTGACGGAAACTTCCGTAAAGATAATTTTCCCTCGTTATCATCAGCTGGATGTGGTGGAAAAGCTGGTGGCCGATACGTATTATGCGAATTGTGCCAGCAAGCATACCAACAGCGGGATGCAAAACTTTGATTTGGCTGCCGATGAACACATGAAATACATGTATCTGAAAAAGCCGCATGGAAACAATTATCTGATTCAGCACTCGGCGGGTTCGGGTAAGTCCAATTCAATTGCCTGGCTTACCTATCGTCTGGCAGGGCTTCAGAATGCCGATTTAAAGAATATGTTTAACAGTGTGTTTGTTATTACCGACAGACGTGTGCTGAACAAGCAGCTTCAAAATACGATTCTTGGTTTCGACCATATAGACGGACAGATAGAAACCATTACCGATAATGATGACTCGAAGAAACTGGCAAGAATCATCAACGATGATAATACAAGAATTGTTATCACTACCCTACACCGTTTCCCAGTTATCTATAAAGAACTGACGAGCCGCAGCGGCAAGAGATATGCCATCATTGTAGACGAGGCTCATTCGTCACAGTCGGGCAAAAGTGCGGAGAAGCTGAAAGCGGCATTGGCCGATACGGATGACGCTTTGCGCGAATATGCAGAAATCGAAGAGATTGAGGCTGAAGAACTGGAAAAGAAGAAGGATGCCCTTATGGAAGATTTGTTGGCCCAGGGACAGCACAACAATCTGTACTTCTATGCATTTACGGCAACTCCAAAACCAAAGACGCTGCAGACTTTCGGTGAGTTGGCTGAAGAAGGTGAAAATCCGGAAGACAACAAATATGTGGCTTATCACAACTATTCCATGCTGCAGGCCATAGAAGAGGGATTCATTAAGGATGTGCTGAAATATTATACCACGTATGACACTACTTACGAAATTGCCAAGCGTATAGAGGCTGATCCTTCGTATCAGGAAACTCCTGCTACACGTGCTATCAAGGCTTTCCATGACAATCATCAGCATGTGATAGCGCAGAAAACGGCTATCATTGTGGAGAAATTCAGGGAGGTGACACTCAATGCTATGCTTGGAAAAGCAAAAGCTATGGTGGTATGCTCTTCGCGTGCTCATGCGGTACGATATTTTCTGGAAATTAAGAGGTATTGTCAGGAAAACAATATTACTGATGTAAATCCTATGGTGGCTTTCTCCGGTACGGTATCGTATGAGGGAGTGGAATATACCGAAACGAAGTTGAACTCTGCTGACGGACGCAATATTTCGGAAGCCAAGTTGCCGCTGTACTTTGCCTCAGACTTGTATAATATGCTGGTGGTGGCAGACAAGTATCAGACTGGATTTGATGAACCAAGACTGCACACCATGTTTGTAGATAAAAAATTGAAGAACGTGAAAGCTGTACAGACTTTGTCACGTCTGAACAGATGGCATAAAGACAAGAAGGATACATACGTACTCGATTTCTGCAATAAGCCGGAGGATATAAAGAAATCGTTCGAGCCTTTCTATAAAGGGACTGAACTGATAAATCCCGTGGATGTAAACTATGTGTATACTTTCAGAAAAGATATACAGATGTTTCAGCTATGGACTGAAGCTGACGAGCAAAAGTTCTTTGACCTGCTGCAAGACATCAGCAAGCAGAAGGACCGTTTGGGAGTTTTGTCGAATGCTTTCAAGAGTACCATCGGCCGATACGAAGAGCTTGATGAAGAAAAACGCTTTGAGGTAAGATCGAAAATCAAAAATTTCGTCCGTTTCTATTCTTATATGGCTCAGATAGCAAGAACTTTTGATAAGGAGTTGTATAAAGCTTATGTGTATGCCGACTATCTGTACAGACTTCTGCCTAAGAATCCCAAAGAAAGGATTGACCTGAACAAACAGATTATGCTGGTAAACTCAAAGATATCGGAGGGAGAAACGGTTTCCATTCAGATGGAGGAATCAGTGAAGCCTCTTAAAGGTGAGAACCCGAAAGCTGGAAAGCCAAAGAATGACAATGAGGACCTGCTCAGTCGTATCATTGACAAGGTTAACATCATGTATCAGGGTCAGTTCTCTGAAGCTGACAGGGTGATAGTGGAATCTATTTATGACAAAATGGTTTCGACAGCAAAAAGGAAACTGACCAAACAGGCCAACAATACGGATGAAAAGCAGTTCGAGGAAAGTATATTCCCTCAGATATTCGATGAGGTTGCCAGAGGCTGTTATGTAGAGCAGATGGATTCTTTTGCCAAGCTTTTTGAGAACAGCGATTTTTACAGAAATGTAATGACACAGATGGCCAGGGTAATGTACGAGAACTACAAAAGGAAGGAAGATGAACTACCGTTTATCCCTGCATTGTTCAAAGAAAGATTCCTGACAGATTTGAAAGCTGAGTTCTCAGACCTTGCTCCGTATTTGCCGGATTTATCTCTTGCTGCTGACTGCTTTATAAAGACATTAAGTGCAAAGTCTGTAGCTACAATAGATGGAGCCAACGAACTTTTATTGGACTCGTTTAACCGGATTTATTGTCTGGAAAATATGAAACTGGTAGACAAACGCAGGCTTTTTAATACAATCGTCACCAAATATGAGGTCTTCCTGAAGAAGGTGTATTATTTGTTACATCAGAAGGAAATGGTCAATACTAAGAATGAAAGCAGTATGCCTACATTTATAGATTGTATCTTGTCTTTCAGTTGTTTGAGAGGATTGAAGTACAATCAAGATGAGAGATACCAGAAGTTCTATACTTATTTGGAGCTTGTCAAACAGTGGAGAAACAACGAGTCACATACCGCTCCAGATGCTTCTCTACAGGAGCTGAACTCTGCCGTTCATGTGGTATCGACTATGTATCTATGGATTATCCTGCATCATGTGGAGGAGTTGAACCGAGTAATCAATGAATAAGTTTCGAAACCGCCATTTCCGAAATGGCGGTTTCGCTATATATAGAAAACACTTTCCACAATTCGGGTATAAACATCTGTAAATGGTATACATTCTCCCCATATTAATCGGTTAACTTTGCCATTGAAAAAGAAGACAAACCAATAACTCAT
>OGHV01001810.1_pt1 | contig 11087 bp, 10 predicted proteins | sample 1571551 | NCBI WGS metagenome assembly OGHV01 (sample SAMEA2581960, study PRJEB24529) | metagenome | biome: Human gut stool | place: China | collected 2011 | reverse complement strand
CAGGCGCCGGGGCGTGGGCGTGCGGGCCCATGACGGGTTCATCAGGAGCCGGTTCGGTCTTGGGCGCATCCTCCGGGGTCGGCGCCGCCGCGGGGGCTTCTTCCTCCCCGGCATTGGGCGCGGCCTCGGGCATGAGCGTGCGGGGCGCCGCGGGTTCCTCCCGTTGGAGAAGCGGCGCCAGCGGGACCCAGCCGTCCGCTGAGTCCGGGTTTTCCGCGCTTTGCGCGGACGCCAACGCCGCGCCGCACCCCAGGAGGCAGGCGAGGAGTCGTCGGCAGCGACGCAGGGCGAGGCTCTTCGGTCTCATGAATGGCGGCGTTCGGTCAGGATGGCTCGATGGTTGGATTTGCCTACTATAGCGGAGTGAGGAAAAGAGGACCCCCGGATGAACGAAAGGAAACAGAAACTGCGTGAGGCGCGTCTTTCGGTACGGCGAAACCGGGCCGTTCCGGCAAGCATGAGCTGGACGCCGGTACTCCGGGAGGCGCTCTCCGCCCTGGCGCCCGGAGCGCGCACCGTGGCGCTCTACTGGCCGATCCGCGGGGAGCCCGACCCGGGCGACTTCGCTCGGGCGTTGGCTTCGGAAGGCGTCACCGTCGCCCTCCCCGTCTGCGGGCCGGCGCGCACGATGGACTTCAGGCGATGGGACCCTTCGACGGGAAAGCCCACGGAGCGCGATGCGGCGGGGATCCCCGCGCCGGTTTCGGGCGAAGCTGTTGCGCCCGACGCCCTCATCGTTCCGTGTGTGGGTTGGAGCGCCGGAGGGCGGCGGATCGGCTACGGCGGGGGCTACTACGACCGCTGGATCGAGGGGCGCGGGGGCGTTCTGATCGGGATCGGCTTCATGGAGGACAGGATCGACGACGCGGAGGATCTCTTCGAAGCGTTCGATCTGCGGCTCCAAGGGATCGCCACCGACGCCGGATTCGTTCGGTTCTGAAATGCGAAAAGCCCCGGGCTTTTCGTCCGGGGCCTTTGCGGGACTCTCCCGCCCGCGAGCGGGCGGGGAGACGCGTTCGATCAGTAGCGGTAGCTGTCGCTCTTGTACGGACCTTCCTTCGGCACGCCGATGTAGGCGGCCTGTTCGTCCGTGAGTTCGGAGAGCTGCGCGTTGAAGTTCGTCAACTGCAGGCGCGCGACCTTTTCGTCCAGCTTCTTCGGGAGGATGTAGACGCCGACCGGGTATTCGGCCGTGCGCTGGAAGAGTTCGATCTGGGCGAGCGTCTGGTTCGCAAAGGACGAGCTCATCACGTAGGAGGGGTGGCCCGTGGCGCAGCCGAGGTTGACGAGGCGGCCTTCCGCGAGGAGAAGGATGCGGTTCCCCGACGGGAGCTCGATGTGGTCGACCTGGGGCTTGATGTTGTCCCAGCGGTACTTGCGCATCGAGGCGACGTCGATTTCGCTGTCGAAGTGACCGATGTTGCAGACGATCGCTTCGTTCTTCATCGCGACCATGTGGTCGTGCGTGATCACGTGGTAGTTGCCCGTTGCGGTGACGAAGATGTCGGCCTTGTCCTTGGCGTAGTCCATCGTGACGACGCGGTAGCCTTCCATCGCGGCCTGAAGCGCGCAGATCGGGTCGATTTCAACGACCCAGACCTGGGCGGCGAGGGCGCGCAGCGCCTGCGCGCAGCCCTTGCCCACGTCGCCGTAGCCGACGACGACCGCGACCTTGCCGGCGATCATCACGTCGGTGGCGCGCTTGATGCCGTCGACGAGCGATTCGCGGCAGCCGTAGAGGTTGTCGAACTTCGACTTCGTGACGGAGTCGTTGACGTTGATGGCGGGAACCTTGAGTTCGCCGCGCGCGTGCATCTGGTAGAGGCGGTGCACGCCCGTCGTCGTTTCTTCCGTGATGCCCTTGATGTGCGCGAGGCGCGTGGAGTACCACGTCGGATCGGCTTCGAGGTGGCGCGCGATCGAGGCGAAGAGCGCGGTTTCCTCTTCGTTCGTCGGGTTGGCGACGAGCGTGCGGTCCTGCTCGGCGCGGGCGCCCAGGTGCAGGAGGAGCGTCGCGTCGCCGCCGTCGTCGAGGATCATGTTCGAGAAGCCGCCGTCGGCCCACTCGAAGATGCGGTGCGTGTACTCCCAGTACTCTTCGACGGACTCGCCCTTCTTCGCGAAGACGGGAATGCCTTCGGCGACGATCGCCGCGGCGGCGTGGTCCTGCGTCGAGAAGATGTTGCAGCTCGCCCAGCGGACTTCGGCGCCCAGGGCGACGAGCGTTTCGATGAGGACCGCGGTCTGGATCGTCATGTGAAGCGAGCCGGAGATGCGAGCGCCCGCGAGCGGGCGGCTTTCGGCGTATTCCTTGCGGATCGCCATCAGGCCAGGCATTTCGACTTCGGCGATCTGAATTTCCTTGCGGCCCCAGGGCGCAAGGCCGAGGTCCGTAATGACGTAATCGATGTTGGCGCGCATGTGGTGCACTCCTTCAAATGTCGGTATCGGACGAGCGCCGTTGGGGAAAGCAAAACCGCACCGGCGAGCCTGGCGGAACCCGTGGGTTCCGTCGCAGCGCTCCTCGTCGGTGCGGCCCGTGGTGTTCAGGGCGCCGCCATTATAGAGGCGCCCCAAACGGGTTTTCAGCGTTTTCAGTCTTCAAGGAAGGCGGCGAGCGCGGCGTTCACCTCGTCGGCGGTGACGCCGTCCAAGGGCGCGACCGGCGCGCCTTCGGGAAGGCGGCCCTCCTTCTTCATGCGGCCCACCCAGACGCCCGCGTCGCGGCCGGAATCGAAGCCTTCCGAGTGGAAGAGTTCGCGGGTGCCGAGCGTGAGCTTGAAGTAGAAGCGGCCATCTTTTTCGCGGTACTGCTTGAAGACGGGCTGCGCGGCGGCCTTCTTCTTCGCTTCGGTCGCCGGGGCGGCGATCGGCGCGAAGGCGCGAAGGCCGACGGCGTGCATGAGTTTGGCGAGGAAGGGCGCGGCGAGCGCGCGGGCCTTGGCAGCACCCGCCTGAAGGATGCGTTCGATCTCTTCCGGGTGCGCCATCAGCTCTTCGTAGCGGGCGCGCATCGGACCGATTTCGGCGTCGATCTTGTCGGCGAGGCGCTTCTTCGCTTCGCCCCAGCCGAGACCGGCGCGGAGTTCCGCGCGGAAGGCTTCCGCCTCTTCGGGCGCCGCGAAGGCGTCGTAGATGACGGTGAGCGAGGTGCTCTCGGGGTCCTTCGGTTCCCCGGGGAGCTTGCTGTCGGTGACGATCCTCGAGATCGCTTCGTCCAACGCCTTGCGGCCGCCCTCAAAGAGCGGGATCACGTTGTTGTAGGACTTGCTCATCTTGCGGCCGTCAAGCCCCGGGAGGACTTCGACGGCGGAGCCGCCGGTCGCCTGCGGGAGCGTGAAGAAGGGCTCGTCGGGCTTCGCGTACTGGAAGTTGAAGCGCGTGGCGACGTCGCGGGCCATTTCCAGGTGCTGGATCTGGTCGTGGCCGACGGGAACCTCGTGGGCGTTGAACATCAGGATGTCCGCGGCCATGAGGATCGGGTAGCAGAACAGACCCATCGTCACGTCGGCGTCGGGTTCCTTCCCGGCGGCGACGGCCTGGTCGGTCGCGGCCTTGTAGGCGTGCGCGCGGTTCATCTGGCCCTTGCTCGTCGAGCAGGTGAGGAGCCAGTTGAGGGTCGGAATCTCGGGGATGTCGCTCTGGCGGTAGAAGACGACGCGTTCAGGGTCGAGACCCGCGGCCAACCACGTCGCGGCGATCTGCATGCGGCTCCGTTCAATGCGCTCGGGATCCTGGCACTTGATGAGGGCGTGCAGGTCCGCGAGGAAGAAGAAGCTCTCGACGTCGGGCGAGCGGCTGTCCTGAATGGCCGGACGGATCGCGCCGACGTAGTTGCCGATGTGGAGGGTTCCGGTCGTGTTGATGCCGGTGAGTACGCGTTTCTTCATGTCGCCTGTTCGTTTTAGAGGGTGGGTCGAATCGAATGATGATAGCGGGGTGCGGCGCCGAAAAGCAAAACGCCCGGAAATAAAACGGCCGGCAACCGCGGTCGGTGCCGGCCGTGTGCTGGTCCCGCTTCGAAGGGCGCGAAGGGTTCTCCGCGCCCTCGGGGCCTTCCTGGTCTTAGAGACCGGCGGCGGCGCGCAGGGCCGCGGCCTTGTCGGTCTTTTCCCAGGTGAATTCCGGCTCTTCGCGGCCGAAGTGACCGTAGGCGGCCGTCTTCGAGAAGATCGGGCGGCGCAGGTCGAGCATCTTGATGATGCCGCGCGGACGCAGGTCGAAGTGCGCGCGCACGAGCTTGGCGATTTCAGCGTCGGGGATGACGCCGGTGCCGTTCGTGAAGACCGTGATGTTCATCGGTTCGGCGACGCCGATGGCGTAGGAGACCTGAACCTGGCACTGACGGGCGAGACCCGCGGCGACGATGTTCTTCGCGACGTAGCGGCAGGCGTACGCGGCCGAGCGGTCGACCTTCGTCGCGTCCTTACCGGAGAAGGCGCCGCCGCCGTGCGGGCAGTAGCCGCCGTACGTGTCGACGATGATCTTGCGGCCGGTGAGGCCGCAGTCGCCCTGCGGGCCGCCGACCACGAAGCGGCCGGTCGGGTTGATGAGGAAGCGGGTGCCTTCGAGCCATTCGGCCGGGATCACCGGACGGATGATTTCTTCAACGACGGCTTCGACGAATTCGGGCTTCATCTTCGCGCCGTCGGACATCTCGGGGCTGTGCTGCGAGCTGATGACGATCGTGTCGCAGCCGACGGGCTTGCCGTCGCGGTAGCGCATCGTCACCTGGCTCTTGGCGTCGGGACGAAGGAACGGGCACGTGCCGTTGCGGCGCACGATGCTCTGCTGCTGCATGAGGCGGTGCGCGTAGTAGATCGGCGCGGGCATGAGCGTTTCCGTCTCGTCGCACGCGAAGCCGAACATCAGGCCTTGGTCGCCGGCGCCCAGATTGAGCTCGTCGTCCATCGCCTTGTCGACGCCCTGCTTGATGTCCTGCGACTGCTTGTCGTAGCCCACGAGAACCGAGCAGCCCTTGTGGTCGATGCCGTATTCGGTGTTGTCGTAGCCGATGCGCTTCAGCACGTTGCGGGCGAGGTCGATGTAGTCGACGTTGGCGGCCGTGGTGATTTCGCCGGCCATGACGACGAGGCCCGTCGTACAGAGGGTTTCGGCGGCAACGCGGGAGAGGGGATCCTGCTCAAGGCAGGCGTCGAGAACGGCGTCGGAGATCTGGTCCGCGACCTTGTCGGGATGACCTTCGCTGACGGATTCGGAAGTGAAAAGATATTCGCTGGCCATTGCCATGCACTCCTAAGGAGAAGAGGTAGGACAGCGCCTCACGCAATGGCAGATGGTCAAGTGCGGAAGACGCTTTAGCGGTATTTGGAGTCGCCCCGCAAGTTGTCTCGTTAACTCGGCGATTGGCGGATCATACTCGCGTACGAGGTCGGTTGTCCACTCGCCCGACGGGTCGAATCGAGCGGAAACGGCCGGAATCGGACGTGTCGGCGCGGGTGCCTCGGCTACAATGATCGATTTAGTGGGAAAGGCCCGTCCGACAGGATCACCGTCGATGAACTGCTTCTTCAAGTTGCTCTCCCGACTGCCGCTGCGGCTGCTTCAGACCGTGGGCGCCGCCGTGGGCGAGCTTACGTTTTGGCTCTCGCCCGGCTACCGGCGCCGCACCCGTGAGAATCTCCGGCAGGCGGGCTACGACGAGGACGAGCTCTTTCGCCGTGCGGGCCGCGCCGCGGGCCGTCAGGCGCTGGAGAGCGTTTGGCTCTGGTACCGCCCTGCGGACGAGGTGATGGCGAGGGTCGACGCCGACGAGGAGACGACGAAGCTCGTGGGCGACGCGATGCGAAGCGGCCGTCCGATCGTCTTCATGACGCCGCACGTCGGCTGCTTCGAGGTGCTCCCGGTTTGGCTCGCGGACACCTTCTGGGAGGAGACGAAGCGTTCGATCGCGATCCTCTACCGGCCCCCGAAACGCGACTTTCTCAAAAAACTCGTGGGCGAAGCCCGCCGCGCGCCGGGGATCGAACCCGTGCCGACCAACTTGTCGGGCGTGAAGCGCATCATCCGCATGCTCCGCGAGGGGCACACCTTCGGTGCGCTTCCCGACCAGGTGCCCGCCCACGGCGACGGCGTGTGGTCGGACTTCTTCGGGCGCCCCGCCTACACGATCACGCTCCCCGTCAAGGTGGCGCGCCAGTTCGACGCGATCCGCATCTTCGCCTGGGGCGAGAGGAGCGGCCGCGGCTGGAAGGTGCGCGCGGTCGAATGGACCGAACCCCTGACGGGCGACATGCAGAAGGACGTCGACGCGATGAACCGGATGATCGAATCGATCATCCGGCGCATGCCCGCGCAGTACGCCTGGAGCTACAACCGCTACAAGATTCCTTCGGGCATGCGGCACAACCGCGCACGCTACGCGAAGCAGCCGCGGCCCGACGACAGCAAGGAATAAGGATGTCCCGGGCGGGATCCGCCCGGCTTTGAACGACGATGAACGAATTCTTTTCCCGGCTCTGGGTCGCACTCGTGCGGCGCATGAGCGGCCTTTCGATGCCGATGCGCGAACGGCTCGCCCGCTTGGCGGCGTCCGTCCTTTGGGTGGCGATCCCGAAGCGTCGTCACGTGACGCTCACGAACCTGAGGCTCTGCTTTCCGGAGCTCTCCGAAGCCGAGCGCATGAAGCTCGCCCGCCGCGTCTACGTGCGCCTGGCGCGCGCCGCGATCGACCACGGGACGCTCTGGACGGCGTCCGCCGACGAGATCCGCCGATTCGTGCGCTTTGAGGGGTTGGAGCACCTCCTGGAGGGCGAAGGTCCCACGATCGTCGTCGCGCCCCACTTCGCGGGGCTGGACGCCGCCGGGATCGCGCTGAACACCTACGTGCGCGGGGTGTCTCTCTACCAGAAGCAGAGCAACCCCGTTTGGGACAAGGCCGTGCTGGAAGGGCGCCTGCGCTTCTCGAACCCGGTCCTCATCGCCCGCAGCAAGGAGAGCGACCTCCGGCCCGTGATCCGCGCGATGAGGGAGGGGCTTCCCTTCTACTACCTCCCCGACATGGACCACGGCCGCAAGCACTCGATCTTCGTACCCTTTTTCGGGCAGCAGGCCGCGACCCTCCCGATGGTCTCGCGCCTGGCGAAGGTCACCCGGGCCCGCGTGCTCTGGTGCATCGCGACGATGACGGACGAGGGCTACGAGGTGATCATCACGCCCGCCTGGAAGGATTTCCCGACGGCGGACGTCGAGGCCGACACGCGGCGCGTGAACGAAGAGCTGGAACAGTGGATCCGGCGTTTTCCCGACCAGTACCTCTGGGTGCACCGCCGCTTCAAGAGTCGTCCCGAGGGTGAGCCCTCGGTCTACTGAGAGGTCTGAACATGCGGTTTTGGAAGATGCAGGGTGGCGGCAACGACTTCGTCGTGATCGACGGGGTGACGGAGCCCGTCGCGCTGTCCGCCGGGCGCGTGCGGCGCCTCTGCGACCGCCGCCTGGGCGTGGGCGCCGATCAGCTGCTTCTGGTCGAGCCCGCCCGAACGCCCGAAGAAGACTTCCGCTACCGCATCTTCAATGCGGACAGCGGCGAAGTCGAGCAGTGCGGCAACGGCGCCCGCGCGATGGGGAAGTTTCTCTTTGAAAAGGGGCTCGCTTCTCGCCCCGAAGTGCGGCTTCGCGCCGCGAAGGGCGTCATCACGGTGCGCGAGCGCCCGGACGGGCTTCTCTCGGTCGACATGGGCGCGCCCGACTTCGATCCGGCGTCGCTGCCGTCGACCTGCGGGCAGCTCCCGAATATCGACGGCGAATGGGTGCTCTCCGTGGAGGGGAACCCCGTGCGGCTTCGCACCGTGTCGATGGGGAATCCGCACGCGGTGATCCGGGTCGGGTCGACCGGGGACGCCCCCGTGACGACGCTGGGGCCGAAGGTGGAAAATCACCGGGCCTTCCCCAACCGCACGAACGTCGAATTCGTCGAGACGCTCTCGCCCACGCACGTGCGCTTCCGCGTCTGGGAGCGCGGTGCGGGCGAGACGCCCTGCTGCGGGTCGGGTGCCTGCGCCGTCGTGGCGGCGGGGGTCGCGTCGGGGGCGCTGAGAAAGGATGCCGACATCCACGTTGAGACGCCGGGCGGCACGCTCACGGTGCGCTGGGCCGGGCCCGGCGCCGGGGTGATCCTCTCCGGCACGGTTGAAAAGGTTTTTGAGGGTGAGATCGAACTCGCCCCGCAAGAGGAATGAACGATGATTGATGTGATGCTGAAGTCCGGCAAGGAGAAGTCCCTCCTTCGCCGTCACCCCTGGGTCTACGACACCGCAGTGAAGCGCGTCTCGGGCCAGCCCGCCTCGGGCGAAACCGTGCGCGTCGTCGCCAACGACGGGCGCTTCCTCGCCTACGGGGCCTTCTCACCCAAGTCCACCCTGCGCGTGCGCTGCTGGAGCTTCCGCGAAGGCGACGTGATCGACGCCGCGTGGTTTGAAAAGAAGATCCGCGACGCCGTTGAAGCGCGCGAACCGCTCCGCGAACGCGCGACGGCGCTTCGCCTCATCTTCGGCGAAGCCGACGGCCTCCCCGGTCTCATCGTCGACCAATACGGGGACTTCCTCGTCACCCAATTCCAGTCGGCGGGGGCGGAAGCCCACCGCGAACTGATCGCCGACCTTCTGATGAAGGTCACCGGCGCGCGCGGCATCTTCGACCGCTCGGATGCGGCGACCCGCCGCCGCGAGGGGCTGGAGGTCCGCTCGGAGCACCTCCGCGGCGAAGAGCCGCCCGAGGCGATCGAGGTGGTGGAGGACGGCGTGCGCTACGGCGTCGACGTCCGCGTCGGGCACAAGACGGGCTTTTACGTCGACCAGCGCGAGAGCCGCCTGACGGCGCAGAAGTTGGCCGAAGACTTCCGCCGCCGCCACGGCCGCGGGCTTCGCGCGTTGAACTGCTTCTGCTACACGGGCGGCTTCTCCCTGGCGCTTTTGAAGGGCGGCGCTGCGGAAGTCGTTTCGGTCGACTCTTCGAAGGAAGCGCTCGACATGGCGGCCGCGAACGCCGCGCGCAACGGCTTTGAAGAAGAGCGCGCGAAGTTCGTCTGCGCCGACGTGTTCGAGTACCTGCGCACGCTTCGCGATGCCGGGGAAACCTTCGACCTCGTCATCCTCGACCCGCCCAAGTTCGCGTCGAGTCACTATCATGTCGACCGCGCGTCGCGCGCCTACAAGGACATCAACCTGAACGGCCTGCGCCTTCTCACGCCGGGCGGGCATCTCTTCACGTTCTCCTGCTCGGGCGCGATCGACGTGGATCTTTTCCAGAAGATCGTTGCGGGCGCCGTCTTCGACGCCGGCGTCGACGCCTGGGCCGTGGGCCGCTTCGGCGGCGGCGCGGACCATCCGCTTCTGATGACCTATCCGGAAGGCGAGTACCTCAAGGGGCTGCACCTTCTCGTGCGCCCGTAAGAGAGCGCGTTATTGGAGACAAAGAACATGCAGGTGGAAGACATCCACGAACCGGACATTCCGGTCACGATCCTCACGGGGTTTTTGGGCGCCGGGAAGACGACGCTCCTGAACCGCATCCTCTCGGAAAACCACAACTACAAGATCGCCATCATCGAAAACGAATTCGGTGAGGAGAACATCGACACCGACCTGATCGTCCGCTCGAACGACGAACAGATCGTGACGATGAGCAACGGGTGCGTGTGCTGCACGATCCGCGGGGACCTCTCGCGCGTGTTGACCGACCTGCGCCACAAGCGCGACCGCGGCGAGATCGACTTCGACTACGTCGTGCTCGAAACCTCGGGCGTCGCCAATCCCGGTCCCGTCGCGCAGACCTTCTTCATGGACGACGCCGTGGCGCCCTTCTTCCGCTTGGACGGCGTGGTGACGGTGGTCGACGCCCTGAACGGGGGCGAGACGCTCGACCGCGAAGCGAACGCCCGCGACCAGGTGGGCTTCGCCGACCGCATTCTTCTCTCGAAGTGCGATCTGGTGAGCCCGGAAGCCGCCGACGAGATCGAGGCGCGCCTTCGCCGCATGAACGCGCGCGCGCCGATCCGCCGCGTCGACATGGGCGCTTGCCCGGTCGATGAAGTCCTCAACATCACGGGCTTCAACATGAACGACATCCTCGACGTGGATCCGAGCTTCTTCGTCGACGATCATCACCACCATCACCACAACGACGACATCCGCAGCTTCGTCTACGAGACGGACCGCGCCTTCGACCCGGCGAAGCTCGACCGCTACATCATGAGCCTCACGAACGTGTACGGGCCGGATCTGCTCCGCTACAAGGGCGTGCTCTTCATGAAGGGGACGGACCGCCGCGTCGTCTTCCAGGGCGTGCACATGCTCGCGGTTTCCGACCTGATGGCGCTTTGGGGTGATGTGAAACCCTCTTCCCGAATCGTCTTCATCGGGCGTAATCTTCCTGAAGAGGCCATCCGCAGGGGGCTTTCCACCTGTCTCGCCGACGACTGACGCGCGACGGATGAAATCAAGGGGTGGAAGTGGTGACGGGACGCGATTTCCTGTATAAATCCACTTTCACCAAGAACCCGGCTCCTCCCGCGCTTCATCACCCTTGAAGGGCGAAGGAATTTCCCTCAACAAAGGGTGTGGGAGCCGAACCGCAAAAAACGGGGGAAAAGAAAAAATGGGCGCCAAGAAGCTACTCACGGCTGAAGAAGTCCTCGCCATGTCCGAGGACGACTACATGAACGAGCAGCAGCTCGCCTTCTTCCGTCACCGCCTGTCGGAGATGGAAGCTCAGCTGCGTGCCAACGCCGACCAGACCACGGTGAACCTCCGCGAAACGACGGTGGTTCCCGATCCTGCGGACCGCGCGACGATCGAAGAGGAACACGCCCTCGAACTGCGCACGCGCGACCGCGAACGCAAACTCCTCAAGAAGGTCCAGGCCGCCATCGTCCGCATCGACGAAGGCGACTACGGCTACTGCGAAGAAACAGGCGAACCTATCGGCGTCGCGCGCCTGATGGCCCGTCCGACCGCCACGCTCTCGCTCGAAGCGCAGCAGCGCCGTGAACTCAAGCAGAAGATGTACGGCGACTGACGCCGGCATCGCACGCCCTTCCGAAGGAAGGAGGCGGCAGGGCGACGGAACGC
>OGHV01001805.1_pt1 | contig 11127 bp, 7 predicted proteins | sample 1571551 | NCBI WGS metagenome assembly OGHV01 (sample SAMEA2581960, study PRJEB24529) | metagenome | biome: Human gut stool | place: China | collected 2011 | reverse complement strand
ACTAAATCTTCTTTATCAGTTGTACCAGCTTTTTCAATTGCATTTTTTAATATATATACATTATCGTAAGCTAAAGCTGAGAAAGCAGTAGGTTCTTCATTATATTTCTCTCTATATTTTTTTAAGAAAGATTGAACTTTTTCACTGCTATCTTCTGCTGAATAATGGTTAGTGAAGTAAGAGTTATCAACAACTGAGTAAGCTGATGGATCAAGTGCACCAATAATTCCATCCCAACCATCTGATCCTACAAAGGTAGATTTCATTCCAATCTCTCTAGCTTGTGTAGCAATAAGTGCAGAAAGCTCATAATATTCAGGAACCATTAAAATATCAGGGTTTTCTCCATTTATTTTAGTAAGTTGAGCTTTGAAATCTTTATCTCCATCAGAGTATCCCTCTTTAGCAACTATCTCTATTCCCTCTTTTTTAGCTTGCTCTATAAATGCATTAGCAATACCATCAGAGTAGTCACTAGATGTATTTACCATAACAGCAGCAGTTTTTGCATTTAATTTATCTTTAGCAAATTTTGCTAATGTACTTCCTTGGTATGGATCAGTAAAACATACACGGAAAACATTTGGTCCTGCATCAGTTATATTTATTTGTGTTCCAGTAGGAGTAATCATAGGCATTCCATCTTTAGCAGCTAATTCAGCTACTGCTAAAGTTGGTTTAGAAGTAACACTTCCAAGGATAGCAACAACTCCTTCATCAACTAATTTATTGTAAGCATTTACAGCTTCGATAGGGTCAGCCTTTTCATCTAGAGATATGTATTCTAATTTTTTACCTAAAACTCCTCCATTGTTATTAATCTCTTCAAAGGCTAATTTAGCTCCTTTCTCAATAGTAGTTCCATACATAGCAGCAGAACCAGTTAAAGGTCCCATTCCTCCTACTTTAATAGTAGAACTCTCCTCTTGTGTTTGATTTCCACCACAGCTTACCATCATAGCAGCTCCAGCTAACATTGCAATAATTTTTTTCATAAAATTTTCCTCCTTAGATATTTTAATATAAAAAAAACAGCCTGTTAGGCTGTTGTCAACAAAATAAAATTATTTAGTTAAATAAAAAATAAGTAAAATTATTTTAAATCTAAAAATAATAGATGCTCAAAAACTAAATAATATATAAATCCTAACATTTTAACAAAGTATATGAAAATTGACTCAGATTGTTAAGGCTGAGTGAGAGTCCATATACAGTTGTCCAACAAATGTTAGCACTATACATAATAGTTTTCCTCCTAGTTTTAATTTTCTTAATTATAACACTTTTTTAAAAAAAATCAAGTGTAATTTTAAAAAAATAATGTGTAAAATAAAAAAACATATAGTATAATAAAATTATCAATAAGTATGGAGGTATTAGGAATGAATTATTATGTAGGTATTGATTTAGGTGGAACTAACACTAAAATTGGAATTTTAAATATTGAGGGTGAGATTTTTAAAAGTACTGTCATTAAAACTCTTTCTTCTGAGGGAGCTGAGAGAACTTTAACTAGAATTTGGGAAGCTGCTAAAGGATTAGCTGAAGATTTAAAAATAAAGGAAAGCTCTATAAAAGGTATAGGTATAGGTATTCCTGGTCCTGTTATCAATCAAAGTATTGTTGCTTTCTTTGCTAATTTTCCTTGGGGAGAAAATGTAGATATAAAAGCTATGATGGAAAAAATTTCCGGCGTAGAAACAAAACTTGATAATGATGTTAATATTATTGCTCTAGGAGAAGCTAAATATGGTGCAGCTAAGGGAAGTAAAACAAGTGTAACAGTAGCATTAGGAACAGGTGTAGGTGGAGGAATCTATGTAGATGGTAAACTTATATCTGGATTTATGGGTGCAGGTGGAGAGATAGGACATATGAAGCTTGTAAAAGATGGAAAGCTTTGTGGATGTGGACAAAAGGGATGTTTTGAAGCATATGCATCAGCTACTGGGCTTATAAGAGAGGCTACATCAAGATTGATAGTTAATAAACAAAACTTACTATATACAATGATAGAAGGAAAGTTAGATACTTTAGAAGCAAAAGATATATTTGATGCAGCAAAAGAGGGAGATAAATTTTCATTGGATTTAGTAGATTATGAAGCTGAATATTTAGCAATGGGAATAGGAAATATACTAAATATAATCAATCCAGAAAAAGTTGTACTAGGTGGGGGAGTAGCAATGGCTGGAGATATACTTATGAATCCAATGAAAGAAAAATTAAAAAAATATGCATTACCTGTTACATTAAAAGGAATAGAGATAGTACAAGGAATGCTTGGAAATGAAGCTGGAATAAAGGGAGCTGTTGGACTTTTTAACTAAAAATCGAAAACTTATTTCAAAAAATAAAAAAAGTTTATGAAATTTTAAATTAGACACTTGACAAAATATGAATAAAAGATTATCATTGACTTATAGAATGAAAACCATTCTTATAAGACTGAAAAAAGTTGAATGGTACATAAATCAAACAGTGTACACTGTAGGAGGGAATTGGGATATGAAGAAAACAGGAATAATTTTAGGAGCATTATTACTAGCAGCAGGACTAACAGGATGTGGTGGAGAGAAAAAAGAAGAGGCAGCAAAAGCACCTGAAAAGTTAAGAATTGGATTTACTGCTTATAAATATGATGACAACTTTATAGCATTATATAGAAAAGTTGTATTAGCAGAAGCTGAAAAAGTACAAGATAAGGTTGAGTTAACAATGAATGACTCTCAAAATAGCCAACAAACACAAAATGACCAAATAGATGTTATGTTATCAAAAGGTGTAGATGCACTAGCAATCAACTTAGTTGACCCAGCAGCTGGACAAACAGTAATGGAAAAAATTAAAGCTGAAAATGTACCAGTAGTATTCTATAATAAAAAACCAGCTAAATCAGTTATAGATGCATATGATAAAGCTTACTATGTAGGAATTGACCCAAATGCGCAAGGAGTTGCACAAGGAGAATTAATAGCAAAAGCTTGGAAAGCTAATCCAGCATTAGATCTTAATGGAGATGGAGTTATCCAATATGTTATGATAAAAGGAGAACCTGGACACCCAGATGCTGAGGCAAGAACTACTTACTCTATTAAAACTCTAAATGATATGGGAATTCAAACAGAAGAGTTACACTTAGACACAGCTATGTGGGATACTGCAATGGCAAAAGATAAAATGGATGCATGGTTATCAGGACCTAATGGAGATAAAATTGAAGTTGTAATTTGTAATAATGATGGAATGGCTTTAGGAGCTATCGAATCATTAAAAGCAACTGGAAAAATGTTACCAGTATATGGTGTAGACGCATTACCAGAAGCAATAGTTAAGATTGAAGCTGGAGAAATGGCAGGAACAGTTCTTAATGATGCTCAAGGACAAGGAAAGGGAACTTGGGATATGGTTGTAAACTTATCTCAAGGTAAAGCAGCAACAGAAGGAACTTCATATCAATTAGTAGAAAAAGAATTATTAATTCCAAGTATTGGAATAGATAAAGAAAATGCAGCACAATTCAAATAGGATTAATTAGTAAGGTTAATGTTAACAAGGGGAATTGTATTACAATTTCCCCTTTTTTATAAGAGAAGGAGAACATTATGGAAAACACTAAATACTTATTGGAAATGAGCAATATAACTAAAGAGTTTCCTGGGGTAAAAGCACTAGATGGTGCTAACTTGAAAGTAAGACCTCATTCAGTACATGCTCTAATGGGAGAAAATGGGGCTGGAAAATCAACTTTGATGAAATGCTTATTTGGAATTTATGAAAAAGATTCAGGGAGTATCATATTTGAAGGAAAAGAGATAAATTTTAAATCTGCAAAAGAAGCTCTAGATAATGGAGTTTCAATGGTACACCAAGAGTTAAACCAAGTTTTACAAAGAAATATTTTAGACAATATTTGGTTAGGAAGATATCCTAAAAAAGGATTTTTTATTGATGAGAAAAAAATGTATGAAGATACTAAGAAGATATTTGAAGATTTAGATATCAGTGTAGATCCTCGTGCTAAAATGGGAGATTTAGCAGTATCTGAAAGACAGATGGTAGAAATAGCAAAAGCTGTTTCATATAATTCAAAAATAATAGTAATGGATGAGCCTACATCATCATTAACTGAAAAAGAAGTAGAACATCTATTTAAAATTATTAATAAATTGAGAGAAAGAGGTTGTGGAATAGTATATATTTCACATAAGATGGAAGAGATAAAGGCAATATCAGATGATATTACAATAATGAGAGATGGAAAATGGATTGCAACTGAGTCAGTAAAAGATTTGACTACTGAACAAATTATCAATATGATGGTAGGAAGAGACCTAACAAATCGTTTCCCACCAAAAGATAATATAGTAAAAGAAGAAATATTAAAAGTAGAGGGACTAACAGCACTGCACCAACCTTCAATTCAAGATGTAACATTTGAGTTACATAAAGGAGAGATACTTGGAATAGCCGGACTAGTTGGTTCAAAAAGAACAGAAATTGTTGAAACAATATTTGGAATGAGAGAAAAAGCAAGTGGGAAAATAACTATTAAAGGGAAAGAAGTAAAAAATCATAATCCAAATGAAGCAATAGCTAATGGATTTGCTCTTGTAACAGAGGAACGTAGAGCAACAGGAATATATGGAATGTTAGATATAAACTTTAACTCTACTATTTCAAATTTAGATAGATATAAAGGAAAACATCCATTATTAGCATTATTAAATGATAAGGGTATGAAGGAAGATACTCAATGGGTAATAGATAGTATGCATGTAAAAACACCTTCGCAAAATACTTCAATAGGTTCTTTATCTGGAGGAAATCAGCAAAAAGTTATATTAGGAAGATGGCTATTAACTGAGCCAGATGTATTAATGCTTGATGAGCCTACAAGAGGTATAGATGTATTAGCAAAATATGAGATTTATCAACTTATGATAGAACTTGCTAAAAAAGATAAGGGAATTATAATGATATCTTCAGAGATGCCAGAGTTACTAGGAGTAACAGATAGAATATTGGTAATGAGTAATGGAAGAGTAGCTGGAATAGTAAAAACTTCTGAGACAACTCAAGAAGAAATAATGACATTATCAGCTAAATATCTATAATTTGAAATATTTAAAGAGAAAGAGGAGAAGAAAATGAGTATACGTACAAAAGATGGAAATATTGACTATAAAAAACTTTTAATTCAAAGTGGACTTTATCTTGTATTATTAATAATGTTAGTTCTTATTATTATAAAAGAGCCTTCATTCTTAAGTATAAGAAACTTTAAAAATATCTTAACACAATCATCAGTAAGACTTATTATAGCTTTAGGGGTTGCAGGGCTTATTGTTACAACAGGTACTGACCTTTCAGTAGGAAGACAAGTTGGATTTTCAGCAGTAATTTCAGCTACACTTTTACAAGCAGCAACAACTGCTCATAAAGTATATCCAGATATGCAAGACTTCCCACTTTTTGGTGCAATAGCTATTGTAATGTTAGTTGGTATGATAATTGGTGCTCTAAATGGACTTGCAGTAGCAAAACTAAATTTACACCCATTCATTGTTACAATGGGTAGTATGACAATAGTTTATGGTATTAACTCACTTTATTATGACTTTGCTGGTGGATCTCCAATAGCTGGTTTTGCTGAAAAATATACTTCTTTTGCTCAAGGGTATATTAATATTGGTGGATTTACAATCTCTTATTTAATCTTCTATGCTTTAATAGCTACAGTAATTATGTGGATATTATGGAATAAAACAAAATTTGGTAAAAATGTATTTGCTGTTGGAGGAAATATAGAAGCAGCTAAAGTATCAGGGGTAAACGTTCACTGGACATTAATAAAACTTTATGCACTATCTGGTATCTTCTATGCTTTTGGAGGTTTCTTAGAGGCAGGACGTATTGGTTCAGCTACTAACAACTTAGGAAATATGTATGAGATGGATGCAATTGCAGCATGTGTAATTGGAGGAGTTTCATTCTATGGAGGAGTTGGAAAAATTTCTGGAGTTGTAACAGGAGTTATTTTACTTACAGTTATTAACTATGGACTTACATATATTGGAGTAAATCCTTACTGGCAATATATTATCAAAGGACTTATCATAATAGTAGCAGTTGCATTTGACTCTATTAAATATGCTAAGAAAAAATAATATTTAAATAAAAATCTATATTTAAATCTGAGAGTGTAGTTTACACTCTCTTTTTTTATAAAAAATAATTCGTAAAATTTCATAAAATATGATACAATAAAGGGTAAATTATAAAGGATTAGGTGATGTTATGTTTTTACCTACTACAATGGAAGAGGTAAGAAAATTAGGTTGGGATGATTTAGATATAATTTTGGTATCTGGAGACACATATATAGATAGTTCATATAACGGTAGTGCTGTCATAGGAAAATGGTTATTAAAGCATGGATTTAGAGTAGGAATAATAGCTCAGCCAGATATAAATAGTGATGTTGATATAAAAAGACTGGGAGTACCTAGACTTTACTGGGCAATATCTGGAGGATGTGTAGATTCTATGGTAGCTAACTATACAGCTACAAAAAAGAAGAGAAAGCAAGATGATTTTACTCCAGGCGGGGAGAATACAAAAAGACCAGATAGAGCTATAATAGCTTATACTAACCTTATAAAGAGATATTTTAAAAACTATAATATACCAATAGTAATCAGTGGAATAGAATCAAGTCTTAGAAGAATTACTCACTATGATTATTGGAGTAACTCTCTTAGAAGACCTATAATTTTTGATGCTAAGGCGGATATTTTATCATATGGTATGGGTGAGAAATCTATGTTAGCACTAGCTAGAGCTTTAAAAGGTGGAAGAGAGTGGAGAGGTATAAGAGGACTTTGTTATATTTCTAAGGATAAAAATGAAAACTATGTAGAGCTTCCTTCCTATGAAGAGTGTGTAGCTGATAAATTTAAATTTATAGATGCTTTTAATAGTTTTTATATAAATTGCGACCCAATTACTGCTAAAGGTCTATGCCAAAAATGTGGAGATAGATATTTGATACAAAATCCACCTAGTGAAAATTTTACAACTGAGGAATTAGATGAGATATACTCTATGGATTTTGAAAGAGAGGTACACCCATATTATAAAAAGATGGGAGAGGTAAGAGCACTTGATACAATTAGAAACTCTGTAACTACACATAGAGGTTGTTATGGAGAGTGTAATTTCTGTGCAATAGCTATACATCAAGGACGTACAGTAATATCTAGAAGTGAAGATTCAATAGTAGAAGAGATAGAAGAGATAGCATCAGCTCCAAAATTTAAAGGATATATATCAGATGTAGGTGGTCCTACTGCTAATATGTATCAAGTGGAGTGTACAAAAAAATTAAAATTAGGAGCTTGTCAAGATAGAAGATGTCTATATCCTCAAAAATGTCCAGCTTTGAAGATAAATCACAATAAACAGATAGAACTTTTAAAAAGATTGAAAAAAATAGATAAAATTAAAAAAATATTTATTGCATCTGGAATAAGATATGATATGATTTTAGATGATAGTAAGTGTGGACAACTTTATTTAGAAGAGATAGTAAAAGACCATGTATCTGGACAGATGAAAATAGCACCAGAGCATACTGAAGATAAAGTTTTAGCTCTTATGGGTAAACAAGGAAAAGCACCACTAAAGGAGTTTAAAGATAGATTCTACAAGATAAATGAAAAATATGGATTAAAACAGTTTTTAACATATTATCTTATAGCTGCTCATCCTGGATGTGATGAAAAAGATATGCTAGATTTGAAAAGATTTGCTTCAGCAGAGTTAAAAGTCAATCCAGAACAGGTACAAATATTTACACCAACACCATCTACATACTCAACACTTATGTATTATACAGAGATAAATCCTTTCACTAGAAAGAAGATGTTTGTAGAAAAAGATAACGGAAGAAAGCAAAGACAAAAAGATATTGTTATTCCACAGGAGAAAAGTATAAAAAGTAAAGTTGGAAATAAAAATATAGGAAATGAAAAACAATCAAGTTTTAAACAAGTAAAGAAAAATTTTAATAATAAAGAGAAAAGAAGATAGGGAGGTAAAAAATGAAGCCTATTGTTGCAATAGTTGGAAGACCAAATGTAGGTAAATCAACACTATTTAATAACCTAGTAGGAGATAGAGTGGCTATCGTTGATGATATGCCAGGAGTTACAAGAGATAGACTTTATAGAGAGACTGAGTGGAATGGAACTGAGTTTGTAGTAGTAGATACTGGAGGATTAGAACCAAGAAACAATGACTTTATGATGACTAAAATAAAACAACAAGCAGAGGTTGCTATGAATGAAGCAGACGTAATCCTGTTTGTTGTTGATGGAAAATGTGGAGTAAATCCATTAGATGAGGAGATAGCATATATCTTAAGAAAGAAAAATAAACCAATCATCTTATGTGTAAATAAGATAGATAACTTCTTAGAGCAACAAGATGATGTATATGATTTCTGGGCATTAGGATTTGAACACCTTATACCAATATCTGGAGGACACAAGGTAAACCTTGGAGATATGCTAGATATGGTTACAGATATGATTAAGAAAATAGATATTCCTGAAGAGGAAGAGGATGTATTAAAACTTGCTATTATAGGTAAGCCAAATGCTGGAAAATCTTCTCTTGTAAATAGATTAGCTGGAGAGGAGAGAACAATAGTAAGTGATATAGCTGGAACTACTAGAGATGCTATTGACACTATTGTAGAGTTTGATGAGAAAAAATATATGATAATAGATACTGCTGGTATCAGAAGAAAATCAAAGGTAGAGGAGAGTCTAGAGTATTACTCTGTACTTAGAGCTATCAAGACTATTAAAAGAGCAGATGTATGTTTACTTATGTTAGATGGTAAAGAGGGACTAAGTGAGCAAGATAAGAGAATAGCTGGAATAGCAGCTGAAGAGCTAAAACCTATAATTGTAGTAGTTAACAAGTGGGACTTAGTAGATAAAAAATCTAATACTATGGAGAAGATGAGAGAGAAACTTTATGCAGAGTTACCATTCCTATCTTATGCTCCAATAGAGTTTGTATCAGCTTTAACAGGACAAAGAACAACAAAACTTTTAGAGATAGCAGATACAATATTTGAAGAGTACAACAAGAGAATATCTACTGGTATCTTAAATACAGTGCTTAAGGAAGCTGTACTTATGAACAACCCACCTACAAGAAAAGGTAGAGTTGTAAAAATCAACTATGCTACACAAGTATCTGTTGCACCACCAAGATTTGCTCTATTCTGTAACTATCCAGAGCTAATTCACTTCTCATATGCTAGATATATTGAGAATAAATTTAGAGAGGCATTTGGATTTGATGGTTCTCCAATCTTAATTAGTTTTGAAAAGAAAAATGGAGAGGAGTAAGAAAAAATTATAATTAATCTGTAACGAATTTGTCATAATTATATGTTACTATTAATACATAATAAATCTTTCCCCAAAATATTTTATATATTAGATAACAAACAACAAGGAGCCACTAGCTAGTCTAGTGGTTTTTTGTTGCATTAGTATTTTTTCTTTTTTTAAATATATGCTATAATTAAAAGAAAATAAAAGAGTAATTAAGGAAGTATTGATGAGTAAATTTGAGATAGAGAAGATAATTTTTGATGAGATAAAATTGATAAAGCCTAAAATATTTCAAGATGAAAGAGGCTTCTTTCTAGAGTTTTTTAACTATGAGGAGTTTAAAAAGTTAGGGATAGATGAAAGATTTGTCCAAGATAATCATTCGAAGTCTAAGAGAGGAGTGTTGAGAGGATTACATTTTCAGACTAAACACCCTCAAGGAAAATTGGTAAGAGTGATAAAGGGAGCTATTTATGATATCATAGTAGATATTAGAAAAGGAAGCTCAACCTTTGGTAAATGGTTTGGAGTGGAGTTAAACTCTTATGATAAAAAGATGTTATACATTCCAAAGGGATTTGCTCACGGATTTTTGACTTTAGAAGATGATACAGAGATAGAGTATAAGTGTAATGATTTTTATTACCCACAATATGAAAGTGGCATAATGTATGATGATAAAGATTTAAATGTTGATTGGAAATTAGAAGAGTATAGAATAACAGAGCTGACTTTATCAGAAAAAGATAAAAAGCATCAATCGTTTAAAGAATATACAGAAAGATATCAAGGAGATTATGTATTACTTACTGGAGCTAATGGGCAACTAGGACAGGGTTTTCAAAAGTTATTTGATAAATTAGGAGTAAAATATATAGCTACTGATTATCAAGAATTAGATATTACTAATAAAAAGAAAGGAAGAAAGTATATAGAGAATAATAATTTTACAATAATTATTAACTGTGCTGCATATAATAATGTAGATAAGGCAGAGGAAGAAGTAGAAAAATGTTATGCTCTTAATGCCTATGCTCCTAAAAATTTAGCAGAGATATGTAAGGAGAAAAATAAAATATTTGTAACTTACTCAACGGATTTTATATTTGATGGAGAAAAGGAGATACCATATACAGAGGAAGATATACCTAATCCATTATCGGTTTATTCAAAATCTAAATTAGAAGGGGAAAAATACTCTTTAAAGCATGAGAAAAGTTTTATAATAAGAACTTCTTGGGTATTTGGAATGGGAAATAACAACTTCTGTAAGCAGGTAATAAATTGGTCAAAGAGTAGGGATACTTTGAAGATAGTAGATGACCAAGTTTCAAGTCCAACCTACTCAAAAGATTTAGCAGAGTTTTCCTGGGACTTGATACAAACAGATAAATTTGGATTGTATCACTTCTCAAATAGTGGAGAGGCATCTAAGTATGAGCAAGCAGAATATATTCTTAAAAAGATAGATTGGAATGGAAAATTAGAGAGAGCTAAGACAGATGATTTTCCATTGAAAGCTAAAAGAGCTAAATATTCAAAATTAGATAGTAGTAAAATAGAGAAGTTATTAAATAAGAAGATACCTTATTGGAAAGAGGGAATAGATAGATTTTTAGAAGAGTATAAAAATATATAAGAATAAAAGGAGAAAAGATGAAAATATATTTAGTAACAGGAGCAGCAGGATTTATAGGAGTAAACTTTGTAA
>OGHV01001802.1_pt1 | contig 11135 bp, 9 predicted proteins | sample 1571551 | NCBI WGS metagenome assembly OGHV01 (sample SAMEA2581960, study PRJEB24529) | metagenome | biome: Human gut stool | place: China | collected 2011 | reverse complement strand
CTCCCTTCTTTTTTTAAACGTGTTTTCAAGACACTCCAATACTTACGAGGATTAGAGCTATCGGTTAGGACAGCCACCACATCCACTATGGAAAAGTACCATTTTTCTTCTTTGTCATCCCAAATAGTACGAACTTTCTTGGTTTCAAAAAGCTTGATGGCATTATGCTGAGTCATAATATTATATTTTTGTCTTTATTTTTAAGTTGAAATCTTAGGTTGTAATCGTGGTATAGACCAAGACCCTAATGGAGTATATGGAAGAAGTGCTTATATTCATAATGTTGAAGTGTTTAAAAGATTATTTATTCAATATAGGAAGTTGAAATCTTAGGGATAACCGATAGGCAAAACACATCTTGTTTACGAACGAAAAAGTACACGGATATGGATAGCCCCAAATATAACGACTTAAATGCCCGAAGCGTTATTAAGGTTGGCGAAAAATATATTCCCATGTACGCCCGATTACTCATTCGCAAATTATAATCTGATATGCTTAATAAGAACACGTGCATAGACTTGGGTGTAATATTTCCCGTCAACCATATAATAAGTTTCATTCTGAGGCACTTCGGAATGAAGCAATACTGCCCCGTCATTGAGTTTCGTCACTTTGGATTCTTTTCCATGACGGTCAACCTGGATTTGCTCGGGATAGATTTTAGAGGCACTTCCGAACCACGTCTTTGTTATCCCTAAGATTTCAAATTGCTCCGGACAATACTTAATCAAAAAGGATATAGGAACTCCCATCACTCCATCATAATCTGAAGGAATGGCATCCGTAAAAGGTACTTCAATGGCATCATAATTATCGTAGCGGTCATAGGCAGCTTTGCCTTTCAGTTCCTTATGTTTGGAAAAGCGGAGGTTGTCTGCCATGCTCATCAGTGGCAATGGTTCATGACGACGGCCATGCTCTATGCTGGTAAACCAACATGAATTACCTAATCGGGTATAATTACCGACATATCCCAATCTTGCAGCTTTAGCCTTGTCTTTCTCATCTACTTTAGCTCCGTCAGGAACGCCAAAAACCATATCATTTCCATTTCCTGTAGCACCTAACCAAACTTTGTTATCTTTTATCAAGGGAAAGACCTCTTTATAAGTGATTGCGTTCATGTTACCTATTACAGCAAACTTCTTCCCAGCTTCCACAATCCAAGCCAAGAACTCACGAAAGAGGGAGAACGGCGGATTGGTGATAATAAAATCCGCTTCATTACGAAGTTCGGTAACTTCTTTGCTTCGGAAATCCCCGTCACCATCCATATACTTCCATTCGAGGTCATCAATATTGATACGCCCGTCCCCGCTTTTGTCTCGTTCCAAGATGAATATCTTACCTTTTACCTGTGCCTTGGACGGGTCGAATTGAGGCGCTTCTTGCTCAAACAAAGAGGGCTGATAAGGTGTTTTGTATTTTTTGCTATCCGGAGCATAACTCGTAGAAATCAGTTTTTTCAAGCCTAACTCATCGAACTTGGCAGCAAAGTATCGGGTAAAGTTACTCCATTCGGGGTCATCACAAGGAAGCAATACAGTCTTTCCCCTAAACACGTCCGGGTCATATTCAAGATAGGCATTCATTTCAATCTCTATGTCATGAAATTGCGTATAGAACTCATCATTCTTAGCCGCCTTAGCTTCTTTTAGATTAGTATTTGCCATATGTCTATTTTTTTATTTCGTTAGGTACAAGAAGTGTACGCACATCCACATTCAGTATTTCCGCTATCCTGTATAGTACGGGTATAGGAGGTTGCACTTTGTTCGTGGCGTATAGATTGACCATATTAAAACCTTTGCCAAGTCGTTTAGCCAATTCAGTTTGACTAATCCCCGCCTCAATCAATGCTTCTTTTATCCGATTCATTGCGACATCTTCTTTAACTTGTTACAAAGGTATATAATTTTATTGGGTAAACCACTGTGCTCTTAAAAGAAAGTATTTCGTTAATGGCTTATCCAAAGCTATTTTGGAAAATTCTATTTGTTTTTTCGCCAGTCGATTTTATAAAACTGCCACCGATAGTTCGTACTTTCGAAAAAAATCCCTATATTTGCACTTGAAAGAGTTATTTGACAGCATAGTAATGCAAAACGCTGAAATTCACACGGTTGCTAACTCGTTACCGCTACTTTTCAAATAGTTCGCTAAAAGTTTATTTCTCAATCGGTTAAGTCTAACCGACAAAAATATAAAATAGAATAATTCCTAGGAAAACGCTCAATAATTGATTCATATCTAATGCATATTGTATCACGTTTTGTTGATTCGGCACTCATTTTCAATTATTATTCATATCTTTGCGTACACTATAACCATTAACCAGTAACCATGATTGTAATAGCAGACAGTGGTTCCACCAAAACCGATTGGTGCATCGGCAACAGCCAAACGGATTACCGGATAGTCCAAACTCCCGGCATCAATCCGTTTTATCTTTCCACCAAAGAAATAAGCCGGCAAATAACAGAAAACCTTTTCCCGCAGTTGACGGAAAAAGACACCGTCACCGAACTTTATTTCTATGGCGCCGGCTGCACGCCCGAAAAGGCATGCATCGTAGCAGATGCCCTCACCGAATGTTTCCCACACGCCCATGTTGCGGTGGAAAGTGACTTGTCGGGAGCCGCCCGCGCCTTGTGCGGACATACGAAAGGCATTGCCTGTATATTGGGAACAGGATCGAATTCCTGCGAGTACGACGGTGAAAAAATTGTTTCCAATGTTTCTCCACTGGGGTACATATTGGGGGACGAAGGAAGCGGAGCCGTGCTGGGTAAACGCCTGGTGGGTGACTGCCTCAAAAAACAGCTTCCCCCCGACTTGTGCGAACTGCTGCTGAAAGAATATGAGTTGACGCCTGCCCTTATCTTGGACAAAGTATATCGGCAGCCGCTTGCCAACCGTTTTCTGGCAAGCCTCACTCCTTTCTTATCCGCACACCGGCAAAGAGCGGAGATTCATGCGTTGCTGCTTTCCTGCTTCACCGATTTCTTCAAAAGAAATGTGATGCTGTACGAATATGCCGGTTGCCCGGTTCATTTTATCGGTTCCATCGCATGGCATTTCCGGGCGGAGGTGAAAGAAGCAGCCGATGCATTGGGCATTCAAGTCGGCAAGATAATAAAGAGTCCGATGGAAGGGTTGATAAATTATCATTTCAGAATATGAGTTTTATTAAAATAACCGAGCAGCCGTCATTGCACGAAGACCTGGAACAGTTGTCCGTGCGAAGCTTATTGGAAGGTATCAATGAGGAAGACCAAAAAGTAGCCTTGGCCGTGCGCTCCTGTATTCCCCACATAGAAAGACTGGTAACAGGCATCGTGGAACGGATGCAGCAAGGCGGACGGGTATTTTATATCGGAGCCGGAACCAGCGGACGCCTGGGGGTATTGGATGCTTCGGAGATTCCACCGACTTTCGGTATGCCCGATACTTATATAATAGGTATAATAGCCGGAGGCGAAACGGCTCTGCGGCATCCGGTGGAAAATGCGGAAGACGATACGTTGAAGGGATGGGAAGAATTGCAGGCTTTCCACATCAGTGACAAAGATACCGTGATAGGCATTGCCGCTTCGGGAACAACGCCTTATGTCATCGGCGCATTGCAACAGGCACGGAAAAGAGGCATACTGACAGCAGGAATCAGCAGCAATCCTGATTCTCCCCTCTCACACGCAGTGGATATTCCCATCGAAATGATTGTGGGCCCGGAGTTTGTGACCGGCAGTTCGCGCATGAAAAGCGGCACAGGGCAAAAAATGATTCTCAACATGATCAGCACTTCCGTGATGATAAAACTGGGAAGGGTGAAGGGAAACCGAATGGTCAATATGCAACTAAGCAACCAAAAACTGGTAGACCGGGGAATGAGAATGATTATGGAGGAACTGCAGCTAGACGAAAAAAAGGCTAAACAATTGTTGCAGAAATATGGTTCAGTAAAAAAGGTCTTGGACATTTATAATAAGAAATAAATTGTATAACTAAAAACAATTAAGACATGAAAAGTTGGAAACCGGAAGCCATTATCTTAGCAATAGGTATGCTGATTATGGGGTATTTTATCAAAAACGGACTGGATACTTTCGCCGGTAAAGACCGGGTAGTAACCGTCAAAGGATTGGCTGAAATGGAAGTGCCTGCCAACAAGGTTACTTGGCCTCTGATGTACAAGGAAGTGGGAAATGACTTGCCTGCCTTATATAATAAGATTAATAATACGAATCAGACTATCGTCACTTTCCTCAAACAAAAAGGTATCACGGAGCAGGAAATCAGTATCAATGCTCCCGAACTTATCGACTTGCAGGCCGACCGTTATAATAGTAATCCGATTCAATTCCGTTATAATATTACAACTGTCATCACTGTTACATCCGACAAAGTGGAACTTGTCCGTAATCTGATAAAAGAACAGAGTGAGCTTCTGAAGCAGGGCATCGCCATTACCGGAGGAGATTACCGCTACAATGTGCAGTATGACTTTACAGGGCTCAATGCCGTGAAACCTCAGATGATAGAAGAAGCAACAAAGAACGCCCGCGCCGCCGCCATCAAGTTTGCCAAAGACTCGGACAGTGAACTGGGAAAGATAAAAAGAGCTTATCAAGGACAATTCAGCATCGAAGACCGCGATGCCAATACTCCTTATATCAAACGAATACGCGTGGTGACTACCATTGACTATTCACTGGAAGATTAAAATATCAGATACCCATCTTATGAAGCATTTTCAATAGTTCATCTTTGTTCAGAGGCTTTGATAAATAACCGTTGAAGCCTCTGGACATTACTTTTCTTCTGTCTTCATCGTATGCAAAAGCCGTTACCGCCACAATGGGGATATCGGAAGACAGCTGGCGAATGGCATCCGTTGCCTGATAACCGTCCACCACGGGCATGCCTATATCCATCAAAATAATATCCGGATTGCATTCCAGGTATTTGGAAACGGCTTCTTCACCGTTTGTGGCACGGATCAAATCATAGTGTTTTTCCAGATAAATCTTATAGAGCAGATAATTGTCGTCCATGTCCTCGGCTATCAGAATGGTTCGGCGAACAGCCCCCGCATCGTATTCGGTTTCATTGAATTCAACGGTTTCCGAAACGTCTTCCGTCCGTTGCTGCAAAGGTAAAAAATCAAAAGGTTTCACCGGCAGGGTAAACCAGAAAGTAGAACCTTTGCCGTATTCCGAGAATACCCCTATCTCACCGCCCAGTTTCTTGATAATGGTCCGGCTGATAGACAACCCCAAACCCGTGCCCTGCTTTTTGGCATCCAGTTTCATGAAACGTTCAAAAACTTTATCCACCTTCCCGGCCGGAATGCCGGCTCCCGTGTCCTGCACATAGAAGTAGATATCATCCTCCCGCACCTTATATCCTAAAGTGATGCTGCCTTCTTTGGTATACTTGAATGCATTCGACAGAAAATTGGAAAGTACCTGTGACACCCGGTTCTTTTCGGTATGAATAAAGCAGACCGGCAGACAAGGCTCAAACACAATACGCACCGGACTGTCAGCCTCTTCCAGACGCAGCCGGAAAATTCCTTCCAGTTCACGCATTATCTGATTAACATCCGTATCGGAATAAATAAACTCCAATGTCCCCGCCTCTATCTTTGACATATCCAGAATATCATTAACCAACTGCAACAACATATTCGTATTACCTTTGATTATCTCAACATAAGAATTACGTTCGGATTCGGAAGCATTGGACAACAATCCCGCGAAACCAACTATCGCATTCAGCGGAGTCCGAATTTCATGGCTCATATTAGCCAGGAAAGCTGTCTTCTGTTCACCTGCCACTTCCGCCACCCGCCTGGCCGCCTCCAGTTCTTCCTGTACCTTCTTCAAACGCGTAATATCTCTCACGGTCAGCAACACCTTTTCATCTCTGTTCTGCACCATATATGCCCCCGAAACACTCACCACACAATCCACGTAGTTATCAGTGTCATCCGACAAATAAAGCCTCATCGGAGCTTCTAACCGGGAAAAGCTGTTTTTTTCGCGAAAACACCTTTCGATGGAAGCACGCACCGGACAGGATTTACAATTCTCGTGAGTGCCGCATGCACCGGAATCCAACGCATTTTTGCACCGAAGCAATTCCCCCACCCTGTGAAGGACACAGTCATCCTTTTCACTGTTCAAACTATAATAATTGGTTTTCTCTACCAGAAAATTACGATTGGCCAATACAATGTACGCATCGATATTGCGTAAGATGGCATCCGAAAAATCTTTGTTTAAACCAAGTTCGTTCTTTTGGGCAAGAACTTCCTTATTCAGACTTTTTGTTTTCTTTGTTTCGAGCCACCACTTTATCATAAAAAATAAAGCAACAACCGCTAATAGTATGGATGGTAGCATTTGCTAAATAGATTTATATTATCGCAAAGATATGAACATAATTCAATATCGGTTTATAATTAGACAATTAAATATTCAAATTTAAAGAAAAAGCCTCAAATCTATTTGTGATTCAGTAAATTATTGTATCTTTGCGCCCGAAATTAGATAATCAATATAATGTCTAACGTAATTAACTGAGAATTTTAACAATTTTATTAATGGAAAATTTAAAAAACATCGCTCCTGTTGAAGACTTCAACTGGGAAGCTTATGAAAACGGTGAAGCCGTTACAGGCATGAGCCACGAAGCTCTTGAACAAGCTTATGACAGTACACTGAACAAAGTAAATGACCGCGAGGTTGTGGACGGTACTGTTATCGCAATGAACAAACGCGAAGTAGTTGTCAATATCGGCTACAAATCAGACGGTATCATTCCTTTGAGTGAGTTCCGTTACAATCCTGAACTGAAAGTAGGTGATACTGTAGAAGTATACATTGAAAATCAGGAAGACAAAAAAGGACAGTTGATCCTGTCACACAAGAAAGCACGTGCAACTCGCTCTTGGGATCGTGTGAACGCTGCTCTTGAAAACGAAGAAATCATTAAAGGCTTTATCAAATGCCGCACTAAGGGTGGTATGATTGTTGACGTATTCGGTATCGAAGCATTCTTGCCGGGTTCTCAAATTGATGTTAAGCCTATCCGCGACTACGATGTATTTGTAGGCAAAACAATGGAATTCAAAGTGGTTAAAATCAACCAGGAATTCAAAAACGTTGTTGTATCTCACAAGGCTCTTATCGAAGCTGAACTGGAACAACAGAAGAAAGAAATCATCGGTAAACTCGAAAAAGGACAAGTTCTTGAAGGAACTGTTAAAAATATTACATCTTACGGTGTATTCATCGACCTTGGTGGCGTAGACGGTTTGATCCACATCACTGACCTTTCTTGGGGACGTGTTAGCGATCCGAAAGAAGTGGTTGAACTGGATCAGAAGCTCAACGTTGTTATCCTTGACTTCGATGACGAAAAGAAACGTATCGCTCTTGGCTTGAAGCAACTGACTCCGCACCCATGGGATGCTCTTGATACTGACTTGAAGGTTGGTGACAAGGTGAAAGGTAAAGTGGTTGTTATGGCTGACTACGGTGCATTCATCGAAATCGCTGCTGGCGTAGAAGGTTTGATCCACGTTTCAGAAATGTCTTGGAGCCAACACCTGCGTTCTGCACAAGATTTCATGAAGGTAGGCGACGAAGTAGAAGCTGTTGTTCTTACACTTGACCGTGAAGAACGTAAGATGTCTTTGGGTATCAAACAACTGAAACAAGATCCATGGGAAACAATCGAAGAGAAGTATCCTGTAGGTTCTAAGCATACTGCAAAAGTACGTAACTTCACTAACTTCGGTGTATTCGTAGAAATCGAAGAAGGTGTTGACGGCTTGATCCACATCTCTGACCTTTCTTGGACTAAGAAAGTAAAACACCCATCAGAATTTACTCAGATTGGTGCTGACATCGAAGTTCAGGTATTGGAAATCGATAAAGACAACCGTCGTTTGAGCCTTGGCCACAAACAACTCGAAGAAAATCCTTGGGATGTATTCGAAACTGTGTTCACAGTAGGTTCTGTACACGAAGGTACTATCATCGAAATGTTGGATAAGGGTGCTGTTGTAGCTCTTCCTTACGGTGTAGAAGGTTTCGCAACTCCGAAACACCTTGTAAAAGAAGACGGTTCACAAGCACAGTTGGATGAGAAACTTGAATTCAAAGTGATCGAGTTCAACAAAGACGCTAAGAGAATCATCTTGTCTCACAGCCGTATCTTCGAAGATGTAGCTAAAGCTGAAGAAAGAGCAGAAAAGAAAGCTACTTCTAGCGCAAAGAAAGCATCTTCTGGTAAGAGAGAAGATTCTCCGATGATCCAAAACCAAGCTGCTTCAACTACTTTGGGCGACATCGACGCTCTGGCTGCATTGAAAGAACAGTTGGAAGGAAAGAAATAATCTGAACAGAATATTTTCTGATGAAGGCGCTCCCGGTTGGGGGCGCCTTTTTTTATTCACCACAGAGGACGCAGAGGACACAGAGGGTAGGGAGGATATAGAGAGGGTATAGAGAACAGGAAGGATATGGAGAATACAGAGGGGGTGAAGGCTTGATTTAACAAACTAACGATGGCGATATATTTTATTTATATAAATCTACCCTCTTCTTCTCCTCCGCATCCTCTCCATATCCTCCTTACCCTTCTGCGTCCTCCGTGTCCTCTGTGGTGAATAGAAAAAAAAGTTTCTTCCTTTGCAAGATTGAATCTGAAATGCTTTATCTTTGCATACCATGGAAAAATTTGAGTTACATATATTGGGATGCGGTTCCGCTTTGCCTACCACGCGACATTTTTCGACCTCTCAAGTCGTAAACCTGCGTGAAAAACTATTTATGATTGATTGTGGCGAGGGAGCACAAATGCAGTTACGCCGTTCGCGACTGAAATTTTCCCGATTGAATCATATCTTCATCTCTCATCTACATGGTGACCATTGTTTCGGATTGTTGGGGCTGATTTCTACATTCGGATTATTGGGAAGAACAGCCGATTTGCATATTCATTCTCCACGAGGACTGGAAGAACTGTTTGCACCGATGCTTGCTTTCTTTTGTAAGACTTTGACTTATAAGGTGTTCTTCCATGAATTCGAAACGAAAGAGCCGATGCTTATCTACGATGACCGTTCGGTGACTGTAACTACTATCCCTTTAAAACATCGAATTCCCTGCTGCGGTTTCCTTTTTGAAGAGAAACAGCGTCCGAACCATATCATCAGAGACATGGTGGACTTTTATAAAGTCCCGGTCTATGAACTGAACCGTATCAAGAATGGAGCAGACTTTGTAACTCCCGAAGGAGAAGTAATACCCAATTTGCGTCTGACCCGTCCTTCGGCTCCGGCTCGTAAATATGCTTATTGCTCCGATACAATCTATCGCCCGTCGCTTGCCGAACAAATCAGCAATGTAGATTTGCTTTTCCATGAGGCTACCTTTGCGCAGACAGAGCAGGCACGTGCCAAGGAAACTTATCATACTACGGCTGCGCAAGCCGCACAACTAGCTTTGGACGCCAATGTGAAACAATTGGTGATCGGACACTTTTCAGCCCGTTACGAGGATGAATCTATTCTATTTGATGAAGCATCCGCCATTTTCCCGCAAACCATTTTAGCGAAAGAGAATATGTGTATTGACGTTGATGGAGGAACTGTGTATGAGAAATAGACGCCTGCTTTGGGGAGCGGTAATCCTGTTCGTCGTTTGTTTGGCAGCCTGTAAGAAAGAGAAACCCCAGTCTCCGATACCGGACTCATTGGCTTCCCTGCAAGAACTGTTCAACCCTGCTTATCAAATAGATGCCGACAGTATTCGTCTGATGATTCGTTCCTATTTGAACGAAAGCCCCGTAACTCCCTGGGATTCGGCTTTGTTGGCCCATTATCGGGAAAAAGATGAATTCTTCTGGTTGAATGACTCGCTTGTATCCGATAAACCTGCCGCACAGGTGGCGGACTCTATGTTGTTCTGGTTGGGAGACATCTCACGGCATGGCATTAACCCGAATCTTTATTCGGTCGATAGCATCCGTGAGAGATTGCAACAAATACGTTCTTTGAAGTTGCAGGAAGGAAAGACAATGAACCGTCTGTTGGCAGATGTGGAATATCAGTTGACAGCCGCATATCTTTCGTATGTGTGCCAGTTGAAGTTTGGTTTCCTGCCTTCGGAACGCAGATGGAATGATTCGATCAATCGTATCCCCTTAAAACATTGTGATGTAACTTTTGCAAATGCCGCCCTCGATTCCTTGCGTGCAAATCCAATTGCTGCTCTTCATGGAGCACAACCTTCTTCTCCGCTTTATCGCAAGATGCAGGAAGAACTGGTTCGTGTAAATGCTTGGGGGAAAACGGATACTACGGATTATTACCGGAATCGTCTGTTGGTAAATATGGAGCGGGCACGTTGGCAATATGCATTGGACAAAGGACAGAAATATGTGATAGCCAATGTGGCGGCATTCATGTTGCAGGCAATCAACGAAGAAACGGACTCTATCCTGGAGATGCGTATCTGTGTGGGGAGTGTGAAAAATAAAACTCCTCTGTTGTCGAGCAGGATTTATTATATGGAACTGAATCCGTACTGGAATGTACCTCAAAGTATTATCAGGAAAGAAATCATCCCTACTTATCGCAGAGATACGACCTATTTCACCCGTAATCGCATGAAGGTATACGATAAGAACGGCTTACAAGTAAACCCTCATCAGGTTAATTGGGCTAAATATGCAGGAAAAGGTGTACCTTATACGGTGAAGCAGGACAATAAAACGGGGAATTCATTGGGATGCATCATCTTCCGCTTTCCTAATCCTCATTCTGTATATCTGCACGATACTCCTTCCCGGTGGGCTTTCACGCGAAACAATCGTGCAGTGAGCCACGGTTGCGTCCGCCTTCAGAAAGCACTCGACTTTGCTTTCTTCTTGTTGAAAGAACCGGATGAATTATTGGAAGACCGTATCCGCATTGCAATGGATATCAAACCGGTGAGTGAAGAGGGGAAGAAGCTGCCTGTCAGTGCGACCTATCGCGAACTGAAACATTATAGTTTAGAGAAATATATACCTTTATTTATAGATTATCAGACGGTTTATCTGTCTGCCGATAATAA
>OGHV01001801.1_pt1 | contig 11151 bp, 9 predicted proteins | sample 1571551 | NCBI WGS metagenome assembly OGHV01 (sample SAMEA2581960, study PRJEB24529) | metagenome | biome: Human gut stool | place: China | collected 2011 | reverse complement strand
TGCGCGCACACCTGCGGGCATGACGGACACACGACGTGGTTGGCGGGCGCCTTGGCGGCGCTCCAAGCCGAGAACGATTTCCCCGGGCGCGTGCTCGGGATCTTCCAGCCGGCCGAAGAAATCGGCACCGGCGCGATGGCCGTGGTGAAGGCGGGGGCGCTCCGGAAGTACGACGTCCGCGAGATCTACGGCATGCACGCCGAACCATCGGTCGACGCGGGGAAGATGGGGTTCAAGGTGGGGCCCATGCAGGCCGCCGCCGACTTCTTCTACGTGACCATCGAAGGGAAGGGCGGGCACGGGGCGCGCCCGCAGATGGCGGTCGACCCCATCCCCTGCGGGGCGGAATTGGTTGGGGCGCTCCAGACGGTCGTGACGCGCCGCATCGATCCGACGCAGCCGGTCGTGATTTCGGTCTGCAGCTTCGTGGCGGGCTCCACGCCTGCGTGCAACGTCATCCCCGCGACGGCGGAACTCTCCGGTACGGTCCGCACGTTCGACGCGGAAACGCGAAAGAAGGTCCGCGCCGAGATGGCGAAGACCGTGAAGGCCGTCGCGGAAGCCCACGGGTGCGTGGGGAGCCTCCGCATCGAAGACTTCGGGAATCCCGTCATCAACCACCCGGAGACGACGGCTTTCGCCCGCGCAGCCGCGGACGAACTCTACGGGGAGGGCACCGGCGTCGACTTCCCGCTCACGATGGGCGGCGAAGACTTCTCGGAATACCAGGCCGTGGTGCCGGGGACCATGATCCGCTTCGGCGTCCGGGACGCCAAACACCAGGCGTCTTTGCATCATCCGAAGTTCGACTTCAACGACCGGGTGCTCGGCGGCGCGGCGACGTTCCTCGCGGAAACGGTGAGGAAGCGCCTCGCGATGCTGGCGGATTGACGGCTTTTCTTGCGTGCTGAAAAAGGGAAAGGGGTCCGGTCGGGCCCCTTTCGTATTGGCGCGACACGCGGGTCAGCGCGGTCGTCGGTCGGCGTCGGGCAGGTTCTTCTGGAACTCGAGAACCTCCTCGATGAAGTCGGCGAAGGTGATGATCCTCCGCTGCAGAGACGCCGGATAGGTTTGCCGGTAGGGCTGCGGCACGACGAGCCGGACGCCGGCTGCGGTCATGTCTTCGAGCGAGGCTTCGGAGATTGAGCAGTCGAGCGTGAGGAGGTACTTGACGCGAATGTCCTCAATATCCGTGAAGACCTTGCGCCAGTCGTCCTTGAGCTCGGGTTTCGACGCGAGGAAGCGCTCGGCCGGATGGTCCGCTTCGGACATGGCGTCCGCGACGGAGAGGATGAAGCCGGCCGGTTGCGCGTCGTCCGCGTCACCCCGCTCGGTGTACGAGACGCCGCGCTCGGATAGGATGTGCGCGACGTGGTGGTGAAGCGCGCATCCCGAGCGCGTTTTGAGGCTCGAGAGCGTCGAAGACGTAGCCTCGAGGATGTCGTCGAACTGCCGGGCCGTCATCTTCTCGAGTTGAAGATACCTCTCGCCCGCGAACTTCCGCCGAAGCGCCTGCCTGAGGAGCCGGGGCTCAAGAGCGGCGGAGAAGCGTTCCTCTTCCTCCTGCAGGGCGACGAGCGCCTCGTCTGGATGACCAAGAAGATCCACGTCCGCCCCGCACTGCTCCCGGACGAATCGGGAGAACTCGGGCGCGGAAGGGAAGTGGTCGGCGCTCGGGAACGCCTCATCGAGGATCGCCCCGCGGCGCTCGCACTCGCTCCCGTCATCGAGCGTCAGACCGAATTCGCGGGCGAGGATGGAGAGAAGCGGGAGGTCGAGTTTCTGGTTCGAGAGCTGAACGGGGCGCACCTCGCCCTCGGCCATCCCGTCCGTGCCGCAGGCGAAGACCCTTCGAACGAGTCCGGCCGCTTCGCTTCCCGACGGCGCCGCGATCACGAGGAGCTTCCCGACTTTGGTTTGGGCAAGAAGCAGCTGCGTGCCGCGGGCGAAACGTTCCGTGACGTCGTTCACCTCAAGGCGGAGGTGGCATTCGGGCGAGCCGTCGGCGGAGGCGGGCTACGGGGCGCCGCACCAGAGGGCGCGGCCTTCCTCCCCGCAACGCTTCTTCGGATCGTCCTCGACCCAGACGTAGTGCGTGGGGGTGGAGCGTTCGGGCTTGGGGTCGTCTCCCAAAGCCCCGCAGAATCCGCAGCGGAGGAGGTCGGTGACGTCGTGCGGATGGGTGTGAGCGGCGTCGGCCGCGCCCACGATCCGGATCGCGGCGGCCGAGAAGATGTCGGTCAATCGTTCGTACATGTGCGTTTCCCTGAAGTGTGGTTGATGGGGCGTAGGGAGGCGGCGCACGCTGGGTGGTCGCTTGGTCGTTCGAACGGATTCTACGACGAAATCGCTTTGCTTACACGGGGTAGTTTGTCCTGGGGTCGACCAGGGGACGGCGGTTCGGGAGTAATATTGCTCCATCAGCGCATGTTGTGGATGGTGGGAAGACACGAATGACGACGAAATCCGAAACGCCTGGAGTTGAAGTTCCGGAAACGCCTGAAGAACGCAAGGCTCGACTCGCACGCGAGAAAGATGAGAAAGCGCTCCGACAGACACGCGATGAGAAGCATCGGGCCGACGCGCCGACGCTGAAGAGGCTTCGGGAGGCAACGCGCGTTTTCTTCGACCTCCACTGGGACGCGGCTAAGATGGGCGGAGAGCCCCCGGAGTGGCAGGGTCCGGCTCTCGTCCAGAAAGGCCCGGTTCCCAACTACGACAAGCAGGGTTGCTATGCGTTCGTGTCGGAAGACGGCATCGTCACGTACGTCGGGTTGGGCGTCTCGAGAGGAGGCGGAATCTACCGCGCCCGCGGGATATCGGCGCGCCTCAACACCTACTCAAGGTACGTCGACGGCGACTACCAGCCGGTCGATCCGCACCTCAAGGCGGCCTCCGGTCGGGCCTGCACGATCGGCTTCGAAATCAGGGACGCCTACCTCGCCTGCGCCCTGGAGGCGTACCTCATCCGGGAGCTCAAGCCGGTCTTCAACGCCAACCGCCCGGCGAGCTGAGACTCCCGGCGGGCCTCCCTGCCGAAGACCCCGGCACCCACAATCAGAACCTTCTTCGGAAGTCCCGACGTCACCGGCATCAGGGCTTTCATTTATCCGGAGGATGAGGGCTTCTTAGGGATGCATGAAACGCATGCCCAAGCATGAGAAATCACCATTGGATATGGTAGGTGCGCGGTTCTACGAATCATCACGTGAGACGACGGGAAGGTCCTCTCCTCCGACGGCATCCGCAACCCAAGACCCCAGCGCATGCCGACGGGCCCCCGCGGTTCGGCCTCAACCCCAAAGCACGAGACCCCGAGCCGAACCCAAGGCCGCCGGAGTACCTTCCGGATACTCCGGTCAAGAAACCCAAGAACCCAAAGCAACCCACAACAAAATCCGAAACGGGAGCACCACCCATGAAGATCGACTACACCGGCAAAACCATCGTCGTCACCGGCACCGCACAGGGCATCGGCCGTCGCCGCCGCGTCCCTCGTCGAAACGTCCCGCACGTCCGGTCCTGAGGCTTCGGCTCCTGCCGAAACCTCACGCTCCAGCACAATCCTCACCGCCCGGACGCCCCGGCTCCTCTCTCCGGCCGCACGTCCGGGCGGTGTTCTTAAGCTCCGGCGGGCGCGGCGCCTGATATGCTTCGCTCTGCCTCAATCTTCCTCAAAAGAGGAACGCCCGGAGGCCCAACCCCCAACCCCCGACGGACCGCGACCATGACACTCCACGCCGCCATCTCCCGCCGAACCCTCATCGCCGCCGCCACGCTCTGCGCGGCGGGCACCGCACTTCCCATCAGTTCCTTCGCCGCTCTTCCCCCGGGTCCCGCCGGTCAGGACGGCATCCGAACCTTGGAAAAGGAAGCCGGTGCCGAGATCGGCGTCTCCGTCCGGGACGAAGCCGGGAGCGTCGTCCTCGAATGGAGGAGCCAGGAGCAGTTCGCTCTGAACAGCACCGTGAAGGCGCTCCTCGCCGCCCGCGTCGTCGAAGGCCACATGAAGGATGAGGTGAAGGTAGCGGTCGGCGGCGACGCCCCGCACGCGCCGGTCCTCTCCAAGATGAACCCGGACGACGTGATCAGCGTGAAGGACGCCGCGCGCGCCGCTTGTTCGGAGAGCGACAACCGCGCCGCGAACCTCCTCATGAAGACGTTGGGCGGCCCCGCCGCGATGACGGCGTGGCTCCAGTGGAAGGGGGACCTCCGGACCCGCATCGACCGCTACGAGCCCGACTGCAACAAGACGTCCGCCTACGACGTGCGCGACAAGACGCGCCCTTCCGCGATCACGCAGCTCTGGAGGAAGCTCTACCTCGACTTCACGCCGGACGAACGGATGGAGTGGGAGGACATGTTGAAGGCCAACAAGCACTCCGCGCACCTCTTCAAGGCGCAGGTGCCGCAAGGTTGGACGGTTGCGGACCGTACTGGGTCGGGGTCGTCCGACGACGAGACGAACCGCTCGGTCCACGCCATGCTTTTCGATCCGGAGGGCGCCGCCTGGTTTGCGGCGGTTCACGTGAGGATGCCGGCGGGGACGGACCTCCAAACCCGCGACGCGGTTCTGGCGAAGGCCTGCGGGATCGTCATGCGGACGATCGCGCCTGGGAAGTGAATCGGAGGCTGAGAAGGCAACGAAACGAGGGGCGCTCACGGTGGGCGCCCCTTTGCGTTCCTGCGGTCCTGACGACGGGCGCCCCTCAGTTTCCGGTCACGTACGCCCCCGGCGTCACGCCGAAGACGCGCTTGAAGGCCACGATGAAGGCGGACGCGCTCGAATACCCCACCTCCGCCGCGACGGCCTCGGTGGTCATCCCGCGGCGAAGAAGCAGCGTCGCCTGAAGCATGACGAGCTCCAGGCGCCAGTCCCCGAACCCTCTGCCCGTTTCCGCCGCGAGGATGCGGGAGAGCTGCCGCCCCGAGATCCCGGCCGCTTCCGCGTAGTCTTCGCGCGAGAGCCGCATGTCGGGCTCCGCAATGATCGCCTCGGCGACGGCCTTCAAAAGGGGATGCGTGGAGAGCGCCGCAAAGCCCGGTTTGAGGCGCTCCGCCGAACGGATCTCGTCGATCAGCACCCTTGCGATCCGCCCGAGGGGCGAGTCGGCGTCGAAGGGGTCGTTCCGGTCGATGAAGCGTCGCGCCGCTTCCAAGGCGAGGTTCGAGATGAAGAAGCGCTCGATCGTCTTCGGGAGCTCCGCGCAGAGGGGCTCCGCGAAGTGCACGTACCAACTCGAGGCATTCTCGCCCAGGATCCCTTCGTGGGCGACGCCCGAAGGCACCCACGCGGCGGTGCCGGCCGGCAAAGCGACGATCGAACCCCCGACCGACAACCCCACCCAGCCCGAGAGCGTGATGGTGAGCTGCCCCGTCTTGTGGGCGTGCTGGCCCACGCCGCGGGCGTCGCCGTGCTCGATGCGATCCTTCACCAAGACGCCGTGCACCGGCGCGGTCACGTCGTCCGGGCGGAAGGTTTCGGGCCAGCGGGTGGGAAGGGCGGAGGAGCTTTTGGTGGTCATGTGGTCGGGTCGGTGGTCGGGTCGGTCGGGATGGTCGGGCAGGGCAGGGGTGGGCGCATTTCGTCGGGCGCAGACCCCCAACCGCTTGGACGATTATCACCCGGGCCTCAGGTTCCGGCGACGCGGAAACAAACGGTTTGCGCAGCCCCATCCCGCGCCCCGCCGGAAAGAAAAAAGAACCCGACCGGCACACTTCCCGGTCGGGCTCTCAGCCCGCGTGATCGGGCGGCTCATGTCTCACCGCCAGCCTCACGCATCGAGGAGGAGATCCGCCGCCGGAGAAGCTTGCCTTTCGGCTCGGGTCGCCCGGCGGCGGGGGTTGCCGTTGATCCGGCGATCAACTCACCCGATTACGGCACCTTCCATTCCAGGTTGTGGCACGAGCCGCAGAGGTTCTGACTCTGCTGATGCCCCTTGTGGCATTCCTGGCAGTCGGTGTTGATCAGGTGGTTGTAGTGCGGATTCGGGACCATGTCCTTCGTGCGTTCGGCCACCTTGTCGAGGCCGCCGTGACAGCCGTCGCAGGCTTTGGACGACACGACGGCGCCAGGCGCCGGCGTCGCCGTCTGGTGGCAGGTCTTGCATTCGACGCCGCGCGCACCGTGACGTTCCGCGAGGAAGTCCGCGGCACCCGCCGAACCCGAGAGCGCCAGCACGCCCGCCGCGAGAAGGGCGGAGAGGAGTTGTTTCGTATTGAGCATGATCAGTCCTCCCTTACTTCGCAGCCTTCGAAGCCTTGGCACGAGCCGCCGCATGGCGCGCCGCCACGCGGCCGAACACCATGCCGCCGCCCAACTGGTTGCCGCCGATGTCGTCCTGGTACCAGAGCCCGCCCGCCGCGGCGCCCGCGGCGTAGAGCCCGGGAATGGGCTTCATCTCGAAGTTGACGACGCGCGCGTCCTTGTCGATCTTGGGGCCCCCCATCGTGCTCGCCATGCCGCCCGCGGCCGGCACCATGTAGTAGGGACCGGTTTCGAGCGCATGCGGGGTTTCGTATTCGTAGGGCGGATCGAGTTCCTTGGCTTTCCCCGCCTTCACCGCCGCGTTGAATGCCTTAACGGTTTCAGCGAGAGCAACCGGGTCGACGCCCGCGGCCTTCGCCACTTCTTCGATCGTGTCGCCCTTCGGGACCTTGTAGCCCAAGCGCGCGAAGCGGTCGATCGTGTTCGAGAGGATGTTGTCGTTCGCGTCCGCGTCCTGACCGATCAGCATGAAGCTGCGGTTGTCGGGGGTGCGTTCCGCAATGGCCTTGGCCTTCGGGACCTGGAGCCAGGTTTCCGGCACGAAGCGCTTGCCGTTCGTGCCCACCTGGATGCCGTAGCCGGCGTGCATCAGGGGCGACGGGTTCGCGTGGCCGGTCGGGGTGATCGGGCCCGCGTAGAACTGGTCCATGTTGACGAGCTTCGCGTGGACTTCACTCGCCAAGAGCAGGTTCTCACCCGTGATCCAGGGCGAGCCGCGCACGATCAGCTTCGCGGCCCACGCACCGATGTACTGCGCGACCATCGCTTCGTTCGCGCCGTAGCCGCCGGTGGTCAGAATCACGCCGCCCTTGGCGCGGTAGTGCTTCGGGCCTTCGGGCGTGAGGCATTCGACGCCTTCCACTTCCCACTTATCGTTCTTGATCAAGTGAACGGCCTTGGTGTTGTAGTGGATCTTGACGCCCGCCTTGTCCAAAGCGGCCATCAGGCAGCGCAGCAGCTTCGAGCCGCCCGAAATGCCTTCACCCGGACTGATCACGCAGCGGGAGAGTTCGGGCGCGGGGAGGTTCTCCCAGAGGAAGAAGGGCGTGCCGTGGTCGGCCAACCAGTCGATGCCGTCCCCGGCTTCGTCCGCGTAGACCTTCACGAGTTCGGGGTCGGAGTGGTAGCCCGAGAGCTTCATCATGTCGTTGAAGAACGCTTCCTTGGAATCCTCCGGATGGTTCTTCTGGAAGCGGGAGCCGACGGCGGCGATCCAGCCCGACGAGTAGACGGTCGTGCCGTCCGGGCGCCCCATCTTCTCGAGCAGAACGGTCTTCGCGCCCTTTTCGGCGGCTTCGAGCGCGGCGCACATGCCGGCGAAGCCCGCGCCCACGACGACCACGTCATAGGTTTCGGGCTTGGGCTTGCCTTTCGGTTCGGGTTTCGCATGGGCGGCGCCCGCGATCAGCGCGCCGGACCCGATGATCGTGCCTTTGAGCAAATCACGACGATTTTGGTTCATCTTTTAGATCCTCCGTTTTGGGGACGATTCCGCGGCCGCCCGCCTTGGTCGAGGCGTGAGAAAGGGCGGCCGTTCGGGGAAATGCGTCCTTCGGCAAGGTGCGGTCTTCAAGCGATCCGAAGCTTTGATGCCCGGGTCGCGGGTCTTGACGGTCTTACGCCTGCCTTAAGAACCATCTTCGCGCCGTCCGCGTCAAAAGGCAATAAGAATTGAGGACAGGTGATGCCGAATCGGGGACATGGAGAGGTGGGAGTTTCCCCATAAGCAGTTGGGGTGAATCGGTTGGGGAGATCCGGGCCCGCAGGTGTACGGGCAGAGGTGTCGAACCGGCTCCGTCAAAAGGCGTAGAACGTGAAAAACCTCTCAACGAAGCGCACCTTGAGGCGTAAACTTCGCCGAAGCACACGTCCGTGCCGGCGCTCCCGCCGGTGCGGAAGAAGCCCGCGGGGCAGCGCCTCTGCGCCCCCGCGGCCTTCGAATCGAACACGGAAGAGAAAAGCAAATGACTCGACACGCCTTCTTCATCGACGCCGGCTGCGCGCTGGGACACAGCGGCGGCACGTTGAACCACGCCTTCGTTGAGAAGGGCCGCAAGACCCTCGAAGCCCTCGGTTGGACGACCGACGCCACTCAGATCGAAAACGGCTGGGACGTCGAAGCCGAAGTCGAAAAGATCCTCAAGGCCGACCTCGTGGTGATCCAGACGCCGGGGTGGTGGATGTCGACGCCGTGGCAATTGAAGAAGTACGAGGACGAGGTGTTCGTCTCGCCCCGGCTCTGCGGCGGCGACGGGCGCTCGCGCAGCGACGCCTCGAAGAAGTACGGCTCGGGCGGGTTCCTGACCGACAAGCACTACATGCTCTCGTCCACCTGGAACGCGCCCTTGGAAGCCTTCACCGAACCCGACCAGTTCTTCGGGGGCGTCGGGATCGACGGCGTTTTCCTGCCGCTGCACCGCACGATGGCGTTCCTGGGGTTGAGGCCCACGCAGTCCTTCATGGCGAACGACGTGCACAAGAACCCCACCATCGAAGCCGACATTACGCGCTTCGTCGCGCACATCCGGAACGTGGCGGCGGCGATCGGGTGAGATCGCGCCCGAGCGGCTGACGGGGAGGGCGAAGAGGCTTCTTCCACCCGTCTTCGCTGAAACCAGAACCCCCGGCACGGGCGCGGCCCGGCCGGGGGTTTGATTTGTCCGGGGCAAACGGGGCCGATCAGAACCGGTGCACGAGACCGGCCGTGACGTCGCAGGCCTTGGTTTCGAACGTGGCCCTGTCGTCTCCCATGGGGAACTCGATTTCGCGGTCGACCCAGCCCAGCCCCGCGTAGAGCGTGGTGCGCTTCGAGAGCGCGTATTCGCAGCCCGCCGCAGCCGTCCAGGCCCGGATGTCGGACCGGCCGCCGCCCGTGCCCTCGCTCCAGCCGCTCCAGGCGATCTCGTTGTCGTTCACGTCCCCGTCCATGTACCCGACGCCGGCCTTCCACGTGCCCCCGAGCGCGTCGAATCGGGTGGAGAGATGGAGGGCGAAGCCGTCGACGCTCACGAGACGGCGGCTGTCTTCCGCTTCCTCGTCGGACGCGACGCCCAAGTCGACCGCATAGTCGGCGACGGCGGAGAGGATGCCGGCCGCGTCCGACGCATCCCTGAAGTACTGCACCGCGAGGAAGGTCTTCGCGAAGCCGCAGTCGTACGAACCCGCCAGGTTCACCGTGTAGGCGTCTTTGATCCTGTAGTCGACGATGGCGTCGTCGTTCATCATCGCGCGGGTGCTCTTGTTCGTCGAGTCGACCAGAGCGCCGATTTCAAAGGGGCCGCCCGCCCACTTCGCTCCAAAAGCGGCGTAGCGGTCGGCGGTGGTCTTGTTTTCCGTACCGACGCCGCCGTCGCCGCCCATCGCGTACTGGGCGTAGACCGTCGTGCCGGCAAAGGTCGGCGAGACGTAGGCGATCACGTTGTCGAGGCGGGACGTGTAGGCGGCCGTCACGGCCGTGTGACCGGCGATGTTCTCCGACCAACCGGACCCGAAGGCGGAAGCCATCGCGCCGTAGAAGCACACGGAACCCGTGTCCGAAACGAGCGTGCCCAAGCGGCCCATGTGGACCGTGCCGAAGCTGCCGGAGACGCTCACCGCCGCTTCACGACCGAAGAGGCGGTTCTCACCGAGCTCGCCCGTGTCGGACGAGAAGCCGTTTTCGAGCTTGAAGCCGACCTGGAGGCCGTTCCCCAGATCTTCAGAGCCGCGCAGACCGAAGCGGGACGCGGAGTTGACGCCCGAATCCATCGTGAAGCACTCGTCCCTGAGCGTGTTGCCGCGGCGGCCCGAACCGTAGTCGACCGAAATGTCGGCCTTCTGGTGGTTGTAGACCATGCCGTAGTCGACGACGCCGTAGATTTCGACGTCGGCGGCGCAGGCGGCCGGGATGGAAAGGACGCCGATGGTGGCGGCCGTGAGCGTCTTTGGGAAATTCACCTGAGTCTCCGCTGATGGGGTTGGATTCGAGCGGTTTTCGCTCGCATGACGGCGATTAAAACGGCGTACCCAAGGCACCTGCAATGGTGAAAACGCGGCAGAAGGTCGAAAACTCTGGGAAATCCATGCGGTTGATGAGTTTGGGGACGAACTGTTCCGTTGTGGGCGAAGAACATTGGTACCCGAATCGCCGGAATCCGTTCCCGCCGCAGATGCGAAAATCCCCGGCACTCGGGGGAGTGCCGGGGAAAGGCCTTTCAGCTCATGCGGCCGGAGCCGCGAAGAGGCTGATTAGAAGCGGTGGACGAGACCGGCCACGAAGTCGTAGGCCTTGTCTTCAGCCTTGATGGAAATGTCGGCGTCGCTGTACTTGATTTCGCGCTGGACATAGCCCATACCCGTGTAGAGCGTGGTGCGCTTCGAGAGGGCGTATTCGTAGCCGACGGAAGCCGTGTAGGCCTTGATGTCGGGCGTGTTGCCGTCGAAATCGGCTTCGTTGACGTTGACTTCACCGTCCATGTAGCCGATGCCGGCCTTCCAGGTGCCGCCGAGCGCGTCGAACTGGGTCGAAACGTGCACGCCGAAGCCGTCAACGCTGAAGAGTCGGAGACTATCTTCGACTTCCTTTTCCGTAGCACCGGCGGCTTCCGCGTAGTCGCCAATGGTCGAGAGGATGCCGGAAGCATCCGTCGCGTCCTTGAAGTACTGGACGGCGAGGAAGGTCTTCGCGAAGCCGCAGTCGTACGAACCGGCGAGGTTGAACGTGTAGGTGTCTTCGATCGTGTAGTCAACGATCGTGTCGTCGTTCATCTTGCGGTTGCTCTTGTTCGTCCAGTCGACCAAGGCACCCACTTCAAAGGGGCCGCCCGCCCACTTGGCGCCCAAGGCGGCGTAGCGGTCGGCGGTCGTCTTGTTTTCCGTGCCGACGCCGTCGTCGCCGCCCATGG
>OGHV01001794.1_pt1 | contig 11183 bp, 16 predicted proteins | sample 1571551 | NCBI WGS metagenome assembly OGHV01 (sample SAMEA2581960, study PRJEB24529) | metagenome | biome: Human gut stool | place: China | collected 2011 | reverse complement strand
TTATGTATTCATTGATAATTTTATTAAGCAGAGGTAGGATGTCAGACTATGCAGATTTTAACAGTAACGGTAGTGTGGCATTACATATAATAGTCATACTTGTTATTGCAGGTTTCTTCTTATATGCCTACATAAAGAATAAATAGGACAAACATAAATAAATGGAATTATGTATCGCAAATTAATGGTAACTTTAAAAGGAAGTGACATAATAATCAATCTGGAAGAGGGAAATGTAATAGACAGTGTCATAACATCACGTTTCAGACATCCAGACTTTCTGCCACAACAAAATATATTAATTGGCATACCGCATACCAATACCCAAGAATTTATAACAGATATTAGTCAGCAAGTTACTTTCTTAAATGAGAAGCAAGGAGATGTAACTGCCATGACTATTTTGGATGCAATATTTAATTCATGCCAAAAGCATATAAGGCAATATTATAGGCTTATAGATACGGATATGTACACCTATATTGATGCCGCTATGCACATTATGGATGCTTGTCACTTCTTTAATGAGAAACAAATGCAAGAATATTATCAATTCTGTGCTTCCCAAACTATTAATAGATTTTCTTATGCCTTATGGCTTAATACTGGTGACGAATTAGTAAAATTAACTGATTTGAAGTAACTATAATCGTAAATGAATGAGAGTATGAATCGTTTACAAACATTTATTATCAATTTCAAGCAGAAATGTTTGGAGCATGGCGTTGAATATAAGCCAAGAGATAAAAAGGAATTTGATAATTTTTATAAAATGGGATTTGTTTTAAGCAATTATAAATTAGGGTACTATGATGTGCACTTATTAATTGATTATGAGGATAATCTAAAAGCAATTCACCTATTGGGAATTGAACCTCACATCTCTATGATTGCAAAGGAGATACAGAGTACGAATGTATTTTGTGGCATTCCCGTTATTGTTAGTGCCTTGAATAATCAATATTCGCCTGCATCCATTACTATGATTTGTATATAAATTTATACGGTATTCTCGTATGAAAAAGATATTATTAAAGTGCACCATATTAATCGTTGTACTTTGTTCTTGCCAATCCAGACAGCAAGTAACAGCACCAATTTCCACTATAGATAGTACATTACAAACTAATGCTACTGCCATATTGGAAAGCAAGTTATCAGAGATAAATGCCCAATCTGGGCAGGCTATAGTAATGGAAGTTCAGACAGGTCAAATAAAGGCTTTAGTTGGACTTACTAGGAAAGATAGTGCGAACTACCAATCATGTGAGAACTTCTCTGTATGGCAGTCTACTGGTCTGATGCACCCAATATCGCTATTGGCAGCTTTAGAAACTGGTAAGGTGAAGTTGAGTGATAAGGTTGATACTGGAAATGGTATCTACCAAATTCATGGCAGAGAGCTTAAAGACCATAATTGGCATAGAGGTGGATATGGTGAGCTTACAGTACAAGAAGGATTGGCAGCTAGTTCCAATATTGCCATTTATAAGACTATGGAGAAAGCATTTGCTAATAATCCCCAATCGTACTTTGATTTATTAGCTAATATGAGCTATGGTAAGCCATATAGTATCACAGGAATAGCCAATCTAAAGCCTGCACACTTTGTAACTCCTAAAGATAACAACTGGACAAAGACAGCCTTTGTATGGTCTAGTATTGGTTATAACCAACATGTATCGCCAATCCAAATACTAAGCTTCTATAATGCTATTGCTAATAATGGGAAGATGATACAGCCTCAACTATTTAAGGATAGTGTAGTAGTTATTAATCCACAAATAGCAAGTAGGGCTAATATTGATAGTTTGAAGAAAGCTCTAGTATTTAATATTACTGACGGATTATGTCAACCTGCCAAGTCTGATAAGGTACTAGTTGCAGGTATGCAGGGAACTAGTTCATTATCTACTAATGAGGATAGTACTAAGGATATGTATGCGGTAGAGTTCTGTGGTTACTTCCCTACTGATAATCCCAAGTATAGTATCATTGTATCTATTAATAAGGCTGGATTACCTGCAAGTGGCGGACTAATGGCAGGCGATGTATTTAAGAAGATTGTTGATTATATTAAAGACTGGGAAGTATGAGTGTAATAGTGTTTATTATTTGCCTTATTTCGTGTATAGCAAGTATAATAGGATATTTGAGAAGAAAGTATAAGCAGCGGTCTAGATTTATGCAGTCAAATCGTAAACTAAACCATTATGATAAACGGAGTCCTTATGATATATATACTCGTGATATAGATATAGATGCACCAAACCCTTATAATGTGTACAAACTATTTGTTGGACAAAACAAGAATAGTGATTACCAACAAAGGGAGCATGATTACCATTGGTATAGGTTTGATAGGTATGAATTGACAAGTTCCAAGAAGTATATATTTACAAATATAGTCTTGTGTATAACAATGGCAGTTATGATTATTCATTATACCTTTCTAGTTATGGACGGTGTTGCTATTTTAGAGGGAGGTTATCAATATATTCCACTACTAATATCTGTGGCTATTTGTACAAACAAATTAATCACTAAATACAAAGCATACAAGATAGCAAAGGTTATTTATAATATATATGATAATATGTTGCCTCAAATAATAGAGAGGAAGAAGGTAAATCTAAGTTTTAAATATTTAGGAGAGTATGTTACTCTTAAATTCAAATTTGTTCCGCATTCTCACTTTCTACGGATAGATGAAATACACTATGAATGGGGGGAGATAGATGTATTTATTGCTATAAACAATAATGAAACACAGCTAGAATTTTCATTTTTTTGGAGAAAGCAACAATGAATATAAACATTTGTGCTAAATGTGATTCTGGGGAATTAACAGAAGAGGGAGTGAATGAATTATGATAGAAATGAGTAGTAGTGAATATAGTAAACTATTTGATGAACTTTATGCTAAATTTGAAGCAGGAGAGATTACAGCAGAGGAAGTATGTGTAGAATTGGATAAAATAGATATGATTATATATTCAGGTCCTCCTCTACGTAACTTAACAGAGAAGTTAGATGATATGCTAGATGAGCAACCTAGTAACAATACTTAACATATCTCCAGTTGTTTACTTCTTTAATAATGACTAACTCTATATCATAGATATGCAACTAATAATCTTAAATGAATTAATATGATAACAGCAGAATATTGGATGGAAGGAATCAATAAAGTGCTTGATAGATATGGACTATCAAGAGAGGAGTTTTGGAAAGACCCCGAAGCATTCATTAATAATTTGGAAGATAAGGATGCAAAGCTTACATTGGAGTTCTACATGCAAATAGTATAACTAATAATAATTAAATGAATTAATATGACTAATGAACAATTAAATCAATACTATAGTAAGGATGCAGATAAGAAGCAGTGTTGGGTAAGTAAAGACCATAACTGTCCATTAAAGGAACAATGTAATGGACTTGTTAAGCCAGAATGTAAAGAGCATATAGACAATGAAGAAGCCTGCCATGTTGTTGATAAGATGATAGAATGGTATTACCAAGTGGAAGAACCTGAATTTCTAAAGTTCTATAATTGTCACTTAGAGATGTTAGAGAGACATGGAAGGAATTAGTTATTCCTTCCTCTGTTAGCAGGGATATTTAATGGACGTAAATTATTAAGCTTATTAGTACCACCTTCAGAAATTGGTTTAATATGGTCTACTTCCCAACCTTAAGGATGTTCAGCTTTACCATAAGCATCACGATGTATATATTCACCACTGGCATCTTTGCGAAGTCCGTCCTGTACTAAAGTGGCTTTACTGAATATTATATCCAGTTCTTCTTCTGTCCATTTAGGTCTTACTTCCATAATCTTAGATATTAGAATTAATAACTGCAAATATAGCAATAATTATTAATATTCCAAGACATCCTAAGAGAGTATGGAACGCATTGACAGGTAAGTATTTTGTTTATCCATTAATAGGAACTACACTAATAGGAGGAATGAATTATGAGAAGATTTAATAAATATGGATTTGGTACAACAGCTCCAGCAATTATAAATAATAGAGAGTAATATTATGGAAGAATATCCTTATACAGAGGTTGTAGACGGTAAAGAGTACACCTATATTAATATGGGTACGTACTATGTAACTAACTTAGAGACTGGAGACAGAAGACTTGTACAGAGAGAAGTGCCATTCTTATTCGATGATGAGTATGATACAGGTGTAAAAGATGAAGATGATACTGATTGCTTAACTGGACATGGAGAGGTTCTTAACCCATTTAAAGCAGAATACGATGAGAATGGTAAGGAGATATTTATACCCAAATCTAAGTAAATGAGCTAGGTAAACTAGGATATAAGAATGGAGGTAAATTATGAATATGAAAAGAAACAAGAAGCAACAGTATCGTGTAACTAGATACGAACTGAATGATAAGAATGAACTAGTAAAGGTTGACAATCCTGTAAACTGTAACCCTAGAAAGAAGTTACCCAAACAACTAAAGGAGATGTTAGACAAGCTATTATTTAACGATTGATTAACATACCGCCATTTGTTTAACTACTTACTAATGAGTAACTTCACAAGAAGTCGAGCTGTATTCTTGTTCTATTAGATTTAATCATTAAGATATATTCTTTGATGTTAAAGTTTATCGTTTAGGTGGCTTATTAGGTACTCGACATAAATGATAACCACGGACTTTAAATACTTTCAAAGCCTGATGATTCTTATAACTGTCATTACACTCCTTACAGATAGGAGTAAGACACTCGGTATAAATAAGTCTACCTTCTGCATTTAGTCGTCCGTATTCAGCAAGTACATGCCCACCAACAGCAGGGTTGTCATTAGTAAATGACTTCTTACAGCAAGGGCATATAGTAATGAATCTTGTAAATATATTGGTTTTATAACAGTAGGCTATCCACGACTCGTAACCATATTTACACGCTTCATCATCAGCAACAGCTTGTAAACATGTTATCTCCTTCAAAATACCTGTAACCAATAGAACACCCATAACTAGCAACTTTTATGAAATTCTACTACAAAGATAAGAATTAAACTAATATCTCGTAACTATAAATAAACTAATATGAATAATAATCAATCAGAGAATAAAGAACCAGACTTCTTCACTCCTAATGCTCCAATTAAATACGTAATGGCAGGAGGAAGAGGAGTAATGATAGGTTGCGGAATTATAACAGCCTTATATGTCATAGGCGTAATTATAGGGCTGTGTTTGGGATATGGTTGGAGTAGCCTTCTTCTGCCTTTCCTGCCATTCATCATAATTGGATTTATTGGCTACATTTGGGAGATGTTTAAGAAGTTCTATAATCTGGGATATGATAAGAAACGTAGGATATAAAGTCTCTGTATGCCTATATATCCTACCCTACCTTCCGCTAGTAAATTCCTATGTACTTGACCCTACTAGTAGGGAATAGTAATATTATTACCTAGCCATTCAAATAACTTGTTTAGATAATACTTGATAGGCTAGATACAATATTACGTATAAATCAATTATTATATAAGAATTAATTATCATACAAGAAATCCTTATTATTCCTTTGAGGTTATTAAATTTCATACTACATTTGCAACGCATTTCCAGATAATAGTTAATTTACTAGCTTATAATCTGAATATCCAGTAAGGTTTGCTGGTAATAAATGTATTATTAACTTAATAATTAAAACTATGTCAAATTTGGAAAATGCAAATGTAAAGAGTGCTGAAGAACGTAAACGTGCAGAAATGCATAGAACTTATGGAATGTGGTATAAAGAGGGAGCAACAGCTTCCGACCTTGTTTCTTGGTGTGATGCAAGAATAGCAGTTTACAGTGAATGGATTAAGAACTGTACAGAACTGAAACATTCAAGTCAAGCACAGTTATTGAGTGGCATGTCTAAAGAAGCTTTAGAAGCAGCTTTAGCTGCATTAAACGCCCAATAGCATCTTTCGTGAGGTTGTGTCAAGACATTGGCACAACCTCATTTTCAATTTAATCAACCACATTTACTAGTTAATAATTATATTCAGTGAAATATTACATCTTGTAAGTATAATCTATTTCCCAACCATTCTGCATACATATCTTTATCAGTTCATTAAAGGTTACTGTTAAATCTACATCTTCTGTTTCAGTCACCAATGTGGCATTAGAGATAACAAAGTACTCTCCGGCATCATAAGCATCAAGCTTATTCTTTCCATTTTGGAATGTGGCATAATTACCGCTAATATAATAGGCTACCTTATTATTCCTCTGATTACCGTCATATAGGACATTATAAATTCCATTTATAGTATATACTTCCAATAGAACTATACCATTCTTCATTATCCTATTAGTAGCTGGTGATACATAGGTTGTAATCCTATAAGGATATATCTTGTCTACTAGTTCCATTACTAAGTTCCTCATTTTAATAGGGTCTGATTCTGCCTTCTCAATGGCATCCTTTGGCAAGGTAGGTTGGTTGAAGAACGTCCTCATATTCTCCAATCTTAACTTCTCTACATTTAAAGCTTCTATCTTATCCTTGCACTCCGCTCTCTCATTCTCACACTTAGTTAGGGTTTTATAGTACTTATCTTTAGCTATATCCATTACAGAATCCGGAGCATCCATATAAGCACTATAAGCTCTTTCTATCAATCTATCCATGTTAGATATATGAGATGTAAAGTTGGCTATATTCATTTCCAAATTGGTTATTTTATCGGTAAGTTCCACCACCCTAGCTACTCTATCCTCATCATTCAAATTGGCAAATCCTATTAACTCCTGTTTAACTAAGCCCCAAATAATAGCTTCTAATTTCTCATTACTAATTGTAATGCGACTACTACAATCTGTAGCATTATTGATACCCGACATACATGACCACCTAATAGCTACCTTCCCATTCATCAATCTATATTTATCCCCCTTATCTCCACCACGTTTCTGTGGAGTTAATGAGTGTTCACAGATAGGACATTTAAGAAGTTTACTCAATATATAAGTAGCCTGTTTTGGATAAGGAGTTCTAGCAGTTCTATTTGTAGCTCTCTTAGTGGTGGCTTTATCGAACATAGCCCTAGTTATGATAGTAGGTATCTCGACTTCAAACTCATCTACATCTTCTGTATCTGGGTCAGTAAGAGATACAACCTTTATACCAGTACAATAAGGTTCAAAGGTTAAAATATGCTCTATAGTCCCTATGCTGAATTTCTTATTAAATTGTTCACCATACTTGGCAGTAATAGCCAAAGCTGTAGATTTCAGTGTTGCACCGTCTTTAACATATTCTTCAAATACATCTACCACAACTTTAGCGGCATCATCATTTATCACCCAACTATTCTTCTTACCCTTATCTCTACCACCATATCTTTTATAACCAAAGAAGGGCTGTCCTATACTCATTTGATTGTTATCCAGTTCATCACGTCTACCAGATGCTATTTGTGTTTTCATACTCTTTATGTATTTCCAAGCAGCATCAAAGGCAGCACCTATAATAGTTTCAGCATCTCTAACTTTCTTGCCAGTTACAGGGTCTATAGTCCAAGTATCAATATCCCTAAAATACACAGGAATATCCATGTTGATAAGCTGTCTAACATATAACCGACCCGACATAGGGTCACGACTCATTCGGCTAACTTCCGACACTAAAACGACATCAAATTCCTTATTAATAGCAGCATCTTTTAGACGTTGAATAGACTGCCTATCTCTCTTACTTGCATCATCTTTACCAGTGATATGCTCACCAAATATCATATTATCACTTGACGTATAACCAAACTTCTTAGCCAGTCTAGTTAGGTCATTTACCTGTCGCTCATAGTCTTGCTTCTTAGTTGAGCACCTAATCAAAAATGCAGCTCTCATATCTGTTACATTTAATATTATTGCAATCAAGACTATTAGCTAACTATCTATAATGCAATATAATAGCACAGATAATAGTCTTTACCTCTCGCAAAGATAAGAAAGTTTCTACAATGGTGCGAGTATTTTAAGAATAGCGAATTACCCGAATTAAACAGAGGGGTATTAGAAGTCCTGCGCCAGCCACTGGAAGACCGGCAGATTACCATCTCCCGCATAAAGAGCACAATCAGTTATCCCGCCAATCTGATGCTCATTGCATCCATGAATCCATGCCCTTGCGGATACTATAATCATCCGACCAAGGCATGTGTATGCAGTCCTGGTCAGGTACAAAAGTATCTGAACAAGATATCCGGTCCGTTGCTGGACCGTATTGATATTCAGATAGAGATTGTTCCTGTTCCGTTCGACAAGATATCCGATCAGCGACAGGGAGAAGCAAGCAGTGTTATTCGGAACAGAGTCATTCAGGCACGCCGTATACAGGAACAGCGCTATGCCGATCATCCCGGTATCTACTGCAATGCACAGATGAGCAGCAAGTTATTATCCATTTATGCTCGGCCGGATGACAAAGGACTTTCCCTGCTGCGAAATGCAATGGAACGCCTCAATCTTTCCGCACGCGCATACGACCGTATATTAAAGGTGGCACGTACCATTGCCGACCTTGAGGGTGCGGAACTGATACAGCCCTCCCATTTGGCTGAAGCCATCAGTTATCGCAATCTGGACAGAGAAAACTGGGCGGGATAAAAGCGCTTGACAGTAAATCAATAAAATACCATAAAGAAAAAGTCTTCGTCTCATATAAAATACTATTTTCGCAAGATAGAATCTAGTATATGAATAAACACGACAACCCATATTACCCCCTATTTCTACTCATCGGATGGCTTATCATGCTGAGTAGTTGTCAACCTGCCCCATCTCATCTTCTGGAAAAAGCGATGCAGATGGAGAATGTATCAACCGACAGTATCTTTGTCTACCTTCAACAAATAGAAGAACCCGACAAATTACCTCTCAATGATCAGGGAGATTATTACCTGTTGCTCTACAAGGCAACTCTGTGGAAAACAGGAACACCTGATGATTCATTATTGCAGATCGCCATCCGGCAATATAAACAAAACGAGCAGCAAACCCAGTATGTACGGGCACGCATTGAGCAAAGCGCCTCCTATTTATATCGTAATCTGCCCGATTCCACATTACTGATGAGCGAACAAATCCTGAAAAGATACCAGCTAAATGATACGCTAAAAACAAGGCTGTACGGGCTACGAAGGGCAGCATACAGCAGAAAGCAGGATTATCCGCAGGCATTGGTGATGGCAGACAGCAGCAGACAACTGGCTCTTAAGATGAAAGATACACTTTTCTATTTTTCTACCAGCCAGCTATATCTGCAAATTATAAACAAAATGCAAGATCATGACAGATACACCCAAAGCTATCTGCAGCTAATGAAAGAACTTATGGATTCGCCCAAATACCAGTCTTTGAATTATTATGCGCTGGAAAGTCTGTTGAACACCAGTCTGCAAAGAAAGGATTTCCGGCAAGCAGTCATATATCTTCAACAATTATCGAGCCAACGCCGCGGAAGAAATGAAGTACCACACTATCTGCTGCTATGCGGAAGAACCCATGCCGCCTTGAATCAGATTGACTCCGCCCAATATTACTATCGGCAAGCCGCAATCTCATCTTCCAGCTTTATTGCCATGGAAGCCAATGCACGCTTATTCAATCTGATCAATGAAAAAGAATATCCGGAACAAGTCTTTTATACCAAGCAGAAGGAAAGCACGATAAGGGACAATATACTAAACAATATCAGTACAGGGATACGGGAAAGAGAATTCAACCAACTCAAATTACAGAATGAATTATACCAGCTGCATCTGCAACAGCAGCAAAGGGAACTATGGATGCTGGGAATCGTTACAGCTCTGCTGAGTATCGGATTCATCGCATTTTTCTTTTATCAGAGAGAGAAAAAGAAGCGACTGCTGCGGGAAAACCAGTTACTGTACAAAGAAGCCGAAGTAAGTGGACTACGGGAGAAAGAAATCCGGCTAAGGAATAAAGAGACTGAACTCCGTGAAGCGCTTTTCCGGAGAATGCCATTCTTCCATAAGTTGCCCTCACTCCATGCCAACAACAATCAGGACGAACCGGGCACCAGTCACAAGATAGTAGTGACAGATGCAGAATGGGCAGAAGTCACTTCAGTAGTGAACGATGCGTTCGACAATTTTGTCGTCCGGTTACGACAGGCTTATCCACAGTTGGGAGATAAAGAAATCGGCTTCTGCTGCCTCGTCAAAATCAATGTCAACATACAGGATTTATCTGATATCTATTGTGTGAGCAAAGCTGCCATTACCAAACGGAAATATCGGATAAAGACTGATAAGCTGGGAATTACTGATGAGAATATAAGTTTAGACAGTTTTCTCAAAGTTTTTTAGCTGTCGCCCCAGGGTAGTTGAAGTCTTTGTCCGCCTGAAAACAAACGCATATATACATTATATTATTAATAATCAACAACATACATCTAGTCACATCGTACCTTTTTGTCCGCCTGTTTTTTTGTTTTTCTGCTCACTTCGGTCTACTTTTGCCTCAGTGATAATCAGAAAAACAGTACTAACCAAATACAGAACCGTATGAAGAACAGAATTATTATTTTAAGTTTATGTGCTAGTTGTCTACTTGCAATTGTTGCTTTTGTATACAACAGTGAAACAAAGACCGACCCACTGGCACTCTCCCCTATTGTAGCAAAACGAGTCACGACACCTACCGGCACACTAGTCTCATGTAATTTAAAGGCTTTGAAAGACACAGTAGACATTCCACTCAGCTATTTGACAGAAGAACTTCAAGTTGTCAAACTAGACAACCGGGACGAAGCACTAGTAGGAGGCTGGATACGCACCACAGTGGGAGAAAAATACATCCTGGTGAGCAATAACAAACAGACTCCCTACAAACTTTTTACCCGCGACGGCAAATTCATCACCACTATCGGTGCCTACGGACAAGGGCCCAACGAATATGGAAACACATACGCCGACCAGTTGGACGAAGCCCACACCCGTATCTACATACTGCCCTGGCAGAGTGACAAGCTGCTCGTATTCGATTTACAAGGCAATCCTCAGCCTCCCATTCCTTTATGTATGCGCGTGCCCAAAGGCAAATTCAGAGTAGATACGGAAAAGTCGGAAGTCACTCTGACAACTCTGCCTTTCGAAGGCTGGCCGGCTGTCGTGTGG
>OGHV01001785.1_pt1 | contig 11203 bp, 16 predicted proteins | sample 1571551 | NCBI WGS metagenome assembly OGHV01 (sample SAMEA2581960, study PRJEB24529) | metagenome | biome: Human gut stool | place: China | collected 2011 | reverse complement strand
AAATAACGATCATGGGAAAAATTATTGGTATTGACTTAGGAACAACAAACTCTTGTGTTTCTGTATTCGAAGGAAACGAACCTGTAGTAATTGCAAACAGTGAAGGTAAGCGTACAACTCCTTCTGTAGTGGCATTTGTAGACGGCGGCGAACGTAAAATCGGTGATCCTGCAAAGCGTCAGGCTATCACAAACCCTACAAGAACCGTGTTCTCTATCAAACGTTTCATGGGTGAGAACTGGGATCAGGTTCAGAAAGAAACCGCTCGCGTACCTTATAAAGTGGTAAAAGGAGACAACAATACTCCGCGTGTGGATATTGACGGACGTCTCTATACTCCGCAGGAAATTTCTGCAATGATTCTGCAGAAAATGAAAAAGACCGCTGAAGATTATCTGGGACAAGAAGTAACGGAAGCCGTAATCACCGTTCCGGCTTATTTCTCCGACTCTCAGCGTCAGGCTACGAAGGAAGCCGGTCAGATTGCCGGTCTGGAAGTAAAGCGTATCGTGAACGAACCGACTGCCGCAGCTTTGGCTTATGGTATCGACAAGGCGCATAAGGATATGAAAGTTGCCGTATTCGACCTCGGTGGCGGTACATTCGATATTTCTATCCTCGAATTCGGTGGCGGTGTGTTCGAAGTATTGTCAACCAACGGTGATACTCACTTGGGTGGTGACGACTTCGACCAGGTAATCATCGACTGGCTGGTTCAAGAGTTCAAGAACGATGAAGGCGCCGACCTGACTCAGGATCCGATGGCTATGCAACGTTTGAAGGAAGCTGCCGAAAAAGCTAAGATTGAATTGTCTTCTTCTACGAGCACGGAAATCAACTTGCCGTACATTATGCCTGTAGGCGGTGTGCCCAAGCACTTGGTTAAGACGCTGACCCGTGCCAAATTCGAAGCTTTGGCCCACAACTTGATTCAGGCTTGTCTTGAACCGTGTAAGAAAGCTATGAGCGATGCCGGTTTGGGCAACTCCGATATAGATGAGGTTATCCTTGTAGGTGGTTCTTCACGTATACCGGCTGTACAGAAACTGGTTGAGGATTTCTTCGGTAAAGTGCCTTCCAAGGGTGTAAATCCCGATGAGGTAGTAGCTGTAGGTGCAGCAGTACAAGGTGCCGTATTGACGGACGAAATCAAGGGTGTTGTATTGTTGGATGTTACTCCGCTGTCTATGGGTATCGAGACTATGGGTGGTGTAATGACCAAGCTGATTGACGCCAATACGACTATTCCTTGCAAGAAGAGCGAAACATTCTCTACTGCCGCCGATAACCAGACGGAAGTTACTATCCACGTATTGCAGGGTGAACGTCCGATGGCTGCACAGAACAAGTCAATCGGTCAGTTTAACCTGACAGGTATCGCTCCGGCACGTCGTGGTATTCCTCAGATTGAGGTGACATTCGATATCGATGCCAACGGTATCTTGAAAGTATCTGCCAAGGATAAGGCTACCGGTAAGGAACAGGCTATCCGTATCGAGGCTTCCAGCGGTTTGAGCAAGGAAGAAATCGAAAAGATGAAAGCCGAAGCCGAAGCAAATGCCGAAGCCGATAAGAAAGAACGTGAGAAAGTTGACAAGCTGAACCAAGCCGACTCAATGATTTTCACTACTGAAAATCAGTTGAAGGAACTGGGCGATAAGCTGCCTGCCGACAAGAAAGCTCCGATTGAAGCTGCCTTGCAGAAACTGAAAGATGCTCACAAAGCACAGGATTTAGCTGCTGTTGACTCTGCGATGGCTGAACTGAATACCGCTTTCCAAGCTGCAAGCGCTGAGATGTATGCCCAGAGCGGTGCTCAAGGTGGTGCACAGGCCGGTCCTGATATGAATGCAGGACAGCAAGGCAGTGCTCAGGATAATGGCAAGCATGGGGATAATGTACAGGATGCTGACTTTGAGGAAGTGAAATGATTCCGATAAGGAAACAAGATAATAAACAATAAGCAAAAGCGTGCAGCTCAATGAGTTGCACGCTTTTTGCGTTTATAGGGTTCATGGTTGCTATGCGTTTTCTATGTTTTTTTTTATCTCTTATTTGCGACATGTTTGCGACAAGACAAAAAAGTAGATAATGTGGTACTTAATCACATTTATACATACTAATACATACTTAAAAGTAGATAACATGCCAACAATCGGATTTGAAATCAAACGGAAGTGCAAGCTCTGCGGCAAAGTGTTTGTCGCAAAAACACTTGACAGTCACTATTGTTCCCCTAAATGTGGTAAAGTGGCTTGGAAACGCAAAAAGGATGCAAAGGATAGAAACACGAAGTTAGAAGCCATTGCCAAACAAGTATCAGACATCAGAGAGTACATTTCTGTAAAGGAAGCCGTCGCTATGTTCGGGGTGGAACGTAGCACCCTGTATCGCCTGATTAAATTGGGACGTATTCCAACTATCAACATGGGTACAAGGCTCACACGTATCAAACGTTCTGAAATGGAACGGCTTTTTATAAACAGACCGGAAAGTATCGCAGAGAAAGAAAAGCCTGTTCCTAAAACATACAGCTTAGAGCCGGAGGATTGCTATACCATTACTGAGATTTGTGAGAAGTACCATATTAATGACAGTTCAGTATGGGCACATATTAGAAAATACTCTATTCCTTCAAGACAAATAGGCAACTATGTGTATGTACCCAAACAAGAAATAGACAATCTATATAAATCTGAAGTAGAATGAAGAAAGCATTACCAAACACCAAAGTGACCGTCAAACTCAGAAAATCAAATTATAAAGATGAGTGGTATCTGATTATAGAATCATATCCGGTTTACAAGCGAGGCTCTAAACGGGCAAGCCGTGTGGTTGAATCAATTAACCGGACTATATCCACACCAATTTGGGACAAGTCGTCCATTGCACGCATCTTGCCGGATGGAACATTCAATTACAAACCTAAGCGTGATTTGAATGGAATCATCCAATGCCGTTCAACGATAGATCAAGAGGCTTGTTTCTATGCTGACAATGTGCGTAAGTTACGGCAACATGAATACGATAGTGCAATTCTATATACTGATAAAGAGAATGAAATCGCTGCACAAAATGAACGAAGCGAACAGGACTTTATCAAGTATTTCAATAGTATTATCAGCAAACGGCATCCTAATAGCTCCAATTCAATTATAGTTAACTGGAGGCGAGTGGGTGAATTATTGAAGATTTATTCTCAAGGATAACCAATCCCATTCAAGGACATATCCGTTAAACTACTTGAAGATATTAAGATGTTTCTGTTACGTGCTCCCATGGGAGGAAATAAAAAAGGAACGATCTCACAGAATACTGCATCTACCTATTTCTCTATACTCAAGGCCGGATTAAAACAAGCGTTCGTTGATGAATATCTTACCGTTGATATAGGTGCAAAAGTAAAGGGGATAACAAACATTGAGAAGCCTCGTGTTGCGCTTAGTATGAATGAAGTGCAAATGTTGGTTGATACTCCTTGTAAGGACGATGTTTTAAAACGTGCGTTCTTATTCTCTATTCTCACAGGATTACGGCATAGTGACATCCAGACTTTGAAATGGAAACAATTCAGCAAACAAGTAAGGGTACATGGCAAGCGGTTATAGTTCAGCAGAAGACAAAAAGACCAGATTATAAGCCAGTCATACAACAAGCTCTCCAACTCTGTGGAGAACGCCCAAACGATGAAGAATCTCTCGTTTTTGAGGGATTGACAGATGCCTCCTGGATTTCACGTCCTTTGAAAGTTTGGATAGAAGCATCCGGTATAAAGAAGCATATTACCTTCCACATGGCACGCCATACATACGCTACCCAAACGTGTATCTCACAGGGAGTTCCGATAGAAACTCTTTCCAAACTCATGGGACACTGTTCTATTCAAACGACACAGATATACGCCAAAATCACTAATCAGAAAGTGAACGAGGATATGAAAAAGCTCTCTGCTCAAATTAATGGGAAGTATCTATTAACTGATGATAAAATACCGAAATTTGCTCATAATCAATTTTATAAATAGTATTGTATTAAAATCATAATGATTACTCATTAACTTTGCTTATATTTGTCTCAACAAATAATTGAATTATGAATATAAAAGATTTCATCGCAAAATATAATAATCATCCTGTTTTATTTATAGGAACTGGCATCAGTTTGCGTTACATAGATAATTCCTATTCGTGGGATGATATTTTAAAAAAAGCAATCTTTGATGTGGCAGGTGATGAAGAAGAATATTTCAATATTAAATCACGTCATCAAATAAATGGATATTATCAATACCCAGCTATTGCAACAGAAGTAGAACTATTTTTCAACAAACGTTTAGAAAATGACCGAAATGGTAAATTCAAAACTATCAATGATAGATTTTTTGAAAACATGAAAAAAGGAAATAATTTCAGTCGATTTAAAATCTATTTATCAGACATTCTTAAGAATATTGAATTTAAAACTGACAAAGTTGAAGAATTATCTGCTTTTAAGAAAATAAGGAAAAATATTAGTTCCATTATTACAACTAATTATGATAAGATAGCGGAAACAGTTTTTGACTTTAAGCCCTTAATTGGTAATGATATATTGCTAAGTAATCCTTATGGGACAGTATATAAAATACATGGTTGTGTAGATTATCCTAATTCGATAATTATAACATCTAATGATTATGATGTATTTAATAATAAATATGAACTCATAAGAGCTCAATTACTATCTTTATTTATACATAATCCAATAATATTTATAGGATATAATTTAGGGGATGAAAACATAAAATCAATATTAAAAACAATTTTTTCATATGTGGATATTGGTTCTGATATTTCAGATGAAATCCGAAATAATTTTTTAATAATTGAATACAAAAAAGATATAACTGAAACTGAAGTTGTTGAGTTTGATATTGTCATAGATGCTAATACAAATGTAAAAATAAACAAGGTAAAAACAGATAATTTTATAGAAATATATAATGCGCTTTCGGATTTACATTTACCAATATCCGCTATGGATATAAGAAAAGTGCAATCTGTTGTTGGTGATATTTATGCAGGTGCAAAAGGTATTAAAGTTTACGTAACGGAAGATATTGACTCATTAAGTAACAGTGATAAGGTATTAGCTATTGGCTCTAAAAGAACTATTACTTATCAGTATCAAACACAAAGAGAAATGCTTAATAATTATTTCAAGATAATGGAAGAAGCTAATGCCCAAAGAATATCTATTATAGATAAATACTGTATTCCGTCAAATCAATATTTTCCTATTTATGGTTTTGTATCTATAAATCCATCCATAAAAACAGCTAACAGATTAAAAGAAATTCAAGAACAAAAAATTTCTGATTTACGCATCAAATTAAGAGAAAATAAAAAAATACATAATAAGCATACAACTATTCAATGTATAGATAACGATGTTAATATTCCAGCAAGTAGTAAAAATATGGCTATCGCATATGCTGTCCTCAAAAAGCAAATTGATTTATCATTATTAGAAATATATTTAAAAGACTTTCCTAATAAAGGTACAACTGAATATAATAGATTATTAGTTCTTTACGATTATCTCAAATATAAATAAATTTCCAAAGCTGAATAAAACATTAACAAAGGTAAGCTCCGTATTCCGTCCGTTCAAGTCCAAGCCCTACGGGTTTAACTAAAAATCTCCACACCTGCGCTGCGCTCCGGGTTGTATTTTTAGTTAAAGACTTGCACAAACGGAATACTACACTAATAAAGTTAATGTTCTTAGTCAGTTTCGGAAAAAAATGTGTTTTTCAAGGATGGTAGGTTATTCCTGCCGTTCCTTGTTATAGTAGGTCTGTAAAAGCCTTTCTATATCGCTTTGACGGTAGATTATTTTGCCTTTTATCTGAATGTAGGGAATAACGCCTGTATCTCTCCATTCTTGCAACGTGCGGATGCTTACTTTCAGACATTTGGCTGCATCCCTGTTGTTTAGAAACTTTTCACCGTTCAAATGCGGTCTGTTTTCCTTTGCCAGTCGGCTGATACCGTCTAACATTCTTTCCATAGACTGAAAGAAGTCCCTAATTATTTCACTGTTGCCGTTTATCAGTTCCATATTGTTATATCGTTATATTGATTTATAATTCGTTTGAATGATTGACAGACATACACCTGTCAGTTACGCAGATACTCGCCATAGTAAAATATGGAAATACTATCTTTTACCGCATCATAGCCGATATAAAGCCGTTTAAAGGCTTCAACAATGAAGTAACGGTTATCTTCTTTCTGTATCTCGTAAACGGCTGGTTTCGCTTGTCCGTTATCCGATACATGGAGCATCGAAAGGAAATACTTTTTCTTACTTTGGTATATCATCACCGTAGGATGAAGGTTCAAACTTTCCCAAATTCCGACAATGGCAGACAATTTGAATGACTGGTTTACTTCCGTATTATTTTCTTCTTTCTTTTCCATAGGGCAATATTTATTTATTGTTTGATTGATAATTCGTTATCTTGTTTTCCGTACATTCTGCAATCAGTCTTTCAATATCGGCAGATTTATAGTACAGCTTGTTACCTATTTGGGAGTAGCCCAGTTTACCGCTATCCCGGTAGTTCTGCAAACTTCGGATGCTGATACCGAGCAGGGCACACACTTCACGACCTGACAGCCATTCATCCGGCTGGCGGGTATTCTCTTTGCAAATCCATTCCACCTGACTGGCGAAGCCGGAAAACCGACCGCACACCTGTTTAAAAGCCTGTTCCTCAATAGTTATGATATTCATAGGTTTTTCTCTTTTGGCTGGTTGAATATTCCTTTTTGCATTTCTTCCCGGTAGAGAGCCGAAAGAACATCATTGTGTGTATTTAAATGCTCTTCCAATACATTGTCAATGAAGTTACCGATACTTACCTGTTTGCCTGTAATAACGCCTACAATCTGCATGATACGTTTCTGTATCTCTCCGCTTATGTACACGCTTTGACGGTTGCAGATTGTTCGCTTTTGGAGATACGCCGCTTTGTAGTTCTCCTGTTTTTGCTGTAATGATTGTTTTACTTCTTCCATGCTTTCAATTTTTAATGGTTTATAAATAAGTTGATTGATTTCTGATACTGATTAAAAGAAAGCCAGCCAGTTTTATATCTATATCGTTTTTTCTTTAAATAGCTTTCAAGCATAGTTTAAAGCCATTTCTAAAGATTGTTTGGCAGTCTTATATATTGCTTTCATTCAATCAATTTCCGGCAAAGAAAGGAGTAAAAACATACGCTTTTAAAAATAGGGTTACTTTGACCGTTTGTGTCGTTATTTGGTGTAGTGGTTTATATTTCAAAGACAATTTGCTGTCTGTAATTTTGTAATCGATAAACAGACAGAGGAAGAAGCCGAACCGCTTGCTTTGGTAATCCGACGGAAGGAGGATTTTTATGTTCATTAGAACATAGCAAGTTGTGTTTTGAGGCACGCACTTCGTTTTTTGTGCCTCAAAACCTTGCCACCTTAGCAGGTGGTTAGTTTTACTCCGAAGTCGTAAAACCAGTAAATAATTATAATTATGGAACAGAAAAAGAAATCATTTGGAAAAGGTGGGCGCAAGCCTAAACTTGACCCACGAACACACCGTTATTCTCTCAATCTGGACGATGTGGAGAACGCTAAGTTCTTAGCCTTTTACGACCAGTCAGGCTATAGGATGAAAGCACATTTTATTAAGAACTGTATCTTTGGGAAGTCGTTTAAGATGCTTAAAATTGATAAAAGTAAGGTGGATTATTACATTCAACTCTCCCAATTGTTTTCACAATTCAGGAACATAGGCATACTATATAACCAAACGGTGAAAGAACTCCATTCCAATTTTACGGAAAAGAAAGCACTTGCCCTGCTTTACAAACTGGAACAATATACTATGGAACTGGTAAAGACGAACCAGCAAATTATTGCACTTACCAAACAGTTTGAAGCGTCTTATAAGGAGGAGAGAATAATATCGGCAGAGAAGTAAGTACTGGCTTGCCAAAAGAAAAACATCCCGGAACTGCCACGTGTACAGCTTCGGGATGAATTTCACTCTTACTTATTCGCTCCGTGTTCTTTCTCGAACTTTCGGAGCGTACCCACATCGAACCGTTCCTTTATGAACTCACACACATCGGAAGCCCGATAGTAGGCTTTTCCGCTAATCATCATAAAGGGCAGCAGTTTCTTGCTTCTCAATCTCTGCAATGTTCGGGTACTGACTTTGAATAACAGGCATAAATCCTGATTATCCAAAAGTTTATCACCCGGCATTACTTCGGGATTGGTTTGCAAGCTCTTTACGTCTTTGCCTACTTCTTCCAGTTTATCAAGTAACTTTTGCATCCAGTCTTTGAACTCGTAATTATCTACATACATATTGCTTCATTTTTCAGGTTGTACACTAATGATTACCAATCGATTGATGAAGCAAAGTTCGGAAAAGGAAAGTAAACAAATTACAGGAGTACCACATGTACACCTCTATAAATCGAAGCTAAACGCCTGATTATCTATACCCTTTATTTTCACTTTCTTTTCGGATAAGGGTTGCCAGTTCGTTAAGGAACTCCGTTAGTTTGGCTGGTTTTCGTTTAATAACATCCATGTGTTTTTGGTGATAGTCACCTAACTTGATATTGAAAAGCCATTCAAAACCTTTGCCCAAATCAGTTAGATAGGCTGATTTACCATTTTGATAAACTATTCGTTTAGAAAGGAATAGACTGCTAACAATTTCCATGATATTGATAAAAATTGTATCATCAGTCAAAAAGAGGGGAGAAAGGGGAAGTTTGTTAGAGTGTCGTTTTTGCTGGTCGGGGTACTTAATACGCAAATTCACAATTTGTATTTCTGTTTTGATTAGTTCTATTGCTTCATCAATAAGCAATAATAAAGCATTTTTCCCCCTGCTCAAATTGCACACGATGCGATTTGAGCCTGTTAAGTCCAAAGGAAAAATAGCGCAACAAAACACTATAATCCTGTTCGTTCATACTGAAATCAGCTAAATCTATAGCCAATTCCTCAATAGCTTCTGTTAATTCTGATACAGAAACCTCGTGTTGTGAGTATTCCGACAGTAAGCGGAAAAATCTCTGTTGCAATACATTATTCATTGTATACTTAGATTTAATCCAGTTTTTTTGCCATCCAAAAATTAGTGAGAGAAAGCTGATTAGCTTTGCGCTTTTGTTCTTCCTCTACTATATAACCTTTTTTTTCAAAAAAAGGACGAGCCGTTAAACTCACTTCAGATGTAATCCGCATAATCCGAGCAGTGTTTGCATACCGTTCTATTTCTTCTAAAAGTATCGAAGCAATACCTTCACCCTGAAAATCTTTATGAACAAACATAGAGTGTAAATAGCCTTGAAGAGTGATAGATGAAAAACCAACGATTTCTGACTGTTGATTAATAGCTACAATAAAATAGTGAGTTTTTATCATATCTTCTATTTCAGAGAGATTATCTCCGCACGATGCCCAGTCTTCAACTTCCGCCTGTGAGTAATTGCGCCTGTTTATCGCAAGAACAGTATTTTGAAATAAGTTTTTTAGCTCAATGACATCCGACTGTTGAGCTACTCTGATTATAAAGTCTGTTTTCATGTTCTGTTTTAAATAAAGTATATTTTTTTAAGGGGAAATTCCCTATTTCTTGTTATTCGTTTAGTGTTGTAGTATATTTCAACTTACATGCTAATCTTTTTCTTAAATAATCCCTTTAGGTAGTTCTTTAAATCTATTAGTTTTATGTTGTGTTTTAACTCTATTTTTATTGCATTTAAACAAAATAATATCACAAAACAATTAACATAAATATCTTTTAGGTCGAAAATAATATTACCAATCAATTTGATATGTAGAAAATCGAGTATACCTTTTCTCCACACTAAAATGCCTAAATACGAGCAAATTACAGCTGCTGTAAAAAAGGAAATTGATACATCAAGAATCTTGTTACCAGAATCAAATCTTTTGAAGAAATTATATCCTATAAATTGGATAAGCCAAACTATTGCAAACAAGACAATATGGAACAGTAAACCTGCGTCCATTCCAGTTCTCTTATAGATTGAGTCATTCACAAAACTATATTTACTATTAAAAAAAGGCTTGAAATCTAACACACCATGTATAATTTCGTAGTTAGTATCCATAAACGAGCTATATATAATCAACTTGACACCTTGGTCAATTAGAATCAATAGCATAATTAAAAGTACTATATTGCGTGCTTTCATAATTTTTGGATGTACAATTTAATAAAGTGCAAAGTTCGATAATTCAAATCTAAAAAGCCTTGAAAAATTTCAAGACTTTTGGTTGAGCAATATTTTCTTACGGATATGGCTAACTGTTTCAGGTGTTACTCCTAAATATGATGCTATACTTTTTAAAGGTATCACTTCTTTCAAATCAGGACATCGTTTCATCAACTTTAAATATCACATAGTGGGTGTGCAGTATGATTCAAGTAATTGTTTATATATCGTTTCAAACAGACTTTCAGCAGCTAATCTTCCATAGTGCTGGGTGTCATAATTGATTTCCCAATAATTGATAATATCATGACGAGAAACTACGTATACGGTACAGTCTGTTATAGCCTGAATATTAACTAAGGAAAGAGTACCTCTCATCAGAGATGAATAATCGCAAACAAACTCATCTTGAAAAGCATATCCAACAATGTGTTCTGTACCCTCTTCATCTATATATGTATATTGGAATACCCCACTTTCTACCCATCCGATAAAATACGATATTTCATTTTGTCGAATGAAGAAATCTTTCTTATGATATACTCGGCATTCTCCTTTTTCTTGTATCAACTTCTTTATATTGGAGTAATTCCAATCATTTAAATATGAATTAAATTCTTTCATTATCAATGTCTTTGCCACAAAAATACAAGAAAGTTCTAAAATGTGACAGACTATATTTAACATTTAGAAGAAAATAACTATATTTGTAGTGAGTATTTTGAAATGCTGCAACTATGACTAAATTAAGGTGAATAGCACGTTGTTAAAACGTTACCCTTTTCCGAATTACTTTTTGTAACAAACTATATTACAGGATGATATATTGTTATGTTATAGTAGTGGCAAAGCTGTGCCTTGCCTGATGATAGCACAAATCATCCTTGATGCCTGCCAGTGCCGCCAACGCTTTCA
>OGHV01001776.1_pt1 | contig 11243 bp, 7 predicted proteins | sample 1571551 | NCBI WGS metagenome assembly OGHV01 (sample SAMEA2581960, study PRJEB24529) | metagenome | biome: Human gut stool | place: China | collected 2011 | reverse complement strand
CGCATCATGAAGCCTTTGGCAAACTCCTTGCTGCCTTCCAGTTGTGCTCCTTGAGCCGAAGGACCGATCACGGCAATATGCTTTAGCTCCGGACGGTTTTGGAAGTAATCGTAGATTCCTTTTACCAACGGATCTTCGGGGCCTACTACTATCATTTGGATGTTCTCTTTTAGAGCAAAAGCACTGATTGCTTCAAAATCGGTTGCTTTGATGTTGACATTCTCGCCTACGGCAGTTGTTCCGGCATTTCCCGGAGCAATGTATAGTTTTTCAACTTTCGGACTTTGGGCAATTTTCCATGCCAGTGCATGTTCGCGGCCGCCCGAGCCTAGTAATAATATCTTCATCTTTGTATTGTTATGGATTTATACTGTTATCTATGATTCGTATGGATACGGTGGTGTCTTTGTCAGTTTTATAAGTTCTGCTCAAAATACCGGGTGATTTTCTCATGCAGATGTACACGGTCGCGTCCTGCTACGTTGTGCTTGTGGCACGGGTAGATAAACAGGTCGGGATAAGTGCGGGCATCTACACAGGCTTTCATGAACGACAGGGTGTGCTGTGGCACGCAGGTGTCGTCGTGGTCGTCGTGAATAATCAATAGGTGACCTTTCAGTTGGCCGGCAAGGTTTTTCAGATTACATTCTTTGTAGCCTTCCGGGTTGCTTTCCGGTGTATCCATATAGCGTTCGCCGTACATCACTTCATAATACCCCCAGTCGATTACCGGGCCTCCGGCAACGCCTACTTTGAATATTTCCGGGTAACGAAGCATCAGGGCGGTAGTCATGTGTCCTCCGAAGCTCCATCCGTGTACGCCGATGCGTTCGCTGTCTACGTAGGGGAGGGATTTCAGGAATTCAACGCCTTTTACCTGATCTTTACCTTCTTCGATGCCAAGACGGCGGAAGGTGGCATTTTCAAATGCCAGTCCACGGTTGCTGCTGCCACGGTTATCGATGGTGAACATGATATAGCCTTTACCTGCCATGTACGTATCCCATCCGCGTGCGCCGTTTTGCCATCCTCCGGTGACGCATTGCGCGTGAGGACCTCCGTAGACGTATACGATGACGGGATATTTCTTGGCCGGGTCAAAGTTGGCCGGTTTCATCAGGCGATAATGCAGGTCGGTGGTGCCGTCTGCCGCTTTGATCGTTCCAGTTTCGATGCTTGGCATTTGGTAGCCTTCGTAAGGGCTTTCAGCAGTCAGCAGATTGGCTGTTTCTTTGAAGTTTTTGGTGTCTACCAGGTTGATGATACGAGGCTGGTCTTTTGTTGAATAACGGTCGATAAGGTAAGTGCCGGAAGCGCTAAGCATGCCGCTATGTTCGCTTTCTTTGCAGTTCTCGAACGGTTGGCTTATTTTTCCATTGCTCACGTTTACAGCGAAATGTCCGCTTCTCAAGCCTTCTACGGCTGTGAAGATGATTTCTTTACGCTTTGTGTTGAATCCCAGGACGTCGCTAACCAGCCAGTTGCCTTTGGTCAGTTGTTTGACTTTGCCGGCCTGGAAATAAGTACCACCGTTGTCGCTGTTATAAGTTTCACCTTTCATGTTGGCTGCATCGGCATCAAAGAGATAAAGATGGTTGTAGCCGTCACGCTGACTTTGATAGATGAACTTGGTAGGGTCCCACGGCAAAAATACGATTGCGTTTTGTGGCTCCACGTATTTAGGATGCATTTCTTCGTAGAGAACGCCCATCGGCTCTCCTGTCTCTGCGTTATACTGGCAAAGTTTGGCGTGGTTCTGGTCACGGTTTACTTCAATCAGGTAGAGGCTTTTTTCATCCGGTGACCAGCTGATATTGGTGAAATAACGGTCTGTGGGATCACCTGCGTTCAGATAAATGCTTTTACCGGTAGCAGGGTTGTAAATACCCACTTTTACCTGATGACTCGTCATTCCTGCCATCGGATAACGTACATTGTTCACTTCGCCTACGCGTGCAGTGATGTCTACAAGCGGGTATTGTGTCACCATGCTCTCGTCCATGCGGTAGAAAGCGAGCAGGTTGCCTTTCGGGCTCCAGAAAGTACCTTTGTTGATACCGAATTCATTCCGGTGTACAGTCTGTCCGCAAACGATGCCTTCGGGTTCATTGGTTACCGCTTTTTCGTTCACATACAGATTGTTACCTATCGTGTATGCCACGTTTCCACTGGCTGCGCAATAGTCTTCATTATCTGCTCCGTCTTTGGGTTTGAGAGTGCTGACAACTTGATTGCTCTTGAAATCATATACAATGAACTTTCCTGCTATCTTGAATAGCATTTGTGGCTTATCGGCCCATGGGAAACTGACGGAATACAGGTGTGATAACTTTCCTGCCTTGTTCCCTTCAAGTACTTTGTTGATCTGTTCACGAGTGATAACCATTGTTTCCTTTCCCGTTTTGGGTTGGATAGAATAAAGGGTATCTACGCCCGGCTTGATACATTCGTCACCCCACCATTGCAGTCCGTACAGGTTGTCTGCATAGCGGTAACTCTCGCCACCCGGAATCAATTCTTCCAGTGTCGGCTTTTTGGTTTCTTGTGCCATAACATTGAATCCGATTGGTAGTGCCAACAATAAAAGCATGGCTCTTTTTCCAATTTTACTCATTGCTCTTTTCTTTATTATTTGTTTTTAAATCCTTCTATTTTTACTCTGTCCAAGGGAGTCTGTCTTGATTGGATAATTACACTTATTTTAGCAAAGGCATTAAATAGGTCGTCAAATTGTTTTTCGTAACTTTCCCTATCAGAGGTAATATCTTCTTCGAGATATTCGATGCGTTGTTTTAATTCTTCCAACTCCTTTTTAGGTATATTGGATAGAAGATATTGGCGCATACGTACAAAAGCACGGATAATATTGATATTTACTTCCACAGCGGTCTTGGATTTGAGGACGCTGGATAACATAACTATACCATATTCAGTAAATGCAAACGGAAGATATTTGATGTTATATCCTTGTCCTGTTTTCAAGGTCGCAATTTGCGACCTTGAAATTGCAACTTCTTCCTTTGTTAGCTCGAACATGAATTCTGCAGGAAAGCGTTCAATATTACGACGTACTTGTTCTTTGAGGCGTTTAGTCTCAACTCCATACATTTCTGCCAAATCAAAGTCAAGCATAACTTTTTGCCCTCTGATTTCGTATATTTTGTTTTCTATAATGGCTATATCATCCATCTTTTTTTCTTTAGACAGGTTCCAATTTGTGACTGAACATTAGAACTATGATGTAAACTTGAAGTTCCAATTTGGAACTTCAAGTTTTTAATTAATTATTAACTAGTGAATTACAGGGTGAATAAATTGTTGGAATTAGAATGGTTTATTCCTCTTCCTTCTTCGGAATCCTCGGCTCCCGATTTCCTTTAAACTCTCTCGGGCCTCTCGAATCTCTTCCTCCGCGGAACTCTCCCCGCGGCTTTCTATCTCTGTCACCACCTTTGAACTCACCACCTTCTCTGCGCGGCTTGTATTCTCCCTCTCTGCGAGGTCTGGATTCACCATCCCGACGCGGTTTGAACTCACCTTCGCGGCGTGGCTTAAATTCTTTTCTTTCTCTGAATCTTGGAGCCTGTTCTCCTTCAGCCTCTTTCTTTTCTTCTCCCTCTTCCTGGCTCTTGAACTCTTTGTATTTTCCGTCAAAAATCTCATATTTGCGGAACTCACACTCCAACGGTCCATTGAACAAAGGAACTTTCTGACTTGCTTTCAGACCAATCTGGTCGAAACACTCTTCCCGATAAGAAAGCACCCATGCCTCGTTTCCTACAAACGCATGTTTCAGACGTTCACCGATCATCTGATAAAGTCCAAGCAAATCATTAGTGGAAATACGTTCACCGTATGGCGGGTTAGTGATGATAATCGACTTCTCCTGCGGCTGTTCAAACTGCTGGAACGGTTGCAGCTTCAGCACGATATCTTTCGATACACCGGCAGCTTTTATATTATGAGTCGCAATCTCATTAGCTTTCGGATTGTTATCGTATCCGTAAATCTTATGAGCAAATTCGCGCTCCTGACTGTCATCATTGTAAATCTCATCGAACATATCCGCATCGAAATCTACCCATTTCTCAAAAGCAAATCCTTTACGGAATACTCCCGGAGCGATATTCTTAGCAATCAGTGCCGCTTCGACAGGGATAGTACCCGAACCACACATCGGGTCGATCAAATCACACTCTCCTCGCCATCCGGTCATTAGAATCATGCCGGCAGCCAATACCTCATTTAACGGGGCTTCTACTGCTTCCTGGCGATAACCGCGACGGTGAAGTGATTCTCCGGACGAGTCCAAAGACAACGTACAGGTAGTCTGTGCAATATGAATATTCAGAAGTACATCCGGATTGTTGATACGTACCGACGGACGTTTTCCTGTTTTATCACGGAAATAATCCACAATCGCATCTTTCACCTTATACGAAACGAATTTCGAATGGCGGAACTCATCGCTGAATACTACTGCATCGATAGCGAACGTCTTGTTCACATCGAGATATTCTTCCCATGGAATAGCCTGTATTTGATTATAAACCTCATCGGCATCTTTGGCTGTAAAGTTTTTAATTGGTTTCAGGATACGGATGGCGGTGCGAAGGCAAAAATTCGCCTTATACATCATACGTTTATCCCCTGTGAATGAAACCATGCGGCGTCCTATTTGAATGTCGTTGGCTCCTAATGCTGTCAGTTCTTCTGCAAGTATCTCTTCCAGTCCCTGGAAAGTCTTGGCTATCATCTCGAATTGTTCGCTCATATAGATTCTTTTGATTTTATTTTTTTGCTTTAGTTTGTACGATTCTTGCTCCTGCAGGAACATTCTCCGTTACCCAGATATTACCGCCTACGGTTGCGTCACGTCCGATGGTGATTCTTCCCAAAATAGTGGCGTTGGAATAAACAATCACATTGTCTTCCAGGATCGGATGGCGGGGGATTCCCTTGATTGGTTTTCCGTCGGCATCCAGCGGGAAACTCTTGGCTCCCAGTGTGACGCCCTGATATAGCTTGACGTTATTTCCGATAATACTCGTGGCACCGATAACGACACCTGTACCATGGTCGATAGTGAAGTGAGTGCCAATCTTTGCGGCCGGATGGATATCAATTCCCGTTTCGCTATGCGCCATCTCCGTGATGATGCGGGGAATCAAAGGAACACCCAGTTCCAGCAGTTCATGCGCGATACGGTAATTGCTGATCGCTTTAATGGCCGGATAGCAGAAAATTACCTCTCCATAACTTTCGGCAGCCGGGTCGCCGTTATAGGCGGCTTCTACATCGGTTGCCAATATTCTTCTCATGGCAGGTAGCTTACTGATGAATTTAGCAGCAAGACGTGCAGCCTCTTCTCGTTTCGAGTCGGAGCAGACGTTGCATTTCCCCTCTATGGAAGTGCTAAAACACAATCCGGCCAGGATTTGCTCACAAAGTAAGTCAAACAATTTTTCAATGTTGACGCCGATGTGATAATTAATTGTCCGGCTGTTAATAGTAGAATTTCCGTAGTATCCGGGGAAGAGAATGGAGCGTGAAAGCTCAATAATTTCATACAATACTTTAGCAGAGGGCAGTGGTTCGCCATCTTTGTGCTGATGAAACAGTCCTTTATAAGATTCGCTTTCCGATAGCTCATCGACTGCCTGTGTCAAAATGTGGGTGAAGTTCAGTGGACTCATTAGGTCAGTTACTCATATTTATATGGGCACAAAGGTATTAAAAAAAATAATAAAATTCGCTGGGATTCAGGATAAATAATGTATTTTTGTCACATTCAAAACATGACATGAATAAGGGGACTGATGAATCAGAAGACTGCTATGAAACTATTTGGACTGTTGGGGTTGTTGATGTTGTTGAGTTGCGGATATGCTGATAGACACCGCAATAACTCTTCGTGCGAACAGGTGTTGGTTGATTCTCTGGAAGTTCGTGTACAGGATTCTTTGTTTTCCAATGTGCATTATTCCCGCTCACAGGTGCTTGACGCACTGACACAGACGCAAGATTCCCAGGTCTATTATCGTCTGCTTGCCCTTTATGGGAAAACATTCTTTGTCTCTTCCGATTATGATTCTATACTCTATTACAACCGCCGGGTAAAAGAATTTTCCCGCAATGCTTCCCAATCTTCTGAATCTCTCCAATCTCCACAATGGAATGATGTATTATCCGATGTTTATAATATCGAAGGCAACGTGTGGATGCAACTGAACCGCCCTGATTCTGCAATTACCGACTATAAGAAAGCCTACGAATATCGTCTGAAAGGAAAAAAACTGCACCTGCTCCCGGATATTTGTATCAATACTGCTGATGCCTACCTGCATCGCAGTGACTTGGCACACACTGCTTCGTATTATCGTCGTGCCCTGTTTCTCTGTGATTCGCTAAACTTGTCCGAGCACGCGAAATTCCCTGTCTACTACGGATTAGGACAAACCTATATGGAGCTGCGGGATTTCGATTTATCCAATCATTACTATGAATTGGCCGGACAGTATTTCGATGAAATGAACGTGAGCGAACGATGGACCTATCTCAACAATCGCGGTAATCATTATTATTACCGGAAAGACTATCAGGAAGCCTTGAAATATATGCGCAGGGCCAATGTGCTCGTCTCTTCTTATCCGCAGATGGTGTTTGAACAGAATTTTATCAAAGTAAATCTGGGAGAACTGTACCTGCTGACTGACAAACTGGACTCCGCACAGTCCTGTCTGGACGAGAGTTATCGGTTCTTCTCCGATATACAGCATAACTCGGCTGTACATTACATCGAAACCCAGATGATTGAACTGGCATTGAAGAAAGGAAATATAGCTCAAGCGAAAACTATGATCGCTCGGACTGCTCCTGTGGGGCATCTTGACGCTAATATGCTGACTATACGCAATCAGTATCTACAACATTATTTTGAGCAGATTGGTGATTACCGTCATGCCTATGAGTATCTGAAACGCGATTGTCATTTGGATGATTCCATTCGTAGCGAACGAGTACAGATGCGTGTTGCCGAACTGGATATGCGCTACCGGCAAGATACAATCGTGCTTCGTAAAGAAATGCAGATTCAGCGACAGGCAGGAGAGATGAGGGTGCTCAAATTGAGCGTATTTATCTGGGTGCTTGTCTGCGTGCTGCTTGTGGCGGGAGTAGTGGTGGTTGTCTGGTATATGCGTAAAAAGAGGGAGTTTCTTCGTCAGCGTTTCTTCCAGCAAATCAACCGGGTTCGCATGGAGAACTTGCGGAGCCGTATTTCTCCTCATTTCACTTTTAATGTATTGGGACGTGAAATCAACCAGTTTAACGGCTCGGAAGAGGTGAAACATAATCTGATGGAGCTGGTGAAGTATCTTCGTCGGAGCCTCGAACTGACCGAGAAGTTGAGTGTGTCCTTGCAAGATGAACTGGATTTCGTGCGTACATACATCGAATTGGAGCGCGGGCGTGTGGGGGAAGAGTTTGTAGCGACAGTCACAGTGGAGGACGGATTAGATGCAACCCGCATCATGATTCCTTCTATGATTGTACAAATTCCGGTAGAAAATGCGATTAAGCATGGGCTGGCGGGAAAGGACGGAAAAAAGGAACTAAGTGTATATGTTTCCCGTGAAACAAATGGGATTCGCATGACGATTACTGACAACGGACGCGGATATCTTCCGCAAGTGGCTTCCGCCACACGGGGGACTGGCACAGGGCTGAAAGTGCTTTATCAGACCATCCAATTACTGAATACAAAGAATAAAAGTGATAAAATACGTTTTGATATAACCAACAGAAGCGATGGACAAACCGGTACGCAAGTGTCGGTATATATCCCGTTTCGTTTTTCTTATGATTTATGATGGAGACAGAAGAAAAGTATAAGGTAGTCATCGTTGACGATGAACGTACAGCGATTGATGCTTTGCGCCGCGAGTTAGAGCCCTATCGTGAATTTGAAGTAAAAGGAATTGCAGGGAATGGTGCAAAGGGTAAAAAGATGATTATGGAGTTGCATCCGGATTTATTGTTTCTCGATGTGGAGCTTCCGGATACATTGGGGCTTAATCTGCTAAGTGAAATTAGAGAGGATATTTTGTGGGATATGAAGGTGGTGTTTTACACCTCTTATGATAAATACTTGCTTCAGGCATTGCGTGAGTCGGCTTTCGACTTCCTGTTAAAGCCTTTTGAAGCGGAAGACCTGAAAGTGATTATGGAGCGTTACCGGAAGGCGATGACCTCTGCTTCGCTTCCTCTTTTGCCTTCTTTTGCCTCTTCTATCAGTGCATTAATGCCACAACAGGGCATGTTTATGATTAGTACAGTGACGGGTTTCAAGCTTTTACGCCTGGAAGAAATCGGCTTTTTTGAGTATCTGAAAGACAAGCGTCAATGGCAGGTAGTCTTGTTCAATCAGACTCGCCTGAATTTGAAGCGGAATACAAAAGCAGAAGATATTATCAGTTATTCACAAGCTTTTGTGCAGATTAGCCAATCGGCTATTGTAAATGTTAATTATTTGGCAATGATTGATGGTAAGTGTTGCCAACTCTATCCACCTTTTCACGATAAAAACGATCTGATGATTTCTCGAAGTTATCTGAAAGAACTGCAAGAACGTTTCTTTGTTTTGTAATGTAGACCTTATAAATTGCGATACGCCACTTCTTCAGCAGAAGCGGCGTATCTTTTTTGTTAGAATATTAGAATGAGAGAGAGTTTATGTTACATATTTGTATTATCCATCGTAACGGTCATTTCTGACCAGTACGTAGGCTTGTTTTTTAGCGTTCCATTTATAATAATTGGTAGTAACGGTCTTGCCTTCATACGTATAGTTGATGCGTAGGTCTTTTTCCCATTCGTCCTTGCTGCTATTCCACTTTAAGGCTTCGCTTTCAATCATACGTTTATTGTCATCGTACTTGTAGTTGTACTTCATGTAGTTGGCAAGTGTGTTTCCGTCCATTTTGTAAACGGTCTGTCCTACTGTCATACCATTCTCTTCGATTGGATTATAAATCAATTGATTGTCGTAGCTACGTGCAGAAGTAGCAAGCGATACAACAAGAAGAGCTGCAGATAAAACGAACATTTTTAAAGATACTTTTGCTTTCATGGCTATTTAAATTTTTGAGTTATACTTTCATTTGTCTATCAAATGCATTGGTTTTATGCTGCAAATCTACATATTAATTTGGTATTTATGCATTTTAGAGGATAAAAGATTATCAAAATGTCAAGAGGTGGGACGAGGGATAGGTTGCTTTTTGCCAAGATTGGTGACAAAAAAATATCCGGCAGTCAATCTGCCGGATATAGAATGAATCACTTCGTCGAAAAAGGAATCCTTTTTCTAGCTTTCTGGATAATGAGTTAAATAATGTTATTACCTATACTTGCTTCTATTTTGTAAGCGGAGACCCTCGTATAAGGTGGAGTCTCCCTGCGCAATTAGTATCTAAAAGATAGCAATTCCTTATTGAGATGCCCTTTATTCACTTGATGGTTTAATGTGCTTCAAGCCAGTTTTTGCCCCATCCGCAATCTGCTTTCAAGGGGACGTGCATGCGGTATGCTTTCTCCATTTCTTCAATGACAATTTCTTCTACGCGTTCTTTTTCATTGACGGGAACGCTGAAGTTTAATTCGTCATGCACTTGCAGAATCATTTTGGCTTGTATTCCTTCGGTCTGGAACCGTTGATAGATACGTGCCATTGCTACTTTTATAATATCTGCCGCACTTCCCTGGATAGGGGCGTTGATGGCATTTCGTTCCGCATATCCGCGTACAACGGCATTCCGGGAATTGATGTCCGGCAAAAAGCGCTTCCGATGGAAAATTGTTTCCACGTAACCTTTCTCCTGGGCCACCTGAATACTTTTGTCCATATAGGCTTTCACTCCCGGATAAGTTTCAAAGTAACCGTCGATTAGTTCTTTGGCTTCTTTGCGGTCTACATTCATTCGTTCGGCAAGACCAAATACGGATATGCCATAGATGATACCGAAATTGGCAGTCTTGGCTTTACGGCGCATGTCGGAACCTACGTCTTTCAGGTCGATCTTATAAACTTTGGCAGCAGTGGCCGCATGAATATCGTGATTGCTAAGGAAAGCATCAATCATATTCTTATCCTCGCTAAGGTGTGCCATGATGCGCAATTCAATTTGCGAATAGTCGGCAGAGAAGAAGAGGCAGCCTTCATCGGGGATGAAAGCCTTGCGGATTTCTTTTCCATTCTCGTCGCGGATAGGGATATTCTGTAAGTTCGGGTTACTTGAACTAAGGCGTCCCGTAGCGGTTACAGTCTGGTTGAAAGAGGTATGCACCCTTCCTGTGCGTGGGTTGATAAGTAGGGGAAGCGCATCGATATACGTGCCCAATAGCTTTTTCAGTCCGCGATGTTCCAGAATCTTTTCTACCACAGGATGTTTATGCCGGAGGCTTTCGAGCACTTCTTCCGAGGTGACATACTGCCCGGTCTTGGTCTTTTTTGCTTTTTCTATAATCTTCAGCTTGTCAAACAAGACTTCGCCGACTTGCTTGGGTGAAGCGATGTTGAAGGTCTCACCGGCCAGTTCGTAGATTTCTTTTTCGATTTGCTCCATCTGGGCGGTGAAATGAGCGGATGATTGTTGCAGTGCTTCCGTGTCTAGCAATACTCCGTTCCGTTCGATATTGACTAATACCGGAACAAGAGGCATTTCTATATCATAGAATAAACGTTCGGCGTCATTCTCTTTCAGCTCTTTCTCCAATACGTTTTTCAGTTTCAGAGTGATGTCCGCATCTTCGCAAGCGTACAGATATACATCTTTCGGGTCGAGGTCGCGCATGTTCTTCTGATTCTTTCCTTTGGGGCCTATCAGTTCGTCAATATGGATAGTCTGATAATGCAGATAAATTTCTGCCAGGTAATCCATACCATGACGAAGTTCCGGTTGAAGAACATAGTGAGCGATCATCGTATCGAAAAGCGGACCTTTTACTACTGCACCATAATTTTGAAGAACAATCATATCGTACTTGATATTCTGTCCGACTTTTAACGAATTCTCATTTTCGAAGACCGGGCGGAACTCCTTTACGATTTTTAACGCTTCGTCCCAGTCTGATGGAACAGGAACATAAAATGCTTCATTTTCGGCAATGGAAAAACTCATTCCGACCAATTCGGCATCCATTGGTTCGGTTCCGGTGGTTTCCGTATCTAACGAGAGAATTTT
>OGHV01001775.1_pt1 | contig 11244 bp, 7 predicted proteins | sample 1571551 | NCBI WGS metagenome assembly OGHV01 (sample SAMEA2581960, study PRJEB24529) | metagenome | biome: Human gut stool | place: China | collected 2011 | reverse complement strand
GAGACAGTATTATTTTATGGAGAAAGCCTCCGGTCATGTGGCAAAGCTTGGAGAAAAGCTGGGCAGAAAGCCGACCTGCTGCGTGACGACTTTCGGGTGTCAGATGAATGCGCGCGACTCTGAAAAATTAGTGGGTATTTTAGATGAAGTGGGTTATACAGAAGTAGAAGATGAAAATGCGGATTTTGTTATCTATAATACTTGTACGGTCCGTGAAAATGCGAATCAGAGAGTGTACGGTCGTTTGGGGTATCTTCACAGTATCAAAAAGAAGAAGCCGCACATGATGATTGCTCTTTGTGGCTGTATGATGCAGGAAGCACAGGTAGTAGAAAAATTAAAGAAGAGTTATTCTTTTGTTAATCTGATTTTTGGTACACATAATATTTACAAGTTTTCAGAATTGATTGTAACAGCGTTAGAATCGGACCGTATGGTCATTGATATTTGGAAAGATACTGATAAAATAGTAGAGGATTTGCCAAGTGAACGTAAGTATGCCTTTAAATCTGGTGTCAACATTATGTTTGGCTGTAATAATTTCTGTAGCTATTGTATTGTACCTTATGTAAGGGGAAGAGAAAGAAGCCGATTATATCGAGGATAAGGAAAACGAGGAAATTGAGGATATAAATAGTGATACCCAAGATAACGAGACTACGGAGGAAGAGGCGAATACCCATTCCGACTATAAAGTCCCGGGGAAAGGGGATACACGTGTCACGACCTATCATTTGTCTGGGATGTACCAAAACTGGTTCCTAGACTACGCTTCTTATGTGATCTTGGAACGGGCCGTTCCGCATATCAACGATGGACTGAAACCCGTACAACGACGTATCCTGCACTCCATGAGAAGGTTGGATGACGGGCGGTATAACAAGGTTGCGAATATCGTAGGTCATACGATGCAGTTCCACCCTCACGGAGACGCCTCTATCGGAGATGCCTTGGTGCAATTGGGACAAAAGGATCTGTTGATCGATTGCCAAGGAAACTGGGGTAATATCCTGACGGGAGACGGAGCCGCCGCTCCTCGTTATATAGAGGCTCGCCTTTCCAAGTTTGCCTTGGAGACCGTATTCAATCCCAAGACAACCCTTTGGCAGCTTTCTTACGACGGGCGTAATAAGGAACCGGTTACCTTACCGGTAAAATTCCCTTTATTGCTGGCACAGGGCGTGGAAGGTATCGCCGTAGGCCTGTCTTCCAAGATACTCCCTCATAATTTCAATGAGTTATTAGATGCTTCCATCGCCTATCTACGGGGAGAGGAATTCGCGTTATACCCGGATTTCCAGACAGGAGGCTCTATCGACATAGCCAAATATAATGATGGAGAACGGGGTGGATCGGTGAAAGTCCGTGCAAAAATCGGCAAGCTCGATAATAAGACATTGGTGATCTCGGAGATCCCGTATGGAAAAACAACCTCTACCGTGATCGAGTCCATCCTAAAAGCGAACGATAAAGGAAAGATCAAGATCAAGAAGGTAGACGATAATACCGCCAAGGATGTAGAGATCTTGGTGCATCTCGCTCCGGGGGTCTCTTCAGACAAGACCATCGATGCCTTATACGCCTTTACGGATTGTGAGATCAGTATCTCCCCGAACTGTTGCGTGATCAAGGAGGACAAGCCGCATTTCCTTACGGTCAGCGATGTGCTTCGCCACTCTACGGATCGTACGCTGGAGCTTTTACGGGAAGAGCTCAAGATCCAGAAACAAGAGCAAGAGGAGGCCCTGTTCTTCGCCTCCCTTGAAAAGATATTTATCGAGGAACGTATTTATAAAGACCCGGAATTCGAGAACGCCAAGAACATGGACGAGGCGATATCCCATATCGACCTTCGTTTAGAGCCGTTCAAGCCCCGATTTATCCGTGAGGTTACCCGGGACGATATACTGAAACTCATGGAGATCAAGATGGGACGTATCTTAAAGTTCAACTCCGACAAGAGTAACGAGTTCATTGCCCAGACCTTGGAACAAATCGCCAAGATCAACGATAAGCTGGAACATATCGTCGACTATACCATCGATTGGTTTACCATGCTGAAAGAGAAATACGGCAAGGCTTACCCTCGCCATACCGTGATACGCAATTTCGACACGATCGAGGCGACCAAGGTCGTAGAGGCGAACGAGAAATTGTATATCAACCGTCAAGAAGGTTTCATCGGCATGGGACTGAAAAAGGACGAGTTCATATGTAACTGCTCGGATATAGACGATGTCATTATCTTCTATCGCAACGGTACTTATAAGATCGTCAAGGTAGCGGATAAGATCTTTATCGGTAAGGATATTCTATATGTCAACGTATTTAAGCGTAACGACAACCGGACGATTTACAACGTCATATACCGGGACGGTAAGTTCGGATATAATTACATCAAACGCTTCGCCGTCACAGGCGCTACACGCGATCGGGAATACGACCTGACCAAAGGTACGGAAAACTCCCGTGTCCTTTACTTCAGCGCAAACCCGAACGGAGAGGCGGAGACCGTCAAAGTAATCCTGAAACCCAAACCCCGGCAGAAACTACTCGTCTTCGAAAAGAACTTCAGCGAGATAGCCATTAAGGGACGGGGTTCTCAAGGTAATATCCTGACGAAAGCGGAAGTGCACAAGATCAGCCTCAAGCAGAAAGGCTCTTCCACCTTGGGAGGCCGGGAAGTATGGTTCGACTGGGACGTACTCCGGTTAAATTACGATGGGCGAGGAGAAGAGCTAGGCGAGTTCCATAGCAACGATCAGATATTGGTGATCCTGCCGAACGGCGATTTCTACGTCACGAATTTTGACCTTAGCAATCACTACGAGTCCAATATCATGGTCATCGAGAAATACCAGCCGAGCAAGATATGGACTGCCGTATTATACGATGCGGATCAGAAATATTATTATATCAAACGATTCCTGCTGGAGGTAAACACCCGGAAGCAGAATTTCCTAGGAGAGAATCCGAAGAACCGCTTGATGTTGCTTACGGATGAGGTCTATCCTCGTATCGAGGTGATCTTCGGAGGCCATGACGCCTTCCGGGAGGCTCTCGTCCTCGATGCCGACGAATTTATCGCGGTGAAAGGCTTCAAAGCCAAAGGTAAACGAATCTCTACATTTGAGGTCGAGACAATCAATGAGCTGGAACCGAATCGCTTCGTCCCTTCCGAAAACGCATCGGAATCAGACGATACCGAAGGCAATGAGGAGGGAAACGACACTGACGACGGGCAGAGTACCACGGATATTATCGATGAAATTACGGGACAGATGAAATTGTTTGACGAATAACCTATGAAAGCTATCACCTGTTTGATTGGTTTGTTCCTGCTGTTTCTCGCGTCACCGGCCAAGGCCCAGTCCGATGGAGACGAGATCCCTTGGTCTATCAACAGCGGAACCATGGTCGGTATAGGAAGCTACAACCTAATGGACACCTATTTATCTCCCAGCATGGAAGATAAGAAATATGCAGGCCCCGGATTACGGGTAATGAATGAACGGATGAAGAGGGTCCGGCTGGCAAACTATCGGGTATCCAGACAGCAAACCATAAGCGTCGATCTGGCTAGCACGGATAATGCAGCCTCTACCGCTACGGATTTCGCGGGCTTTATCGATTATACGTTGGGTTACCATTATCATTTGCCCACGGTATTGCCGGATTTAAAGCTTCTGGCGGGTGGTGCCGTGCATGGCATGGGTGGTTTTATATACAATACCCGCAACGGAAATAACCCGGCCTCGGCGAAAGCGGATATCGATTTGAACATCTCCGCCATGGCGATCTATAAGTTACGCGTCAAGGAATATCCCATGACGCTACGCTACCAGTTCACGATCCCCTTCGCTGGTGTTTTATTCTCCCCCCATTACGGGCAATCGTATTACGAGATCTTCAACCTAGGGAATGCCTCGGGAGTGGTGCAATTCAATTCCTTCCATAATAAATTCGCCATGAAGAACTTTTTCACGGTAGATTTCCCGGTTTGTAATTTTACGATACGGGCAGGTTACCTAAACAGCTCTTACCGTACAGATGTCAATGGGATACAGTCTCATATAATCTCTCACTCTTTTATGATCGGCCTCGTGAAAGAATTTATCTCTTTCGGAGGAAAACGCCTAAAGAATACTCAGCGGTTCAGAAGTGCTTATTATTAAAAGGAAATCAAATGAAACGATACCTTATATATATATGTATATCTCTCGGATTCCTGTTTACCAGATGTGAGAAATCGGACGAATACGTGGCCTCCCCACAGGAGAACTTTGAGGCGCTTTGGAAAATATTGGATGAGAATTACTGCTTCTTCGAATACAAGGACATTGATTGGAACGAGGTTCACGACCGTTATAAGACGCAGATAAGCGATACGATGAACCAATACGTCCTATTTGACGTATTAGGCGATATGCTAAACGAGCTGAAAGACGGGCATACCAATTTGATATCCACCTTCAATATGTCCCGCTATTGGGATTGGTATCTCGATTATCCGGATAATTTCGACTCAGACGTACAAGAGAATTATCTCGGAAGGAACTACTCGATCGCCGGAGGACTTAAATACACGACATTGAGTGACGGGCAGATCGGGTATATTTATTACGGTAGCTTTTCCAGTTCGGCCGGCGAAAGCGGTTTGGATCACATATTCTATCAATTCAAGGATTGCAAAGGTTTGATCTTCGATATCCGGGATAATGGCGGTGGCATGTTATCAAACGCCGATCGCATCGCTTCTCGTTTCTTGGAGGAAAAGATACTGACCGGCTATATCCAACATAAGACGGGTAAAGGGCACGATGACTTTTCCGAACCTTATCCCCTTTATCTCTCACCTTCCGAGCGTATCCGCTGGTTACGCCCTGTCGTGGTCTTAACGAATCGTCATTGCTACAGCGCCGCCAACGATTTCGTGCAGAAAGTACGCATGATGCCTTATGTAACGACGATGGGAGATCGCACCGGAGGCGGTAGTGGCTTCCCCTTCAACTCCGAGTTGCCCAACGGCTGGGGTGTCCGTTTCTCCGCGTCTCCCATGCTGGATGTAAACAAACAGCATACGGAATTCGGTATCGATCCTACATATAAGATTTCTATGACCCAAGAAGATATCGAGAAAGGTAAAGATACGATTATCGAGGCGGCGATCACCCACCTCTTGTCCGAGACCGAGAAGAAATAAGGTTTCGCTAAAAAAACAACGCAAATATTTGCAAGTTTATAAAAAAGCATTACCTTTGCACACGATTCCAATGCGGCTGTGGTGTAATTGGTAGCCACGTCAGACTTAGGATCTGATGCTTCACGGCGTGGGGGTTCGAGTCCCTTCAGCCGCACAAATCCAGAAATCCTTGTAAGTTCGCTTACAAGGATTTTTTAGTATGGATAAACCTCCTCCATATATACAAGCACTGTGCAGATCAAGGATTACAAACAATATCCAAATTGTTAATTTTAGAAGATTTTGCGCATATTCTGTATAGTTTCAAATTCAAAAACATTTTTTACACCGGACTGGCATGTTGTTTAACACAAGTTATACTCAAAACCCTTGACAAAGGGGCTTTACAAGCTTATCTTTGCATTGTGGTTTTTTCATAATAGTATTAGATTTAAGGTTAACAAAGTTTGGTTAGGGCTTGTCGTGAGACAGGCTTTAATTATTTATAGGGGTTTCATTCGTTTATAGATGCTTCCCGGCATCGATTTTATCTTTCCATCCAATTCCAACTCAAAGAGCAGAGAAGATAATTGATGTACCGGAAGATTCAAGGCTACGGACAATTCATTGATATGAGATTCCTTTTGCGTCTCCAAGAACGACAAGATCCGTTCACTCTCCTCGTTCTCCGGAAACAATAATTGGGTTTGGACCGGTAACGCGTCTGTCTTTTGAGCGACATCCCAACGCATCGCCATGATTAAATCGTCAGCGCAAGTGATCAAGCCTCCTTTATTCTGCCGGATTAAGCTATTACATCCCTTAGAGTTGATATCCGTTACCCGGCCCGGAAAGGCATAGACATCCCGGCCATACGAGAAAGCGATATCCGCCGTGATCAAAGAGCCTCCTTTCTCCGCTGATTCAATAACGATCGTGGCATCCGCCAGACCGGCTACGATCCGGTTTCGCCGGATAAAGTTCTGCCGATCCGGATTCGTCCCGCTAGGAAAGTCGGTCAACAAACCTCCCCGATCCAACATTTCGATCGCCGTAGAGCGATGCACGGGAGGATAGATACGATCCAAACCATGCGCCAATACGCCCACCGTGGGCAATTGGTTCTTCAACGCATTCCGATGGGCACAAATATCGATGCCATACGCGAGTCCGCTAACGACCAATAGATCCGGGAAACTCACGGACAAATCCCGCAATAAACGCTCGGTCACTTCCTGCCCATAAGCGGAGGCCCTACGAGTACCCACAACGCTGATGATATGGGCGGCGTTTAAATCTGCGTTCCCCTTGAAATAAAATAAAACCGGAGCGTCCGGGCATTCCCGCAGACGTTCCGGATAATTCATATCTTTCAAGAAATAGATAGAGATACCGTTCTTTTGGGCAAAAGCCAATTCTTTCTCTGCCCGTAAGAGCACATCCGCCCGCTTAATCTCGGCGATAATCGAATCGCCGATACCCGGTATCTTCTCTAGCGACTGGCGCTTTTCCGTAAACACGGCCTCCGCATCCCCCAACGCTTCCAGAAGATGGCGGGCTAGGATATCTCCCACCCCATTAATCATAGTAAGGCCAATTTGGTAAATCTGTTTGTCTGTCATTTATGCTTGTTTTGATTCTATTCGCTTTAGCATCTCATCGAAATATTCTCCTCTGGTTAATTTGCCATTCTCTACGACAACGGATTCCACGACTCCTTTAGTAGCCAGCGCCCCATCGGATTCCCGGTAAATATCTTGCTCGAACACCAGTTTCACCCCTTTCTTATATACATTCAGGCAAGAAGTATACCGATCGCCGCTCCGCAAGGAGTTCTTGAACTGGATATCCACACGGGCCACAAAAGCATCGATGCCCTTCTCATGCATGGCGCCAAAGTTCTCACCCAACGACTCCAGAAACTCATGCCGGGTATGCTCCATATAATGTTGGTAATTGGAGTTATTCACCACGCCTTGCAAATCGCACTCATAATCGCGAACCTTGTCTGTCAGTTTAAAAATATATTCCTTCATTATCGTAGTTCTTTTTCGATTTGTACTTTCTCCATTTTATAAAGACGATCGGACGGGCGGATCTTCTCGGACATCTTTATCGAGAAGCGTTCCCCTTTCACGGTCTCCTCCACCGGTTTCAGGTCTACCCGGATCTCATCGACGGTCTGCATAACGGCTCCGGTCGTGGGACCTGTTACCAAGATCTCATCGCCTACTCTCAAGGAACCGGACTCCATCTCAAACTCGGCGACACCGATTCCGCTGAAGTATTTGATACCCCGTGCCACGTACACTTTCTTACGGGTAGCACCGGAGCCATATTTACTGCTCCATTCACCCAATCGCTGTCCCAGATAGTAGCCATCCCAGAAACCGCGATTAAAGACCCTGCGCAGACGCTCGTCCCAAACCGCTACCTTCTCCTCATCGAAGGTACCTTCGCAATAGGCCTTGACCGCCTCTTTATAACATTCGGTCACGAGACGCACATACTCCGGCCCGCGGGCACGCCCCTCCAGCTTGAACACACGTACGCCGGCATCCATCATCTTATTCATGAAATGAATTGTCTTAAGGTCTTTAGGCGACATAATATACTGGTTTTCGATATCCAGTTCGATATTGCTGTCTTTATCTTTTACCGAATAAGCACGCCGACAAATCTGCATGCAAGCTCCCCGGTTGGCGGAAGCGTTCATTTCGTGCAGGCTCAGGTAACATTTACCGGAAACGGCCATACAGAGAGCTCCGTGGGCAAACATTTCGATACGGATCAGTTCTCCTTTCGGTCCCGTAATCTGCTGGTCGACGATCTGCCGATAGATTTCATGCACCTGTTTCAAATTCAGCTCACGCGCCAAGACGACAACATCAGCAAAACGGGCATAGAATTTCAGTGCTTCCGCATTGGAAATGTTGAGCTGTGTGGAAAGATGCACCTCCTGTCCGATGCTGTTGGCATAGTTCATAGCTGCCACATCGGCCGCAATGATCGCTGAAACTTCCGCCTCCTTCGCCGCATCGATAATCTCGCGCATCAGAGGCAGGTCTTCCCCATAAATAACCGTATTGACGGTCAAATAGCTCTTAATACCGTGCTCACGACAAAGCGCAACGATCTTGCGCAAATCGTCTGTCGTAAAGTTATTGGAAGAGCGCGAACGCATATTCAATCCTTCGATACCGAAATAGATAGAATCGGCTCCCCCTTGGATAGCCGCCATCAGTGATTCGTACGAACCGACAGGCGCCAGTATTTCAAAATCTTTCTCGTTCAAGTTCTTATACATTTACTGGTTCGTTCGCAAAGGTAGGAATAATATCCGAGAAGATCAGCGCAAATGATAAATCGTGATGAGCGGATTTGAATCTTCCGTTATCTGTTGCAGGACCAGATGCTTCTTGAGATCAGGATATTTCTCTTTGAGATATTCGATTTCCACGGCTGTATTAAACTGTACCATTTGTTTTTTGCCGGGATAAGACAGGTAAGGCCAGATAGGAAGACCGTTGTCTTTCGTATTTCGGAAGCCTATTCCTGCCAGCGTCCAGTTGTTTTTGAATAATTCCTGGGCATTAAGCGGAGAAGTTTCACGTTTCAACTCACCGGTAGCCTTATCCAAGCCGTACAAATAGAATTTGGATTGGTTGGAACCTTCGAAACATTTAACGAAGTAATGCCGGGGTGTCTCAAAGAAGCTGAAGACGCTATATTTCCCGTCTACCGCCTCATTACCGGTTTTGGAAGAGCGCATTTCTTTTTCTTCCTCGACAGAATATCCCGTGTTGATAAGAAAAGCCGGAGCGATATTTCTTGCATTTACATCCCAGACCGTGTCTATCCCTTCCGAATAGCATAGTATGCCGTCCTTACTGCCGCTGAATATCCAACCTTTCAGGCTCGTTTCTTCCAACGGCATCAGATCCATATCCCCGATCGTATGCCGAAATGCGATCGTATCGTCTGTGCCCCAATTAAAGACTCCGAGACTGAACATGCCCGGCGTGTTCATGGGAACATACATCCTCCCTAATTCCGCCATCGTATTCGGGCCAACAGAGAATTGGTACGAGTAAGGGCGCGGATTCTCTATCTTTTTGATAAATTCTCCATCAAAGGAGTAGAAAGAGGTGGAGAAGTATTCGCTGACACAGAAGAGGCGGTTCTCTTCGTCTACGGTTAGCGAAATGATCTGTCCGGTTTCTCCCGGCCCGTTTCCTGTTTTAGCGATGCAGCGCAAGTACTTCCCTTTCCGGTCGAACTGCAAGACACCGTCCTGACGGGTAGAATAGACGAAGATATATTCGTCTGAAACACACAGATCCAATACGTCTGCGATCAGGGATTCATCCGTTAGTTCCAACGGAACATATTCGATGGATTCGATTTCGTCTGCAATCTCTACTTGATCGAAAGCAAAACTTGTTGCTGTCACCTGGCTCCGGGGGAGTTCTCCGGCGGGTTGTTTGGATTCGCATCCGGTAAAAGTGGCAATGGCTGTCATAAGCCCGAACAACATCTTTTTCATACGCTTTTTTTAGACAAAAGTAGAAGATACGGCTATTTCCCCGGTTTCACATCAGTTCACATCTGCTTAAAAATCACGAATAAAGGAATCACACAGCTCAGGAGTGCCCTTTTCACCTGTGATTTTCTGGTACAGGCGTACGCGGCGCATCGAAATCGCCTGGTTCGTGCAGCAAAGGAGCATGGCGGCAGTAGAAGGGGGAACTTCCATTTTGATCAGGCAGCACATGCGCCATTCCTGTTCGCTCAACTTTGGTATTTTCCTTTTCAGCCGTTCCCGGAAATCCGGATAGGTCCGGTTGAAAGCTTGCAACAATTCTTCCCAGTCTTTGGGAACCGGTTTCCATTCTTCTTTTCGGTGGAAGCGCAGGTAGATTTCTGAAGAAAAGAAATCTGTTTCGGACAGGGAAACGACATTTCTTTTCTGCCGGTAGCGGGAATATCCCCAGATTCCGGTACTGCAAGAGACAAGTAGCGTGACCCAGACATATATTTGTTCTTTTTGTGCCTTTTGGCTATCGGTTAAACGTTTTTCCCATTCTTTCTGTTCCGAGGTACGAAGGAGTTGGGTAATTTGATTTTGTTCTTTTTCCTGTCGCAGGACGGATAAGTGATGGAGGTAGCTTTTGTGGTAGAAATCAGCTTGCAGGCTGTCTCCACGGCTTTGGGCGATGCGGGACAGGGCAGCATACAGATGCGGGTGGGAAGGGGGGACCTGACTTAAACTCTTTTCGGCTTCGTCCAATTTTCCCAAAGTAATCTGCAAATCAGCCAAAGCCAGACATACTTCTGCTTTCTCTTTCGGGAAAATCGTTTGTTCCAACTCCGTTTTTAATAAAGTTTCAGCCTCTTTATTGCTTCCATTCTGTTGCAATATCTTTGCCTGTTTTATCCGACATCCAGCCATTTCATAATAGTGAAAGGCACTGTCTGCTTGTCCGGACAAGGTATACATATCCCCTATTTCCCGGTAAAGTTCCAGCCGTAGCGAATCGCAGGCAGGACTTTTGATATAGCTTAATGCTTTTTTCTCACTTTGTAGTGCCTTTTGTTTTAAAGATTGATACCGATAGATTTTTCCCATTTCCAGGTAGGCAAGGGAAAAGACGGTGCTGTCTTTCTCCTTCTCCGCCAATTTGATTGCCTGTTGATAGGTTTCCAATGCCGGAAGAAATTGCAATCTTTCCCCATAGAAAGCAGCCTGTCGAAGGAGCTCTCCGGCGGTGACAATCTCTTTTTGTTCGGTAGAAGAACAGGCGGTGAAAAAGCAAATGAAAAAGAGTATCTTTACATTGTGTATCATCTGAATCCTTCTTTTGAAGGAGTAAAGATAATAATATTCCTCTCCGTTTACCCCCTGGAGCAGGTTTTGTAAACGGAGAGGATGATAAATAGATAATCCGTGTTTCTGATTTTAATCGACGAATTGCAGGATCTCGTATTGGACAGGGTAATTGATTTTCTTTTTCAGTGCTTGCTTAACCGGTTCCAACAGGTCGTTGGGAGTACTTTTGTTA
>OGHV01001772.1_pt1 | contig 11271 bp, 11 predicted proteins | sample 1571551 | NCBI WGS metagenome assembly OGHV01 (sample SAMEA2581960, study PRJEB24529) | metagenome | biome: Human gut stool | place: China | collected 2011 | reverse complement strand
ATACTTTGTGTATGAATTAGTTGGCTAATTTTATACTATTTACTGAATGTCCCTAATTAGGGATATTCAGTAAATGTTCCTAAAATATACAATGGCATATGAAGATGATAGCACATAATCACTCCATATGCCATTGTATTGTAATTTCTCTGTATTTTTTCTCTTTATTCTAACGGTTAAGACATGACTTTCCCGAAGAAGTCTGATGACCTCTTCTGATTCAGGTCATAAAACTCATGTCATGCCGCTTCAGCTGTTCTGCTCGTGACTTTGTCTATCATCAGTACGGCATTTGCGGTATGTATCCCGAAGAAAATCCACAATATTTCAGTCTTCCTGTTCCGTGCCTTTATCCTTGAGAGTGAGTAATGTTGCTTTTGAGTTCCAAAGCTTCCTTCAAGCCTGGTAGCTCTCTTCTTTGAAAGTTCACTTCTAAGAACCTTTCTCAATGGCTCATCCTTTGCCGCCCTTCCCTTGCGTACAAAGGAAGTGGATATACCATATTTCGTACAGAATCTTCTATTTGCATTGTTGGCATATATGGAATCTCCAGCCGCACATCTAACCCTCACATTCATAAGCTTCTGTTGCATACGGATACAGTCCTTCAGTCGTATTCCCTCATTGAATGCCTTGAATGAGAAATGCTCAATGAATGATATCCCGTCTATCTGTATAATATTGACTTTGGCACCGAATTCGACGGACTTTGTTTACTTTCCTCTTACGATAGGACGTACGTAATGACGGTCGATGCTGACATGCGGTCATTGACCTTCCTGCCTTCAAACAATTCCTTCTCCTATACAAGAACCTTTCTGATGATGGAAAGACGTTTCTGATAATCCTGTGTATATCTGAGTGATTTCCCGTACTCCTTATGAATCTCATCCCTCTGTACGATGAGCTTTTCAAGGAGTCTGATCATACGGCGCTTGAGCATCCGTGTTTTTGAGGCCTTCCTTTTTCTTTTCTTGCAGTATGAAAGATAAGACTCTGACACATCCGCATATTTGTTACGAGGACGCCTTATACCAAGATCCATACAATGCCGGCAGATATGCCTGTAAAGCCATTCAATACTTTCCCAAAGCAATTTCATGTCTGTAGGGAAACACATGTGGCTTTCATAACACGTGGCATCAGTCATGCACACGTGAAGGTTCTTAAGATATGGCTTCCAGTGTATGGCCAGTATCTCCTGAAGGGAGTCAATGTCAAGCAGGGATGCCATCTCATTGCGGATGGCACTGACTATCTTGTAATTGGTTATGGGGAAGGCAGGGTTTATCATGATTCCGCAGAACATCTGGTAGTGTATGTTGCCGTTGAGATGTTCCACCAGATGCCTGTCGGAGAATCCGGTGTAGGCTTTCAGGACCATGAGGGCAATCTTTGCCGAAGGACAGAAAATATTCCTGCGTCCAAGACGCTGTTCACACAGACCTATGGCTTTTGCCATACGTTCAAACGGAAACACCGAGTGAAGCCTGCCAAGTTCACTCTCATTAAAACTCTTGCGATGTTTTTCCAGAACATCAAATTCTGTAAAGCCCAAAGTAGGGTGAATTTCTGAAATATTTTGTATCTTAGCCATATCTCTGTTGGGATATTCCTTCCGTTTTGGCTGCCAAACCTTATTTTCGGGGGAATACCTAAAGATACAAAAAGCCAACTAATTCGCAATACTTTGTGTATGAATTAGTTGGCTGATTTTATTATATTTACTGAATTTCCCGACTTAGTACGAACAGTTAAGATTTACCTCCAAGCCAGGACTAAAAGTATAATTGTAATACATCATAATTTCTGTAATTTATTCTCGTATCATTATATTCCTAATATACAGAACGGTCGATGAAAGAGTTAGAAGAAATGTATGATTTACTTATGGTTTATATTTTATCTGAAAATACAGGAATGTGTCTTATTTATAAAATCAGCCACATTACGCATCATATCATCAATCTTTTGTGCATCAGAGATTCTTGCAGCGGGATGCCAGCTATTGATAAGTAATAAATCCTGTTCTTCAGAGAAAAAACACCAATTATTTATGGGTTTAAATGTCAAATCTGGATAGATATATTGTTTGGCTATATCTAATACACTCCCGTTTCCCCCTCCACACACTACAATATTTGGTTGCAAAATGTCCCGAACTTGTCTTCTGAGAAAAGGAGCATCTCGTTTAGCATAATCGTAAAGAGTATTGTTTAGGACAGATGAACTTCCGGAAATTTTTTTCACATTGACAATAGCCAATGGATATTTCAAAACAACTTGGTTTGCAGGATCAAGATAAGAATCATTCTCCAATAATGGAATATAATCAGGAGTTATCTCACTTAGTCCTTGTAGCCAGTTGAAAATTACCTTGAAAAATTTGGCTGTAATCTCACGCCAATGCCATTCTCGATAATCTTCTCCAGGGTTTGAATTGGGGTCTTTCATCAAAAAAAGAATCTTTCGCTTAGCTGTTGCCCATAATTCCTCCTCATTACCGGAATATGAATTTCTGCTTTCTTTATACAATTCACCATTATGGCATAATCCATCAATAACAATATTTTCTCGGACATCAGAGGGATAATTATTTTTCCACTCTTCAAAAAGGATATCTTCCTGTTCATGTAAATACATATCAGAATTACAATTAGAATTAAACATTATTATTACTTAATTGAATATTACACTCTTGTATGAAAGAGTCATTCATAGAAAATTTATGTGTGCAATAAGAACTGGTATTTCTTAATATGATTTTTATATTACGCACTTATAATTTCATATATTTTTTTTGAAACATTCATTAGCAAGTTCTTACCTAGAAGATTCTCTATGTAATAAGGAGGTATAGACTTATATCCATACTTAGCTCCCAATAAACTACAAGCTACGGCTGCATTGGTATCAGCGTCTCCTCCTGCATTTACTACTGCCAATAATCCTTCCAGAAAACTTTCCACATGATATAAACACCAGACAGCAGCAGACAAAGTTTTTAATGTATAGCCCATGGCTGATTCATCATCCAGATTTAAATCTTGTATTTGTTCGGCTTCCATAGCCGCTATCAAGTAAGGTGCTATTCTTTCATCATATTTGTTTCCAATCTTTATGACGGTCTCAAAGTTCAGTTCTTTATCGTGCCAAACAAAACTATGTACTAATTCTGATAATATAACACAAGAGCCTACACACCTGGGATCTGTATGCGTCAGTTTGCAGATATTCTCAGCATAAAGTGAAACATCTTTCTTCCAAAGGCCGATGACTGAAGTTCTCATGAGTCCTCCATTTGCAGCATTCTTTTCGCCGGACAATTTCCATACAAGGCTAGCTGCTCTCATCGGATCTTTCGTGTAATCTGAAATCGCCAGTACATTATTTGTATACTGACCGATACCCATGGGGGTTCCTCTAAACCAATGCTTGAAGTTCAGAGCAACACGATTCAGACTGATATCTTTGTCTTCAATCATGGCATTAGCTATACATAACATCATATCTGTATCATCAGTCCATTCTCCTGCTTTCCATCTTATGCGATGTCTGTCCCGGATAATCTGATGATATGAAGACAATCGGTGGGGATAATACTTTAAAACTTCATTATATGACATGAATTCAGTTCCAAGTCCCAAAGCATCTCCTATTGCTTGTCCAAAAATAACGCCACAAACTTTATCATACGGATCATAGGGAGTACTATTGTTTTTGTGGTTGATATAATTCTCGTATTTATTCATATATTATATTTAGGTCTCTTTATACTTTACATCTCAATTTTAACTAAAAACCATTTACTATTAATAACTTCGAAAGTATACCTTCTGAGTAACTGTAAGTTTTCTAAACGTCTTAATTCGTAAGTATATATTTTTTCTGTCTTCTTTTTAAAGCTACTCTTACATTTAATATCATGAAAAGTATCTTCTCCTACAAAAATAGAGTTTTCTAAATATTCTTCACTCCATGAATCCTTTTCTATATAGGAGTCTGGCCCATAAAGTCCTACTACTTCCAATGGGAATTTAATATGCTCTACTTGATAATGCCAATCTGAGATGAACTTATTTATAAAGATTTCAAAGTCCTTCTTAGAGTTGGTTTTAGACTTATTTACGTCTGATTCTTTTTTTACATTATTACCTTTAGATACGGATTCGACAGAAGTTTCTGTTGTACTTTTATTGTCTCCTTCGTAAAAAAGGCTAATTATGGCTAGAATTGTTGGTAATATGAAAACAATGGATAAGAATTTAAGAAAGAATTTATTATTCCTCTTTGCTGTAATTTTCCGTTCCTCTTCTGCTCCGGCTCTTATAGCAGCATATTTACATCTATTACTACAATAATTGCCATCAACACCATAATCGTCAAAAGATTTACCGCACCAATAACACTTTCTTGCCATAATATTATTTAAAATGATTTATAAAACTATTTTATCAATAATTGTTTGAAAGAACTGACTGATGACTCCTTTACCTTGTCTATACAAATAATTAGGGTGATAAGTTCGGAATGCAAAATTCACTCCATTTATATCAAGTTCAGCAATTTCTCTGGAAGTGAAAGGAGATATTTGTTTAAAATGAATTTCTCCCAATTTATCTTTTATACAGTTATCATAATTGGGTCCTGTTAGAAATAGTATAATATGTGGTTTTAGTATATTAATTTCATTGTCTAAAACACGAAAGTATGTTTGTTCAATATTGTAAATATAATCAGGTGGAAAACCTTTTTGACTGGCTTTCCCTATTTTTACTACATTATTCCAAGCATAACGTATATTCTTATAAGGAAACTTTTTATCAAGCATTCTTCTGAAAAGATTAAAACCATTCCAGAAATGGCTTCTATATGATTGATCCACATTAAAAAACTCATTATAAAACTCGAATATCCTTTCAATCTCCTCATTCTTATCTGCATTAGGATTGAAAGTACCGTACCAATTATTTGTTTCTTGACCGAGAATCATAACACGAATATCTGCTTTATCATACTCATCGTCCTCTAAGCAGGGCCATAATAATAATGGATTTGTTGGTTTGATAGAATAATTATTACCTTCTACTATTGGTCTCATAGCAGAAGATAGTTGATCCCATTTAGAGTAATATAATTCTCTCAGCATATCTTTTGCATCCATATTATTCTATGAGTTTTAATATTAGATGTTGTGTTATATTTTGTTATAGAATCCTCATCGAAGATTCTTAATTGTAACAATAATTCATTTTTCAAAATTATAAAAAATATATACACTTACAACCAATAAATTAATGATTTATATTAATCAAAAAATGATTATATGTTTTTTATATAACTATTTTTTACCTACATTTTATCTACTTTTGTACTATGAAAGAAATAAAGCTACATATCTATTCTGCCGATACTGATACTATCCTGGCCCTTCCCTATGCAAACGAAAGGATACGTGCTGGTTTTCCTTCACCTGCACAGGATTATATGACAGAATCCATTGACTTGAACAAGGAACTGATTCATAATAAAGAAACAACATTCTATGCAAAGGTGGAAGGGGATTCCATGATTGACGCTGGTATTTATAATGGGGATTACGTGGTCATAGATAAATCACTGGAAGCAAATGACGGGGATTATATAGCTGCTTATGTAGACGGTGAGTTTACATTAAAGCAGCTCAAGCGTGACCCTGAGAATAATTGTGCCTGGCTGATATCTCATAATCCAGAATATAAGCCCATCAAGGTAACAGAAGAAAATGATTTCATAGTTTGGGGGGGTAGTAACCAATATCATTCGCAGATTAAAAAAATAACAACATGGAACTCTTTGGCCTCGTAGATTGCAATAACTTCTATTGCTCTTGTGAGCGTGTCTTTCATCCTGATCTTATTGGAAAGCCTATAGTTGTACTCTCCAATAATGATGGATGTGTGATAGCTCGTTCCAATGAAGCTAAGGCTCTTGGGCTGAAGATGGGCGATCCTTTCTATCAGGTGAAGGATATGCTGGAGAAAAACAATGTCGCTGTCTTTTCCTCCAACTACAATCTTTACGGTGATATGAGCAAGCGTGTGATGTCACTTCTTTCACGATATACTCCCAAGCTTACCCAATACAGCATTGATTGATGAAGCGTTTCTTGATTTGTCTGGGATAGATAATCTTCAGGAGTATTGTAAGGAGATAGTCAGGAAGGTTGGTAAAGGAACTGGAATACCTGTTTCTCTAGGAATAGCACCAACAAAAACATTGGCAAAGATGGCCAGTAAATACGCTAAGAAGTACAAGGGGTATGAAGGTGTATGTTTGATTGATACAGACGAGAAAAGGGAGAAAGCATTGAAACTGTTTGAGATTGGTGATGTTTGGGGAATTGGACATCGAAACACAAAGAAGCTCGGATACCATGGAATCAAGACAGCTTGGGATTTGACACAGAAATCAGCTTCATGGGTTCAGAAAGAGCTTAGTGTTACAGGGCTGAGAACTTGGAAAGAACTTCATGGAGAAAGTTGTATTTCCATAGAAGAACTCCCTCACAAGAAATCAATCTGTACCAGTCGTAGCTTTCCAGGAGTAGGACTGGATAAACTACAAGATCTTGAAGAAGCTGTAGCAAATTTCGCAGCCTCCTGTTCTCGTAAACTGAGGGAAGGTCATATCGCTTGCAGGAATATGACTGTTTTTGTTTATACTAGTCGTTTCAGGGTTGATACGCCGGAGGATTATATTTCATCAGACATTATTTTCCCTGTTGTAACAAATAATCATCAGGAACTTGTAGCCTATGCAGTCCAGACGCTTAGAAGATATTGGAAAGGAGACGGAAAGTATTACTATAAGAAAGCTGGAGTCATAGTATGGGATATATGCAGGGATAATGAAGTCCAAGGGAATTTGTTTGATGAAGTTGACCGGGAAAAACATCAAAAACTAATGGCCGCCATCGATGAAATAAACAAAAAGAACGGTCACGATACCATACGTATTTCCACCTAGGGATATTCAAAGAACTGGCATTTGAAAAGTGAATATATCTCCCACCAGTACACTACCAACCTTGACGATGTGATTGTGTTGAAGGTATAAAATAGTTTTGATAAGATTTGTATACTTAACTTATTTGAAGTAATATTGAAAACTGATAAATAATTTAGGCTTATGGAAGATAGTTATATTTTAGGTATTAAAAGAAATGGGGTCTCATTAAAGATTGATACGCTTACATTTGATTCTGATCAATCTGGATATGAGTACATTTCTAATATTGACAGAGTATTAAATAATGGAGGTAATGGAAAATACAATATTACAATATCTGATCATAATTTAATCCAAGGTTGTCCTATTGGGAATGGTTGGGTTCTGCTTAGTGGTTATATATCTTATAATTGGAACAAAGCTTCAGTATATTTTATATTATCAGATGCAAAAGGTGAAAAGACCCAAATACTTGCTTCTAATCAGATAACTCCAGCAAATGTAGATTTTAATATCGACATTATGGCAAAATCTATATTTAGAAAGGCTCAGGAGATAATTTTACAATTTCCTTCAGCTTCTATTTACAATGCATATACTGATTTTTTTGAGAAAAAGCCAAAATCCCATTTAGGTGTTATTAATAGAGAAAGTTGCAGTGATACAGTTCAAGGTTTTATCAATGGGAACTATAAAAGAATTGTTGATTATATAGACAAATACGAACAATTATTACAACTACTTTCGGATTTAGAAGACCCTAAATGTAAACAGTTGCTTATGGAGGCTGATGAGGTGATGAGCGAGTTTATAAGGGAACATTTTAAATGATATATAATCTTTTGAATTGAATTTATGGAATACAGAAAAGAATTCATTGAACTGATTGATAGTTTAAAGAATGAAAATAACAAGAACCTTCGTTTTGTTGGTCTTGGAAATCCTAACTCAAAGATTTTAATTATTGGTAAGGAATGCTCATTTGATTTAAAAAGTGAACAGGATAGTTTTTTCTACAAACTGGAAAATCAAGATAATCTACAGCAATGGATTTATAACATTGAAAACGGAATAGACTTGGAAACATTACCATGCTGGGAGAATAATCCCGACTTATATAATCCTCTATATCCATACAAAGGACAATTCAACAAAGTCATACGAAATAATAATGATGGTACAAGCCAAACATGGATACAGTACCAAAAACTCATAGACAGGATATTACAGAAAGATAAACCTGAGAAAATTGATTTTCATAAGTATGCATTTATTACAGAACTAAGTAATATTGTAATGTCAAATAGCATAAAATCAGAAGAGACAAAAAATCTATAAATATCAGATGTCAGAAACTTTTATCTCATGACTTCTTTAAAACTTTTCCTTTTGTTATTGTTCATTGTGGTCATTATATAAGGAATTATAAGATTGATTTAGAAAAAACCTTCAATCAGAGTTACCAAAGAACAGATGATGATGGAAATTGGATTAATGTTCATAGTAATGGAGATAGGATATTGTTACATACAAGACATCTTTCAATGTGTTCCGACAGACTTATAGAACGGATTGCTAGTTATATAAAACTATAGGGTAAGCAGATTCTTATATATCAGAACTACCATTACAACCAAAAATTTTTATTCCCTATATAATGATAAAGAAAAAATGGTAGTATAATTTTGATAAATATATATTTTTAGAAACTTCTGATAAACTATTGTTATTACAAATTTTTTCGTATTCTTGGTTATACTTTTCAATAGTTATTGAATCAATCTCTCTTTTTGTTACTAAGCGTTCAAATTCTATAGAATATTTAATGTTATAGTTTAATAATGATATTATATCCGTATAACTTTCCATGATAACAATGTAATTTATTACAAGAAATAAGTATTAGATTGCAAATATAGTAAAGTGTTTTTCATTAAAAATATATTATAGGCTAGATTGAGGCTCTCGTGTCATACCACTAATAACTACTATTATACAATATCTGCCTAATATATTAATAAATTTACTCCAAATATTTGATATTAAGTTTGTTAATTATTGGAATGACTTTCAATTTATAACTTTATTTATTCTACTTCTTCATTTTAAGTCAACAGCCTTCATTAAGTACCTCTAAGTAAGACTTCATGCTTTCTATTCACAATATCAGACCATCATTATTATGGTTATCTAAATACTTAGAGGCAGACTATAAAACAACAAAAGTTCTATGGGTATCCATACCAAGTTTTTACTCTATCTCTAATTTGAAGTAGAAACGTGTAATACAATAAGTTTAATCTTGTAAAATTGTGTATTCAAACAAATAAGAGGCTGAAAAAATCAGCTTCTTATTTAACCGAAAATTTAACAATCAGAATCTCCTGTAAATGTGTCCATGAGCTTGTCCATCTGTTCACCTATGCACTTATCTATCAGTTTGGCATAATGGTTGGTCATTCTGGTATTAGTGTGACCAAGCATCTTAGAAACGACTTCCAGTGAGATATTATTAGCTAAAGTAACGGTGCTGGCGAATGTGTGGCGGCTTGTATGAAATGTGATTCGCTTCTTGATGTCGCACAAAATGGCTATATCCTTTAGGTATTTGTTTATATTTGCTGGGTCTTGGATAGGAAGGAATTTCTCTCCACCTTTGTACTTATCCAGTATCAGTTTGGCAATAGGGAGTAGGGGGATGCGTGATAGAACTCGAGTCTTAACCCTGCGTTTCTTAATCCAAATTCTGCCTGTATTGTCCTTTTCAAAATGTTTTGGTGCTAAGGTTTTGATGTCAATGTAGCTCAATCCAGTGAAGCACCCAAAGAGGAACATATCTTTTGCTCTCTCCAGTCTGGGTAGGGGAGTGTCAAAGTTGATAATCTTTCTTAGTTCTTCTTCATCCAAGAAATCTATTTCTACGGGTTCACGTTCTATCTTATAAGTAATGAATGGATTGGTAGCCATGTATGAGTTGGCTACTGCAAGGTTGACAATCTTTTTAAGTAGCTTTAGATGTTTGGTAGATGAATTTTGTGCCATTCCTTTGTCTATTCTTAGGAATGTATGAAAAGACTGGATAAAGTTCAGATTCAATTCACGTAGGTATAAATCTTCTCTTTTGTATTTCTGCTGAACAAATTCTTTGAGTAATCTTACTGTATAGACCGAAATCCAATAAGTAGCTTTAGAAACTCCATTTCCAACCAGCTTTTCCTGTTCTCTGTTATGTTCTTCAAAGACTTCAAACAGGCTTTTTTCGTTCAATGCTTCTACTTTGTCTGCAACAGCTTCTTTTAGTAGCTCTGCTGTGATTAGGTAGCCCATTTGAAGTAGCTCAATTTCTTTCTGGTATATTTTGTTTCTTAGCTGGGTGAGGTAGCTGTTTACTAACTGAGCTTCTTCACTCTTACCTTTTACTAACTGTTTTTCTCTATTCCAGTCTGTAGAACGTGCATATTTACCTGTGCTGAAATGGATTCTTTTTCCGTTTGTGGAGATAGAAACCTCAATAGGTGATAAACCTTTCTTGTTTTGCTTACTTTCTCTCAACGAAAAATAAACCATCGTATAATGTTTTTCCATATTAAAATGATTGTAAAATGGAGTATATCTCATTGTACTATAGTTGATTATATAAGTTCTTGCAGCCCATTTTTGAAAATGGCAAATTGGGCTGCAAATGGGCTGCAAAAATCACTTTTTTAGTGCTTAATTAAGTGACAATTGCTCTGCTTTGAGCTTGATTGTAATAGCCTTTGGAGGAACTATATTTTAGGTTGTTATAGTATCATTTTCTTCTTACTTGATAAGACAAGATAACCAAAGAGGAGGCTATTAGAATATCCCTAAACTATAATTTACGGCAAATAAAAAACTCCTGCAACCATTTAGATTACAGGAGTTTATATATTTGATTAAGTATAGATTACTTATTCAAAGCAGTAGCAACGTCAACTGCACAAGCTACTGTACAACCTACCATCGGGTTGTTACCGATACCCAGGAATCCCATCATTTCTACGTGAGCAGGAACTGATGAAGAACCAGCGAACTGAGCATCTGAGTGCATACGACCCATAGTATCTGTCATACCGTAAGAAGCAGGACCAGCAGCCATGTTATCCGGGTGAAGTGTACGACCTGTACCACCACCTGAAGCTACTGAGAAGTAAGGCTTACCTGCAAGAACACGTTCTTTCTTGTAAGTACCTGCAACCGGGTGCTGGAAACGAGTCGGGTTAGTAGAGTTACCTGTGATAGATACGTCTACACCTTCTT
>OGHV01001768.1_pt1 | contig 11282 bp, 7 predicted proteins | sample 1571551 | NCBI WGS metagenome assembly OGHV01 (sample SAMEA2581960, study PRJEB24529) | metagenome | biome: Human gut stool | place: China | collected 2011 | reverse complement strand
AGCACGGACAGCCAGGAGTTCCTCGAAAACATCAAGGTCGACCTCTTCCCGAACCGCGTCTACGTCTTCACCCCCGCCGGAAAGATCATCTCGCTCCCAAAGGGGTCGTCGGCGATCGACTTCGCTTACGAGATTCACACCGAGGTGGGGAACACCGCCCGTGCGGCAAAGATCAACGGCGAGACAAGGCCGCTTTCGTCCGAACTCAAAAACGGCGACCTCGTCCAGATCATCCGCGCCGACCATCCGACGCCCACGCCCGAATGGCTGGAGCACGTCCACTCAGGCAAAGCCCGGGCGGAAATCCGTCAATACCTGCGAAACAGCAAGCGGGAAGAAAGCGTCACGTTGGGCCGTGCCGCTTTGGAAGCCGTGGCCGAAGAACAGGGTATCGACCTCACGCCCTTCCGTACGGAACTGCGCGAGCGCGTGCTGCGCGACTTCGGCGTCGAGGACGAAGATGAACTCTTCGAACAGATCGGCCTCGGGAAACTGCTTCCCGCAGCGCTCCTCCACCGCATCAGCGCCTTGGGTGAACAGGCGGAACGCCCGACCGTCGTCATCCGCGGTACCGAAGGCGCCGCGGTGAAGCTCGCGGACTGCTGTCACCCGATCCCGGGCGACAAGATCTGCGGGTTCGGTCGACCCGGCGCCGGACTCACCGTCCACCGCCGGGACTGCCCGCATGCCGAACACGGCATGCAGGCGGACCCCACCCGTTGGATGGAAGTGCAGTGGGGCGATCCGAAGCCGGGGAGCGTCTTTGCGGTGGAATTGGCCGTGACCGTCACGGACGCCCATGCGGGTCTCGCCACCGTGGCGACCAGCGTCGCGGAGGCGCGCTCCAGCATCATCGGGTTGTCGCTCACGGAGGAGAGTCCCAACCCCGTCGTCACCGTCACCGTGCAGGTGCGCGACAGCAGCCACCTCATTCACGTCATGCGCACGCTCCGACAGAACGATGCGGTGAAGAAGGTGAAGAGGGTGATGGACTGAGGCGTTGAGGTTGAGAGGTCTTGCGGCACAAGCCGCAGGACCTCAAACAAGTTTCTTCGGACGCCAAATAAGGAAAAGCCCGAAACGCATCAGACGTTTCGGGCTTCGTGATGGTGGAGAGGAGGAGGATCGAACTCCCGACCTCTGCATTGCGAACGCAGCGCTCTCCCAGCTGAGCTACCCCCCCATCGTTGGAGGCGTCGGCACCTTCATGCCGTCGCTGTAGGATGTGAATTGTGCACATTTGGCATTCCTCGCGCAAGGGGTGTTTTCTCAAAATACCGTGTTTGCGGTATCAGCAGAGTTCCTCCACGAGAGGGAGGGCGGCGTTTCACCGCGGCGCTTCGCGTATAGTTAGGAGACCTTGAGCATCCCCGAAATACCACCGCCTACGCCCTCGCATGAAGAAGATCGACTTTCACTACAACGTCCCGCACAGGCTCCGCTACGCCTGCCTCGTGGCGAGAACGGTCTACCGGCGGGGGATGTCGTTGGCGCTTTGGTGCCGGGACGAGCGGCGCCTGCGCGACCTCGACTCGCTCCTCTGGCGCTTCGACGACCTCGCCTTCCTGCCGCACGTCCGTGCGGAGAGCCCGTTGGCGGCCGAAACGCCGATTTGTTGGTCGACGGACCTCAAGACGCTCTCGGGCGACGTGCTGCTTCTTTTGGACGACGAACTTCCCGCCGACTGGCAGACGGAGTTCGGGCGCTTTGAGCGCATCATCGACGTCGTGAGCACCGAACCCTCGGAACTTGAGCGCTCCCGCGCCCGCTACCGCGCCTACAAGGCGGCGGGGGTCGAACTCGCGGCCTACGACCGCAAACCCTGACCGTCAGGACGCCCCTATGGAACGCAAAGAACCCACCTTGTCCCTGCACCCCGAGACGACGGAACTCAAGTCGCGCGTGCGCCTCACCTGGGGTGAGGTCCGGGCGTTGGCGGAGACCACGCCTCAGGAGCCGACGTTGGTGCGCCCCGAGACGGTGCAGGCACCGCGGACCGAGGTCCGCACGGATGCGCCTGCGGCGACCGCCTTTGAAGACGCCGCCCCCCTTCCCCCGGCGGAACCCGCCGCATCCGTCCAACCGACGCCCGCACCTACGCCCGCGCCGCTCACGGACGACGACCTCCGGCGTTTGGCCGAGATGGTTGCGCCCCGGATCGAGCAGGCGCTTCGCGAGCACCTCCGCGAAGCGCTCGACATGTCGCTCGGGAACGCCCATCAGCGTGCAAGGAGCGACGTCGAACGCTCGATCGGCCCCATCGTGCAGCAGACGGTGATGACGGAACTGCGCCGAATCGATTTGACCGCGCTGAAGCCTCAGAATTGACCCGGGTTCGCCCAACGGGCGGGCCGCTTCGTGCGACAATGAAACACCTTTCCCGCCGGAAGAGAGCGCCCCGATTGCGGGGCGTTCTCTTCCGGCGTTGACCCCCTCAGCCATCGGAAGAAAAAGAAATGTCTGAACAATCCACGCCTGAACTCGCGAAGGGTTTCGAGCCTCAGGAGATTGAGGCGCGTTGGTACCCGATTTGGGAAAAGCGCGGGTACTTCCGCGCCGGCCTTGATCCGAAGAAGCCCGGCTTTTCCATTCAGCTCCCGCCCCCCAACATCACCGGGATCCTTCACATGGGGCACGCCTTCAACCAGACGGTGATGGACACGCTCACGCGCTACCACCGCATGGCGGGCTACAACACGCTCTGGCTCCCGGGCACCGACCACGCCGGCATCGCGACGCAGATCGTCGTCGAGCGTCAGCTCGAGAAGGAAGGCGTCGACCGCCGCGACATCGGCCGCGAAGCCTTCATCGAAAAGATTTGGGATTGGCAGAAGTTTTCGGGCGGCACGATCCTCTCGCAGATGCGCCGCCTGGGCGACAGCGTCGACTGGGACCGCACCTACTTCACGATGGACCCGAAGCTCTCCGAAACGGTGATCGACGTCTTCGTGCGTCTCTACGAGCAGGGCCTCATCTACCGCGGCAACCGTCTCGTCAACTGGGATCCGAAGCTCCAGAGCGCGGTCTCCGACCTTGAGGTGGAAAGCAAGGAAACGGACGGGCACCTTTGGGAAATCCGCTACCCCGCCGCCGACGGCGGCGTGGGCGTCGTCGTCGCGACGACGCGACCGGAAACGCTCTTCGGCGACCAGGCCGTGGCCGTGCATCCCGAGGACGAGCGTTACGCGCATTTGGTCGGGAAGATGCTGAAACTCCCGCTCACCGACCGTGAGATCCCCGTCATCGCTGACGAATACGTCGACCGCGAATTCGGCTCCGGCTGCGTGAAGATCACCCCGGCGCACGACTTCAACGACTTTGAAGTCGGCCGCCGTCACAACCTTCCGATGCTCGCGGTGCTGACGAAGACCGCGACCATGAACGAGAACGTGCCCGAGAAGTACCGCGGCATGGACCGCTACGCCTGCCGCAAGGCGGCGGTCGCGGACCTCGAGGCCGCGGGGCTTTTGGTTGCGGTGAAGCCCCACAAGCACATGGTCCCCTACGTCGGCCGCACGGGCGAAGTCGTCGAGCCGATGCTCTCCGACCAGTGGTACATGGCGATGAGCAAGCCCGCGCCGGAAGGCACGCGCTTCCCCGGCCGTTCGATCGCGCAGGAGGGCCTCGACGCCGTCAACTCCGGCGAAGTGAACATCTTCCCGGCCGAATGGCGCGGCGTCTACCGCCAGTGGCTCGAGAACATTCAGGACTGGTGCATTTCGCGTCAGCTCTGGTGGGGTCACCGCATTCCGGCCTGGTACGACGAAGCCGGGAACGTCTACGTCGCCCGCACGGAAGCGGAAGCGCAGGCCAAAGCGGGTGAGGGCGTCGCGTTGACGCAGGACGAAGACGTGCTCGACACGTGGTTCTCGTCCGCGCTCGTCCCCTTCTCGACCTTGGGCGGCGTGGATCCCAAGGAAGACGAACGTGCCGCCTTCGACATGTTCCTCCCCAGCACCGTCCTCGTCACGGGCTACGACATCCTCTTCTTCTGGGTCGCCCGCATGGTGATGATGACGCGTCACTTCACCGGCCGCGTCCCCTTCCGCGACGTCTACATCCACGGGCTCGTGCGCGACGCCGAAGGGAAGAAGATGTCGAAGAGCGAAGGGAACACCCTCGACCCCTTGGACATCATTCAGGGTATCGACCTCGAAAACCTCGTTCAGAAGAACACCCGCGGTCTGCGTCAGCCCGAAAAGGCGCCCGTCGTCGAAGCGAAGCTCCGCAAGAACTACCCCGAGGGCATCGCCGCCCACGGCGCCGACGCGCTCCGCTTCACCATGGCCGCCTACGCGACCCTGGGCCGCAACGTCAACTTCGACCTGAAGCGTGCCGAGGGCTACCGCAACTTCTGCACGAAGCTCTGGAACGCCACCCGCTTCGTGCTGATGAACGTCGAGGGTCAGGACTGCGGCGTCGGCGAAACCGCCTCGCTCCCGATGAGCTTCTCGCCCGCTGACCGTTGGATCACGTCGGAATTGAACCGCACCATCGCCGAAGTCACCGCGGCCTACAAGGACTACCGCCTCGACAACGCCGCGAACGCGATCTACAGCTTCGTCTGGAACCTCTACTGCGACTGGTACCTGGAGCTCGCCAAGGTGCAGCTCAAGGGCGACGAGGCCGCCGCGCGTGCGACGCGCCGCACCCTCGTCACCGTGCTCGAAACGGTGCTGCGCCTCGCGCACCCGATCATTCCGTTCATCACGGAAGAGCTCTGGCAGAAGGTCTCCGTCGTCGCCGGCGTGCGCCGCGCCGACGAGGAAACCTCCGTCATGATCCAGTCCTACCCCGTCGCCGACGAGAGCGCCTACGACGAAGAGGCCGAACGTCAGATGCGTGCGGTGCGCGACATGATCGAATGCATCCGCAATCTGCGAAGCGAAATGAAGCTCGCTCCCTCGACCCGCGTCCCGCTCCTTCTCGAAGCCGACGAAGCCTTCTGCACGATGGCCTCGCCCTACCTCACGGCGCTGGCGCGCCTTGAGGGCGTGGAGCGCGTCGAGAACCTCGACGCGAAAGCCGAAGGCACGATCGCGCCGGTGGCGATCATCGGCGACGCCAAGATGATGCTCAAGGTCGAAATCGACCTCGCCGCCGAACGCGACCGCCTCTCGAAGGAAGTCGCCCGCCTCGAAGGCGAAATCGCGAAGTGCAACGCGAAGCTCGGCAACGAACGCTTCGTCGCTCGCGCCCCCGCCGCGGTGGTAGAAACGGAAAAGCAGCGCTTGGCCGACTTCACCGAGCTCCTCGGCAAGGTGAGCGCCCAACTCGCGAAGCTCCCGAAGGCCTGACCCCAACGCTGACGGATCTTTGAAGGCGCCCCGATCTTTGCGGTCGGGGCGCCTTTCGTCTACCGAAGGGCACGGCAAAACATCGGGAATTCTCCCAGGGTCCGCGCGATCCTTTGACCTGATGACTCCGCGCTTGGGTTTTCCGGAACACCCGTCTACCCCTGCCGCCATAATGGTTCAAAGGAGGATTTCGCGCGAAGCCTCGACTCCCGCGGCGGATACCCTCCTCCGAACACGACGAACACCATTCAATCCGGGAGAAAAGAAATGTCTACAGTCGACCTGATCGCGAAGGCGATCGAAGAAAAGAAGTCCCTTGCCTTCGGCTACCACGGCAACGACCGCGTGGTCTCCCCCTATGCCTACGGGCTCAACGGCGCCAATGAAGTGACCATGATGGCGTACCAAACCGAAGGCGGCTCGACCTCCGGCGTCACCCGCAAGCTGCGCTACTTCACGGTCGCCGACATGCTCGGCACGGCCGTCTCCGAATCCCCTTGGGAGGCTCCCGCTCCCGAAACCGAAGCGGGCTTCGGCAAGTTCCTGCAGATCTACGCGCGCATCTGACCCGGACCAAGATTCCGCACCTCGGCATCCACCGGCGACGGTGGATGTTTCTTTTGGAGGGTCACGCGTACAATCCGTCTTGACCTTCCATCCTCCTGCTTGATTCCGCATGACCGCTCCCGGCCTGACTGACGACGAACTTAAGCGCTACCACGCCGCGATCGTACGCCAACTCTTCGACTTCGACGATCTCTGCCGGGCGAACGGCATCGAATACATGCTCTCCTTCGGGACGCTTTTGGGCGCCGTCCGGCACAAGGGACTCATCCCCTGGGACGACGACGTCGACGTGATGATGATGGAGGAGGAGTTTGAAAAGCTCCTCAAGGTGGAGCTCCCCGATTTTCTTGAAATCGACCGCACCCGCATCACGAAGTTGAACGACAAGCGCTTCCACTACGCGCGCGCACCGCGATTGGACGACTGGAAACCCGTCTTCATCGACATCTTCGTGATGAAGGAGACGGGGTCGATGGCGGAGCCGCTGACGCGGCTCCTGCAATGGGTGAACGACCGACATAAGCTCCCGAAGGGACATCCCATGCGGATCTTCAAGAGCCTTGTGAAGTACCCCCTCAAGCCCGTTCGGAACCTGCTTCGCGGATGGGCGGACCGTCAGGAGGACAAGACCCGAATCCGCTACACGCACCACCTCTATCAGGACATCAGCTTCCCGAAGGAGAAGTTCCTGCCCGTCCGGCGCGAGTTGGACTTCTGCGGGAGGAAGATGCCGGGGCCTTGCGTACCGGAGAGCTACCTCCGCATTCAGTACGGTCCCGACTTCATGACGCCGCTGCCGCCTGCGGAGCGGCGGTTCCGAGTGCACAGGATTGATTTCTGAGGGTTCGGAAGTGATTGAGGGAGCGTAAAACGCTCCCTCCATCCGTCTTCACCGACCCTCCAACGACCAGGACGACTTCTCAAACATGTCGCCCCGGATGCCGTAGACAAAGCAGCTCATCGATTCCTGAGCAAGATTCGCGTCGCTGCAGGAGTCGTAGAAACGAACGCGATCCGCATCACCCACGCCGCTTCTGTACTTCACGGGCAGCTCACGAACACCCGCCAGGATGAGATCCGGCACGTCGCCGTTCGTCATCGGCTCGTCCGACACCTTCATCTCACCCTTCCCACCGAAGTCCTTCACGAGAAGAAGCGGATAGCGGATGCCCGGGTTGTCGACGTCTTCGTCGATGCGGCCCTTGTAGGGGACCCGTCCGATGCCTTCAAGGAGCGTCACGCTGTCGCGGCCGCCGTGGTCGGCCGTCACAACGATCCGGGTGTTGTCGAAGACGCCGTTCACACGCATCCAGTTGAGCCAATCGGCGAGGCGCTCCGTGAAGGCACGCTCGGAGAGGTAGTGGCTGAAGTCGATCACGGGATTCTCACGCTTCCAGGCGGAAGGCGTGTCCGGTTTGACGAGCGAGGGCAGGCCGTCCTCGCCGATGTAGCGTCCCGTGTGCGAGCCGTCGCTGTAGACGTAGCGGTAGACGTCGCCCGAAGGTACCACGCGGCTGAAGTCCGCCCAGGGGCGAACGGCGGCGTAGGCCTTGAATCCGTCCAGCGTTTCCTTTGCGGACGCCAACCAACGGCCGTTCGCGTACACCTTGCCGCGCAGCGAATAAGGCGCCGCCTTGAAGATCGAAATGGAGAGGAGTCGACCGAACGCATCCGCGCGGTCGCGGCTCTTCGCGTCCTCAAAGGTTTCGCGGTAGTAGTAGTCGAACCAACCGTCCATGAGTTCCGCGTAGCCGATGTTCGGGTACGCGAGGGGCTTCGGAGAGGGCCACATGCTCCCGATCACGGCACGGTCCCAAGTTTCGCCCAAAAGGCTCGGGATCAGGTCGTAGCTCTCGCCGTAGAGCTGCTCGAAGGTCTTTCCCTCGTTGTCGCGGTTGATGCCGGACACCGAGAAGCGGTTCCCGCCCGCGGTCACCGCGAGCGCGTGGAGCGTGCCGCTCCCCGCGGCGGTCGTGTCGCGGTACCAGGTGAAGCCTTCGAACGCTGCCTTCAATTCCGGGCGCTCCTCAAGGATCCGCAGGAAGTGGTCCGCCGTGTACATGTCGAAGACGACGACGAGAAGGTTCTTGCCCGTAGCACTGAAGGTGAAGAGGTCTTTGGACGAGGCCGGCGGTACGGGCTTTTCCGTCTGCACCGCCTTGGCGGGAACCCCGCCCGCCAAGGGGGCGAGCATCAGAGCGGAAAGGCCGAAGACCAGGACCGTCAAGAGCGACGAGAAGTCCCGCACGGTGCGCGTGGAGAGCCTCTTGACGGCAAAGACCGAGACCGCCGCCAAAGTGAGAAGCGCCCCAACGTCCTTCCAGACGTTCATCGCGTCGTAGAGAGGCTGGGTCTTCTCGAGTTCCCCGCCGTTGATGAGGCCGTAGTCGCCGACCAAGAGGAATGCGTAGGCCGCGAGGGCCAGATCGAGGAAGAGCGCCGTCGCGAAGGCCGCGACGGCGGCACCCTTGGGGAGCCCCCGGCAGAGGATGCCGGTGAAGACCGCCGCAAAGAGCATCGCGAGGACGAAGAGCGGCATCACGACGTCGAACGTCGTCGAGACGGAGTCCGGGTCCGAGGTGAGGACGAGTGCGGGGAGCCCCACCAACATGACGGCGACGCCCAAGACGAGGAGCGCCACCGTCGCCGTGCGCATGCCTTCACGGTAGAAGCGCGAGAGCGGTGCAAAGACTTTGTCGGAAAGAATCGAGAAGAGCCCCAACACCAGCGTGAGCACGGCCGAACCCGCACAAGCCCACACGGCCGCGGGCGGGTCCTTGGGCGCCAGATACCACTCGGCCGTGATCCCGAAGACGCCCATGCAGAGCACCGCAGGATAGAGGACGTTGAGGAGCGCGAGGATCTGTCCCGCCCGGCTCATGAAGACCCAACGCTCCGCCGCGGGGACGCGGTGGAGCCCTTCCGAGATGAGCGACGTCGAAAGCGCCAACATCATGAGGAAGGCTTCCAAGCGGCCCGCATCGGGAATGCCGCCCAGGCCGATCGTGTTCTTCCAGAGGCCGTTCGTATCCCACACGGCGTAGAGAAGCAGCAGGACGCCGCTCCCCAGCACCCACGCGAATCCCTTCGAGGGCGCGGACGCCGCGCCCTCAGCAGCGTCGGGGGCGCTGCCGGTACGGTCGGCATGCTTTGCGCGCCAGGCCGGGAGCAGGCTCTTCTCGACGATGTTCTTGCCGAGCGAGTAAACGTTGTTGAGAGTCCAGTAGAGCGTCAACGCCGCCGGGGACGCGTAGAGAAGCACGAGGAAGAGCGCCGAGAGCCCGTAGAGCTGGATCTTGTCCTGCTTCGAGAGCGACGCGGTGTAGACGAAGGCCGAGAGCAGGTTCACCGCCGTCATCAGGAGCGGCAGCACGTTGATCGAAAAGCCGCCGAGCTTGATCAGGCCGTCGGCCGCACCCAGGTCCGTGATAGGGCCGAAGGCGACACCGCGCAGTTCCGGCATGTTGGAGAGCAGGTGGTACGCGGCGATGAAGAACGGGATCTGGAGAAAGAACCCGAGCGAGGATCGGAGCGCAAGCCTCGCCGAATAGCCGTGCTGGCGGCGCATGGTCGTCAGCATCGCGAAGCGTTCCTGCCCCTTGAACGTGCGCTTGATCATCGCCTCGGTCGCTTCGAACCCCTTCTTGATGCGGCGCTCCTCTTCCTGCCAACTCTCCGCCTTGTTGTAGATGGGAAGGATCAGCGTGTTGACGACGAGGCTCATCACGGCGACGGACCAACCGTAGGAGCCGATCAGCTCGTGGGCCGCGCCGAGCACGGCCGTCATCAGCGCCTCCAGGGGCGCGATGAAGAAGGTGTAGAGAACGGTCAGCATCGGGTCGGCTCCTTCGCGGGGGCGGCTTCAGGGAAACGGTGCGCGGCTGCGCCGCGCCCCGTTTCGAGGTCACGGACGAGCGCTTCGGCGATGGGGCGGCCCGCTACGCCGAAGTTGACGATCCCGGCGTCCCTCACGTGGCGGATGCGTTCAGACGCGTCCTGCGGGTTCGCGGCGAGCGCCTCGACGGCGGCAAGCACGCGGTCGGTCTCGTTCGCGGACAAATGCGTGCCGACGGCATCCAGCACGCCCATCTCCCAGGCAGAGTCGTCGAGGTCCCAGGCTTCGTAGCCGTCCTTTTGCCAACCGTCCCCGATCGTCACGACCGGACGTTCGAACACGAACGCGAAGTCGAAGACGACGCCCGAGAAGTCGGACACCATCACTTCCGCGCGGGAGAGGCTCTCAAAGCCGTCGGGCTGACGGTCCCAGCGGATGTTGGGGTAGGAGGCGAGTTCCGTTTGGAGCTTGTCCATGAGGTCCGCTTCGGAGACGAAGCTCTGCGGGTGCGGCCTCAGGATGACGTTCCAACCGGCCTCGGCCAGAGCTTTCGGAACAGCAGAACCCGTGCGGGTCAAAAGGCCCGCACGGCCCCAGGTGGGCGCCACGAGCACGGTGCGCGCTTCGGGTTCGGCGCGGTAGTTCCGGCGCTTCGCGACCATGCGGTCGAAGTAGGGGCAGCCCAGAAGCGGAAGATCCTTCGGCGCGGTGCCGCGCTTCGCTTCGAGGAGGCGAAGCGACCGACGCTGATGCTCGCCCGAGCAGTAGACGGCGTCGTAGTAGTCGAAGCTGAAGAGCTTGTAGCCGTGCGCGTCGGTGACGGCGTGAACGAGATGGACGTAGCGCTTGACGCCCTTGGAGCGCCGGATCTGCAGGACGTCGATCCCAGGGGTCGTGAGGACGAAGATGTCGGCCTCCAAGAAGCCTAGCGACGTGTAGGCGCTGTTCCCCTTTCCGATGAAGCGGGCGGAGACGCCCGGGATATTGGCTTCAAAGACCGGATCGTTTTCGGCGGAGGTGAGGTACGTGACGCTCTGGCCCATTTCCGAGAGGGCGCGCAGCACCGGCTCGAACGTCCCCCAGTAGGCGGGCGACTCCGCGTAGAAGACGATGCCGCCGCTTCTGAGCGCCTTGTCGTCCCCCTTCATGCGAAAGACCGCCTGGCGGATGAGCGACGGAAGCCGCCGGATGAAGAAGTACCCAGAGCTCGCCAACCCGACCACGATCGAGAGCAGCATGCTCCCCGTGCCCGGATCCAGATAGGCGTGGGCATCTTGGGGCGCCGCCCAAAGGAGCGTTCCCGCCCAAAGGGCGGCGAGCGCCGCCGCGCGCGCCTCTGCGCCTTGGGGGCGGCTGGGCCCCTTTCGCAAATTCATCACGTCACAACTCCGCCGGTACGGCGCCTTGGCCCTGGGGCGGCGGCGCCTTCCTCAAAGCCGGTCGTCAAACCGGCCGAAACTCGAAAAACAAGAAAAAGCCCGCATTCAGATTCGGCTGAATGCGGGCTTTTGTGTGGATGGGGTGGGAAATGGGACTCGAACCCACGACAACCGGAATCACAATCCGGGACTCTACCAACTGAG
>OGHV01001762.1_pt1 | contig 11346 bp, 8 predicted proteins | sample 1571551 | NCBI WGS metagenome assembly OGHV01 (sample SAMEA2581960, study PRJEB24529) | metagenome | biome: Human gut stool | place: China | collected 2011 | reverse complement strand
GTGGGCAAGAAGACACGGCACCAAATACAATGGAGCACCCTATATCGTACAGCGCGCCGGTGAGGCAGTATACTCTGCAGCAGGCAAGGCACAGCTGAAGGAGCAGGTTGCTTATTACATGAACAACGCACAGTATATCCTGAAGGGCTTGCAGGAAGCGGGCTTCACGGTATCCGGCGGTGTGAACGCTCCCTATATCTGGCTGAAAGCGCCTAACGGCATGACCAGCTGGGAGTTCTTCGATTACCTTCTGGAGAATGTCAACGTGGTGGGTACGCCCGGATCCGGTTTCGGACCCAGCGGAGAGCATTATTTCCGTCTGACGGCTTTCGGAAGCTATGAGAATACCATGGAGGCAGTGGATCGTCTGAAGAAGATTCAGTTATAGGCAGCCGTTCTTTGCCATAAGAGGAATGGAGCAGATATATGCAGGAAAAGCAGAAAAAAGCAATCCGGTGGATCAGCCCGGTACTGATCGCATTGACAGCACTGATCGTGTGGCGCGTCAACTATGAGATCGAATTTATGATGGATGATGAGTGGTATTCGACGGTATTGTATGCGGATACACCGATCCGGAATCTCAGTGACATTATCCATGCCCAGATCTGGCATTATTTTAACTGGGGCGGCAGAAGTATGGCGCATGCACTGCTGCAGCTGATCCTGCTGGCCGGAGAACACTGGGCGGATATCCTGAATACAGGAATGACACTGCTGTTGGGATGGCTGGCCTGCATGATAGCAGACAGACGTAAGCTCCCGTACTGGTTTGCAGCGCTGGGGATGATCCTGGGGCTGAATGCCAACTGGAAAATGAGTATGTTCTGGGAAGCCGGAGCAGCGAATTATCTGTATATGGCGGGTTTTCTGCTGGCATTTTTGTTCTGTTACCTGAAATATGAGGAAAAAAATCTTCCCGGCATCGTCATCTGGATCCTTCCACTGGGACTGATCGCAGGCTGGAGCAATGAGAATATGGGGCCTGCGGTATGGCTCCTGAGTCTTCTGGTGATCCTGTTAAGACACAGAGAGCACAAAAAAGCTCCGGTGTGGATGTATCTGGGAAACATCAGCTGCCTGGCGGGAACTATTCTGATGATCGCTGCACCGGGCAATTTTGTCCGCAGCGGGGAGACGGGGGAAGAAGCCTACAGCCTGCTGTGGAGAATGTATCTGCGCTGCTACGCAGAAGCGAAGGGAGTTATGGAGTATCTGTTCCCTGCCCTGCTGCTTACGGTATTTGCACTGATCGTCTGCAAAGGCATTCTGAAAGAAAACCTGGGCAGAAATACAGTGCTGTTATTGCTGGGGGCACTGTTGTCCTGGGGTGCCATGATCCTGTCCCCACACTATCCGGATCGGGCGGCTTTCGGAACGATGGTTTTGTTGATTTGTGCGATTTTATCCATGGCAGGGAAAATCGCAGACAGGCAGAAAGAAAATGTCTGGATGTTCTATGGCTGTGCCGTGCTGGTATGGCTGCGGGGCATGTATTTTCTGGTGGAATACCTGGGATTATGCTGGGGATGGATCAAATAAGTGAATAAATGTCCATTATAAAAGACCTCACAGTCTGCAGATGCGCCGGTAGTGAGGTCTTTTATGAGTGTACACATTATTTTCTGGCATACCGGCTCCGGTACTGGCGCGGTGTCATGCCGGTCTTTTTACGGAAGATCTGCGAGAAATAAGACTGCGAAGAAAAGCCGACGCTGGTGGCTACCTGAGCTACCGACAGATTGGAGGATACCAGAAGCTCCTTGCAGGCTTCCAGCCTCCGGTCTGTCAGGTAATTGATCGGAGACTGCCCGACACATTCGGTAAAGGAATGTGCCAGATAGAATTTGTTGATATGTGTGATCTCCGCCAGGGAATCCAGTGTAATGTTCTGGGAATAGTTGGAATCGATATAACGCTTCGCCAGAGCACATTCCTTGGACAACTGGAAGGAGGAGTCAGAGATGACGGACAGGTTCTGCTTCCGGGAAATATATACCAGGAGCACCTGAAGCAGTCCGTGACATACCTGTTCAAAGCCGGGAAGCTTGTCGCGGAATTCCTGCATCATCAGCTGGGCGAAGTTGATGAACTGTTTTTTGTCAGAGCCGTAGCTATAGAAGCTGTATCCCTTTGGATTGTCCTGCCCTGCACCGGAAAAAGAAAATGCAAGTCCGTCCACACCGAATACGATATATTCCATGGGATCGTTGGGAAGTGTTTTCTCCGTGTGCTCTACATAAGGATTGATGATGACCAGATCGTCCGTCTTCACAGGCACCTTTTCATTCTCTATATAGAAGGCTCCCTCACCCCGCAGGACATAGAACAGTTCTGAAAAGTGATGTGTATGCGGAAGGGACTGCCAGTCACCTTCGTATTTGGAGATGGAGATGTAACGCAGCTGAAAATGTTCCGGAGAACTGTTTGCGGAGCCGATATTGATAAATTCATTACTCATAACCAGATACCTTCTTTATCTTATTTTTATTGTGTACTATTTTCCAATCTATCGTATTTTTTATATTAAATATATAAAAAGAACAACATTTCACAAAAACATTCGTAATAAAGACGAAAAAATAAAAATATGTATGATCATGATAAGCATATTATACATAATCATTTCAAAAAATCCACTATTTTAGTAACAAAATAGCAATAAACATAACAAAACAAGCAACAAAGAAATTGATATCAGGTCAGGAAGCCGATATACTTTAGTTATCAGCTGCAAGATAGTACAAAAGTGATGGGAGGAAACCATGCGATGACAGGAAGACTGACGCTGCCGACCGATGCAGACATCATTGACGAAACGATACGCTTAAAAAATCTTCTGGGTGCAGACGCTTTAAGAGACTGTGACGGAACCGAAATGCCGGAAGCACTTTTGTCAGAGCCGGTGAAGAAATATGCGACTTATTATACCACGCGAAAGGATAATGCGTGGGCAATGAAGCATCCGGAGGAGATCCAGCAGGAATACCTGATCAGCAACCGCATCACCGCCAGAGGGGAAACACTCCGCATCCGACTGATGGAAGGCTTCCATACGGAGCAGCTTAAGGTCAATACGCTGGACGATCCGAAGCGTTGGTGGGAAGTGATCGACAGAACGACCGGTGAAGTGGTGCCGACGGATGCATGGGAATTTGATGAGGCATCCGGTGAAGTGGAGATCCGTACGATCCCCTATCATGAGTATACGGTAAGCTTTCTGGCATTTTTGATCTGGGATCCGGTACACATGTACAATTTCATCACGAATGACTGGAAGGATACACCGCATCAGCTCACTTACGATGTGAGACAGCCCAAGACCAAACAGTATGTCAAAGACAAGCTGAGAAAATGGTGTGAAGACAATCCTCATATCGATGTGGTCCGCTTCACTACCTTTTTCCATCAGTTTACACTGACCTTCGATGACAAGAAGCGGGAAAAATTTGTAGAGTGGTTTGGATACAGCGCAAGTGTGAGCCCCTATATCCTGGAACAGTTTGAAAAATGGGCAGGTTACAAATTCCGCCCGGAGTACATTGTGGATCAGGGATATCACAACAGCATGTTCCGCGTTCCCAGCAAACAGTTCCTGGATTTCATAGAGTTCCAGCAGATCGAGGTATGTGCGCTGGCGAAGGAGCTGGTAGACATTGTACATTCTTATGGCAAGGAAGCTATGATGTTCCTCGGAGATCATTGGATCGGAACAGAGCCCTACGGTAAATATTTCGCAGGCATCGGACTGGATGCAGTGGTAGGCTCTGTCGGAAGCGGTGTGACACTCCGCATGATCTCTGATATCAAGGGAGTGGATTATACCGAAGGACGGCTGTTACCTTACTTTTTCCCGGATGTGTTCTGCGAGGGTGGTGACCCGATCGGAGAGGCAAGGGATAACTGGAGAAAAGCAAGGCGTGCATTACTCAGGTCTCCCCTGGACAGGATCGGATATGGCGGCTATCTGAAGCTGGCAAGTAATTGGCCCGGTTTCATTGAGGAAATACAAAATGTAGTAACGCAGTTTCGGGAGATCCATGAAAATATGCAGGGGACAGCTTCCTATGTGGCACCTTTCAAGGTGGCGATCCTGAACTGCTGGGGCAGTCAGAGAAGGTGGATGTCCAATCAGGTACATCATGCGATCTGGCACAGGGAAACTTATTCCGCAGAGGGAGTACTGGAATGCTTAAGCGGAATGCCTTTTGAGGTCGAGTTCATTTCCTTTGATGATGTCAGGAATGGCATCCCTGAGGAAATCAAGGTCATCATTAATGTCGGGGATGCGTACACAGCATTCAGCGGCGCGGAGAACTGGATCGACGAAAAGGTCCTGACCAATATCAGACGCTTTGTGGATCAGGGAGGTGGCTTCATCGGTGTGGGTGAGCCTACCGCTTATCAGTATCAGGGAAGATATTTCCAATTGTCCGATGTGCTCGGTGTAGACCGCGAGATGTGCTTCTCTCTCAGTACGGACAAATATAATGAGAAAAATGACGATCACTTTATCTTAGAGGATATTGACGGAAGCTTAGATTTCGGCGAGGGCACCAGCCGCGTCTATGCACAGGGCGGACATTATCAGATCCTTGCGATGGATGGGGAATACAGCCAGCTGGTGGTCAATGAATATGGCAGAGGACACAGCGTATATTTTGCAGGTCTTCCGTATTCTCCCCAGAACTGCAGACTTCTGCTTCGGGCAATCTATTATGCAGCCGGCATGGAGCAGGAGATGAAACGTTACTATGTAACGAATGTGGATACCGAAGTAACGGTATTCCAGAAGACCGGCAAGATCGCAGTGATCAACAACTCGGCACAGGCACAGCACACAGAGCTGTATATCAAAGGAAAATGTGCATATGTGTTGGATCTGAAACCCGGCGAAATGCGTTGGGTGGACGATATGGAAGACAGGTAACTTATGGAAGGCAAAAGGCGTTTCATATTTTATAAGGTAGTACTTTACAAGTATAAGGAGGTTATTTAAGATGAAAAAGAAAGTATTAAGCGTGCTCTTAGTAGCGGCAATGGCTATGTCCATGCTGACCGGATGTGGCAGCAAGCCTGCCGGCAATGATGTGCAGAGCGCAGCACCCAGCGAGACATCCAAGGAAACAGAGGCAGCAGCAGAAACGACTGTTTCCGCAGAAGACGAGACACTGACCGTATGGTGCTGGGATCCTAACTTCAATGTCTATGCAATGAAGCAGGCAGAGAAGGCATATCAGGTGGATCATCCCAACTTCAAGTTAGACATTCAGGAGAAGGTATATAGCGATATCGAGACTGCTCTGATCACAGCGGCTGAAGCAGGTGATTACAGCACTTTACCTGATATCTTCCTGATGCAGGATTATTCCTTCCACAAAAATGCAACCAATTATCCCGGAATCTTCACAGCACTGGATGACTGCGGAATTGATTTCTCCCAGTTTTCCATGGGTAAGCTGGCTGACTCCACTGTAGATGGAACACATTATGGTATTCCTTTTGATAATGGTGCTACCATCATGGCGATCCGTTCCGATATGGTAGAAGCAGCAGGCCTTAAGGTAGAAGATTTCAAGGATACCACATGGTCTGAGTTCATGGAGCTGTCCAAGAAGGTAATGGCTGCGAATGATGTTCCCATGCTGACCTGCTCCGGCGGTTCTGAGATTGTGATCGAGATGTTACAGTCTGCAGGCGCTTCTCCCATGGTGGATGGAAAGGTGACACTGGTTGACAACGCAGCACTGAAGAAAGCAATCGAGACCTATAAGCAGCTGATCGATGAAGGAATCATGGCAGATTATACCGACTGGGATCAGTATATCGCTTCCATGAACAAGGGTACTGCTGCAGGCGTTATCCAGGGCTGCTGGATCATGTCCTCCATTCAGGCAGCAGAGGATCAGGCAGGTAAATGGGCAATCGTGAATATGCCTAAGTTAGATGATGTAGAAGGCGCAACCAACTACGCTAACTGCGGTGGTGCAAGCTGGGCAGTATCTTCTAACTGCAAAAATACCGATCTGGCATTTGATTTCCTGAACGCTACCTTTGGTGCGGATGTAGATTTATACGATGATCTGCTGGTAAATGCAGGAGCGATCGCAAGTTACCTGCCCGCAGCACAGTCTGAGACCTATAATGAGGGCAATGAGTTCTACGGCGGTCAGGCAGTGTACAAGGATATCGTAGAGTTCGCCGGACATGTTCCCGGAATTGACTACGGTGCATACTACTCTGACATCAGAAGCGCACTGACAGATGCAATCACCAACGTTGTCCAGAAGAACGCTGATATCGATACAGAGATCAAAAACGCTCAGGATACCGTAGAGTTTAATATCGCTGAATAATCACCAGAGTATGGAAACTGGATAGTACCGGGGGTGCAGCAGTGCGTTCCCGGTACTGTTGTAGGAGAGAAACATGGAAAAGAAGAAAGCAAAATTAAGTTTGGAAAAAAGGCATAATCTGACCGGATGGGCATTCCTGCTCCCGGCATCGATTTTAATATTTGTATTTTGTTTCTATCCGATGTCACAGGCCATCCTTCTTTCTTTCCGGAAGACAGGAGGAGTCTTTAATGGTGTAGCGAATTATGCCAGGATCTTCAAGGATAAAACCTTCCAGCAATGCTTGTTCAATACCTTCTTTTATTTTGTGATTCAGGTACCGATCATGCTTGTGCTCGCACTGATGCTGGCGCAGCTGCTGAATAATCCTAAGATAAAAGGGAAAGGTATTTTCCGCACTTTGATCTTTCTTCCGTGTGCAACGTCACTGGTATCTTATTCCATGATATTTAAGTCATTGTTTGCTCCGGATGGAGTGGTCAACAGAGTGCTGATGGCCATCGGACTGTCTTCTGTGGACTGGTTCCAGAGTACATGGCCGGCGCGTTGGGTCATCGTGATCGCACTGATCTGGAGATGGACCGGATATAATATGGTATTCTATCTGGCAGGATTACAGAATATCGATTATTCTGTATATGAGGCAAGCTACATCGACGGCGCGACACCGTTCCAGCAGTTTATGAAGATCACGATACCGTTGTTAAAGCCGACCATTCTGATGACGGCGATCATGTCTACTTCGGGAACACTGCAGCTGTTCGATGAGTCTATGAACCTGACAGCAGGCGGTCCCGGAAAATCTACAATGACATTGGCGCATTACATCTACAATATCTCCTTTGTGGAGACACCGAAATTTAATTATGCGGCAGCGTTGTCTGTATGCATACTTGTGATGGTAGCGGTTCTGTCTGCAATTCAGATGAAGGTGGGTGACAAACGTGACTAAATTCAAACAAATGATTTCCTACACGATCTTAGTGATAGCAAGTTTTCTGTCAGCATTTCCGCTGTATTATATGCTGTGCGGCGCGACTAACCAGAGTATTGATGTGGTAAGAGGACGCTTGATCCCGGGTACCTATATGATCGAGAATTTCAAGACCCTGGTCGACATGCAGAATCTCGGACTTGCAATGTTTAATTCCTTCCGCAATGCGATCGTGATCACGGTTGTGACACTGCTGATCTGTTCCATTGCCGGTTATGGATTTGAGATCTATCATGATAAGGGCAAGGACATTCTGATGAGTATTCTGCTGCTGGCAATGATGCTTCCGTTCGTAGCGATCATGATCCCCCTGTTCAAGATGTTTACCTCCTGGAAGCTGGTAAATACCTGGATCGCACTGGCACTGCCATCCATCTCGACTCCGTTTATGATCATGCTTTTCAGACAGGCGGCACGTTCTTTCCCTCATGATATTATCGAGGCTGCCAGACTGGAAGGTCTGAGCGAAATACAGATTTTCTTCCGGATGTTCATTCCGGTGATGAAATCTACCTATGGAGCGGCGATGACGGTTACATTTATGAATGCGTGGAACAATTATCTGTGGCCGACGATCATTTTACAGGACAGCAAGGCGATCACCATGCCGATGTTAGTAGCCAATCTGAAGAGTGGATACAGTGTGGATTATGGTATGCTGATGCTGGGAGTATTGATCTGTACACTTCCTACAGCGATCATCTTCCTGTGTTTACAGAAGAGTTTTGCAAATGGAATTACAGGAGCAGTGAAATAATGCAACAGAAAATGCCAAAACAGGAAACTATGACACAGGCGCATATCAGGAAGGCTCAGGGAGCCTTCCTTTTGGCGCATAGAATGGGCCTGATCGAGGATCCCTCCATGGAGGGACTAAAGGCCAGACGACAGAAGCACAACGAAGAGCTGCGGAGAATGGAACAGGAAGGACAGCGGTTCTACGGACCGCATTATTTTTCCGCACCGGCGTATCTGCAATATGAGCTGACCCGCCTGAAGCTGGATTTTGTGCAGCCGTGTGAGAAGGTCCGGGAAGGTGGCTTCTGCCCGGATTTCACGGAGCAGGAGAAACGGGATTTTTACGAACAGAACAGAGATCTGTTCGGACGCTATCATGGGGATTATTTTACCTATGAGGAGGTGTCACAGATCATTGAGAAACGGTTACGGGAGGATGCATATGACAAGCTTATCCGCGACATATTATGTGAGTCAGAGAACAGGCAGTGATGAAAATGACGGACGGACGTGCAGTACGGCGTTTGCCAGTCTGTCTGCCATTAATCGAAGAAGCCTGCAGCCGGGAGACCGTGTCCTGCTGGAGCGGGGCAGTGTATTTTACGGACAATATCTGCATGTGACAGACAGCGGTACGAAAGAGGCACCGATCGTGATCGGAGCGTACGGTACAGCAGATGCACCGCCGCGGATCGATGCCTGCGGACAGGGCATCTGGTATCAGGATTATGGGACCCCGCTGGATGCACCTACGCATGTGTATCACGGCTATGTATCTTCCGCAGTGCTTTTGTACGATGCGGAGTATATTGTGGTCGAGGATCTGGAGATCACGAATGAAGGCAGCATGATCCCGGGAGAGCGTTATAGTCTGGGTGAGAAAATGAACCGTACCGGTGTGGCTGTGGTGGCTAAGGACAAAGGGGTGCGGAGTGGCATCACACTTAGGAATCTGTGGATCCATGATGTCCATGGGAATGTCTACGATAAACACATGAACAACGGTGGGATCTATATGACAGCGCTCCGTCCGGAATGTGAGGAACTGACGGGTGTGGCACGGTATCGGGATATCGTTATTGAAGGATGCTTCGTGCACCGGGTCAGCCGCTGGGGAATTGCAGCAGGCTATACCTATGCCCATGATAAGTTCCGGGGGGCAGAGCTTACGGAAGCCGTTTTTCTGAACTATGGACATGAAAATATGCAGATACGGAATAATTATGTAAAAGAGGCCGGTGGGGATGGAATCACGCCGATGTATGCCCTGCGTCCTCTGGTGGAGCATAATATGGCAGACTCTGTGGCCTGCGAGATCAATGACCGGATCTATTGCGAGCCGGGCGACCGGATGGGAAAAGTGGCAGCCGGGATCTGGCCCTGGAAATGCAAGGATGCCCTGTTTCGTTATAATGAAGTCACGGACACCAGACTCAATCAGGATGGCATGGCATATGATGCGGATTCCGGGGACGGAACGGTGTATGAATCCAATTACAGCAGGCAGAATGAGGGAGGCTGTGTGATGTTCTGTCTGCAGGAGGCGATCCATAATACCTTCCGCGATAATATCAGCTATGATGATCTCGGTGGTACGATCAGCCCGTCAGAGAATCCGGATGCCCTGCTTCAGGATAATGTATACTATGTGCGCAGGGGGGTTCCCTTTGTACGTAAAAATATGGACGGAGGCAGCTTTACACAGGTGAATGACCGGGTTGTTGAGTTGTAAAATATGGTGCTGAGCCCAGGATGAAAACCTGTGGCTTGGCATTTTTTAATGCCTGATATTCTGGCGGCTCTGAAGCCGGCAGCCTGTTTTTATCGTTTTTATTGCCTGGGGATAAAGGATTGACTGAGATAAAAAAATACGGTAGAATCTGTATCAAAAATGATATACGAAAATGAGGAAAGGAGCCGGTGCATGGGCGAAAGTATATTACAACTTCGGCAGATCCGGAAATCATTTGACAATACAGAAGTATTAAAAGGCATCGATCTGGAGGTGGCACAGGGAGAATTTATTACCCTGTTGGGAGCTTCCGGCTGCGGCAAGACCACGACGCTGCGTATTATTGCGGGGCTGGAACTGCCAGATGCCGGACAGGTGATCCTGGAAGGACAGGACATTACGAACCGTGAGCCGAACAAACGGGATGTCAATACGGTGTTCCAGAATTATGCCCTGTTTCCGCATATGAATGTGTCGGACAACGTAGGATATGGATTGAAGATCCGAAAAGTTCCGAAGGCAGAGATCGAGAGAAAAGTAGAACAGGCACTTCGTCTGGTCCAGCTGGAAGAGTACGGAAAACGGATGCCGGATCAGCTTTCCGGCGGACAGAAGCAGCGCATTGCCATTGCCAGAGCGGTGATCAATGAGCCGAAAGTATTGCTGTTAGATGAACCTCTGGGAGCACTGGATCTGAAGCTGCGCAGGCAGATGCAGCTGGAACTGAAACGTCTGCAGAAGCAGCTGGGGATCACGTTTATTTACATCACTCACGATCAGGAAGAAGCCCTCACCATGTCCGATACGATTGTTGTTATGAATCAAGGTTATATTCAACAGATGGGTTCTCCGGAAGATATCTACAATGAGCCACAAAATGCTTTTGTAGCAGACTTTATCGGAGAAAGTAATATCATCGAAGGAGTTATGATACAAGACCGCCTGGTACAGATTCTTGGTGCAAAATTTGATTGTGTCGATACCGGATTTGGACAGAATAAACCGGTCGATGTAGTCATCCGTCCAGAGGATGTTGACCTTGTAGAACCGGAAAAAGGCACAATTACCGGTGTAGTCACACATTTAATTTTTAAAGGTGTCCACTACGAGATGGAAGTGCAGGCAAATGGATTTGAATGGCTTGTTCACAGCACAGATATGTTTCCGGTCGGACAAAAAGTCGGCATTCATGTAGACCCGTTCGATATCCAGATTATGAATAAACCGGAATCGGAAGATGAGGAGGCGATAGGAGTTAATGAATAAGAAAAAATTGCTTGCCGGACCTTATCTTTTCTGGGCTCTGGCATTTATTCTCATCCCGCTTGCTATGATTGTCTACTATGGTCTTACTGATGCAAATGGTCATCTGACCTTTGAAAATCTTCTGGCTATCGGAACGGTTGAGAATTTTAAGGCACTCTGTCTTTCCCTCCTGCTTTCTCTCATCAGCACCGCCATCTGTCTGCTCCTTGCCTATCCTCTGGCAATCATTCTTTCCAATATGAAAGTTGGTCAAAATGGAA
>OGHV01001761.1_pt1 | contig 11347 bp, 7 predicted proteins | sample 1571551 | NCBI WGS metagenome assembly OGHV01 (sample SAMEA2581960, study PRJEB24529) | metagenome | biome: Human gut stool | place: China | collected 2011 | reverse complement strand
TGTTCCGCTCCTCCGGTGCCGGCGGCCAGCACATCAACAAGACCTCTTCCGCTGTTCGTCTGATCCACAAGCCCACCGGCGTCGTGGTCAGCTGCCAGACCCAGCGCAGCCAGTTCCAGAACCGTGACTACGCCATGGAAATGCTGAAGGCAAAGCTCTATCAGATCGCAAAGCAGCAGCACATGGACAAGATCGATGACATCAAGGGCGTGCAGAATGAGATCGCCTGGGGCCACCAGATCCGCAGCTATGTGTTCATGCCCTACACCATGGTCAAGGATCACCGCACCAACTACGAGACCGGCAATGTCGATGCCGTGATGGATGGTGATCTGGACGGCTTTATCTTTGCTTACCTCAAGGCCGCCAGCCGCGGGGAACTGCAGGATACCTAAGATTTGTCATAAAATGTCAGAGGGACCTCGCCGTTGGGCGGGGTCCCTCTTTTGGTTACAGGTGCAGATATTTTCCGGTGATGCTGGCGGGATCGGCGGCCACCTGCTCCGGTGTGCCGCAGGCCACGATGCGTCCGCCGCTCTCGCCGCCGCCGGGGCCAAGGTCCACGAGATAGTCGGCGTTTCGGATCACATCCAGATCGTGCTCAATGACCACCACAGTGGCCCCGCTGTCGATGAGGCGCTGGAATACGCCCAGCAGGGTGCGCACATCCAGCGGGTGCAGGCCGATGGTGGGCTCGTCGAATACAAACACGGTGTCGGCCTGCCCTTTGCCCATCTCGCTGGCGAGCTTGAGCCGCTGGGCCTCCCCGCCCGAAAGGCTGGGCGTGGCCTCGCCCAAAGTCAGGTAGCCCAGCCCCAGGCTGGAAAGGGTCTGCAGCCGGCTGGCCACCAGCTTGAGGTCGGCACAGGCGGCAAGGGCTTCGTCCACGCTCATCTCCATCAGGCGGGGCAGGCTCTCGGCCTGGGTGCCGTCCTTCCGGGTGCGGTAGAGGGCGGCGGCATCCTTCTGGTAGCGGGAGCCGCCGCAGTCCGGGCAGGTGATCTCCACATCCGGCAGGAACTGGATGTCCAGGCTGATGGTGCCGGTGCCGTCGCAGCCGGGGCAGCGCAGGCGGCCCGTGTTGTAGGAAAAATCGCCCGCCTTGTAGCCCTTCTCCCTGGCAAGGGGAGAGCGGGCGTAGATCTTGCGCAGTTCATCGTGGACATTGGCGTAGGTGGCCACCGTGGACCGCACATTGATGCCGATGGGCGTTGCGTCAATGAGCTTGACCTGTGCAATGCCCGGTGCAGTGATGCTTTCCACATGGGCGGGCAGGGCTTCGCCCTTGGCGGCGGCCTCCAGCGCGGGGATCAGGCTTTCCAGCACCAGCGTGGTCTTGCCGGAACCGGACACGCCGGTCACTGCAATGAGCCGCCCCTTGGGCAGCCGGACTTCCAGCGGCTTGACGGTGTGGATGGCCCGGGTGCGCAGGGTGATGGTGCCCAGCGCAAAGAGCTCCGCTTCCGGGGTGCGGGTGCGGGCTGAGAGGGTGTGCAGGTCGGCAAGGAAGGGCCCGATGCGGGAGGCCGGGCTTTGAGCCACCTGCTCCACAGTGCCCTGTGTCAGGATGGTGCCGCCGTTTTCACCGGCACCGGGGCCCATCTCAATGAGCCAGTCGGCATCCCGCAGGATCTCAGTGTCGTGATCCACCAGCACGATGGAGTTGCCGTCCGCGATCAGGTCGTGCATCACGCCCCGCAGGCCCTCGATGTTGGAGGGGTGCAGGCCGATGGAGGGCTCGTCCAGCACCTGTCCGTCCACTGCGACGGTGCCCGCGTCGTAGTCGATGTCCACCGTCTGTCCGCCCACGGCGATGACCCGCTTGACGATGGGCCCGTCCACATCGCGGAAGGCTTTGGTGAGCACCACCACATCCCCCTGCTTGGGCTCATAGCCGACGCTCTGGAGCAGCAGCATGTCCCCGTGGTGCAGCGTGGGATACATGGAGCTGCCGTCCACGCCGATGATGCGCCCCACGAAGGTGAATACCAGGATGATGGTCACCAGCGCCACAATCAAAATCTGAAGCCACTCGTAGGCCTCCTGAGCGCCGCTGAGGGGCTTTTCTTCTTTTTTCGGTTTTTTCATATGGGCAAACTCCCCGCTTTCAACAAAGGAGGGGCTGTCCAGCAGCCCCTCCCGTGCGTATCTTATTTCGCGTACTCGATGGCTTTGGTCTCCCGCAGCAGATGCACCTTGATCTGGCCGGGGTACTCCAGCTCGTCCTCGATCTTCTTGGCAATGTCCCGGGCCAGAAGGACCATCTGATCCTCGCTGACCACCTCGGGCTTGACCATGATGCGGACCTCGCGGCCGGCCTGGATGGCAAAGGACTTCTCCACGCCGGGGAAGGAGGAGGTGATCTCCTCCAGCTTCTCCAGACGCTTGATATAATTCTCCAAATTCTCGCGCCGGGCGCCGGGTCGGGCGGCAGAGATGGCATCGGCCGCCTGGACCAGGCAGGCCACCACAGTCTGGGGCTCCACGTCGTTGTGGTGGGCGTGAATGGCGTGAATGACCGCCTCGCTCTCGTGATACTTCCGGGCCAGTTCCACGCCGATGGTGACATGGGAGCCCTCCACCTCGTGGTCGATGGACTTGCCCAAGTCGTGGAGCAGACCGGCGCGCTTGGCCTCGGTCACGTTGGCGCCGATCTCGGCGGCCAGCAGGCCGGCGATGTGGGACACCTCGATGGAGTGGTTGAGCACGTTCTGGCCGTAGCTGGTGCGGTAGCGCATCCGTCCCAGGAGCTTGACCAGCTCCGGGTGCAGACCGTGAACATTGGTCTCAAAAATGGCGCGCTCGCCTTCAGCCTTGATGGTTGCGTCCACCTCACGCTTAGCCTTCTCCACCATCTCCTCGATGCGGGTGGGATGGATGCGGCCGTCGGCGATCAGCTTCTCCAGGGCCAGACGGGCGATCTCCCGGCGGACGGGGTCAAAGCAAGAGACCGTGATGGCCTCCGGCGTGTCGTCAATGATCAGGTCCACCCCGGTTAGGGTCTCCAGGGTGCGGATATTGCGGCCCTCGCGGCCAATGATGCGGCCCTTCATCTCATCGTTGGGCAGGGGCACCACGGACACCGTGGCCTCCGCCACATGGTCGGCGGCACAACGCTGAATGGCCAGAGAGATGATCTCGCGGGCCTTGGAGTCGGCTTCGTCCTTGAACCGGGCCTCGATCTCCTTGATCTTCATGGCGGACTCGTGAGTCACGTCGGCCTCCAGCTGGCTGAGGAGATAGGCTTTCGCCTCCTCCGCAGTGAAGCCGGAGATCTTCTCCAGCATATCCACCTGCTCCTGCTTGAGCCGTTCCGCCTCCGCCTGGGTGGCCTCCAGCCGGGCCAGGCGGTTGGACAGATGCTCCTCTTTCCGCTCCATGTTCTCCGTCTTGCGGTCCAGGTTCTCTTCCTTCTGCTGAAGCCGGCGTTCCTGTTTCTGAAGGTCGCTCCGGCGCTCCTTTTCCTCCCGCTCGTACTCATTGCGGGCCTTGAGGATCTCCTCCTTCGACTCCAGAAGGGCCTCTCGCTTCTTATTTTCCGCGCTCTTGTACGCGTCGTTGACGATCTGCTTCGCCTGGTTCTTTGCGGAGTTCAGATCCTCATCAGCCTGCTTCCGCTCCCGCAGAACGCCAAACACATAGACCAGTGCCGCACCCAGAACCAGGCCCAGAACCGCCCCAATAACATAGGGTAACATTTGGCTTTTGACACCTCCAAATCAGAATCAATGGTTGGGGTGCTCCTCTCCCCTTCGCGGCACAGCCGCAAAAAAGTGGTGTTCCACCGGCGGCGGAGCTCTCCCGCCGGGTCAGACAGCATAAAAGGAGCCGCAAGGCACAGCCCGTGTCGCGGCCTGTCTCCTTGCGACAACTGAAAAACATCCCCCAAGTTTTTCACTTTTGTCCTGTATATCATTGTAAATGGAACCGGGTGTCATGTCAAGTTTTATTCCACATTCCACCTGGTCCTTTCCGAAATTTTCGTGATTCTGCTCAGAAGTGCTTCCTATTTTATACAGACGCGTCCCAGAGCGGCGAACTTCCCACCACTCCAGAGCACTGTTTCTTCAATCAGAATATGCCGTACCCTCCTCCTGACCGGCCAGCAGGCGCATCAGGCTTCCGGTGCGGGGCGGAAGGGTCAGAGTATGCCCCTGTGGAGCGCTCTGAAAGCGAGCTGCGCCCAACAGCAGCTGGACCCGCTCCCCGTCCTCCAGCCGCAGAGCGGCCGTCTGATCCCCTGTGTTAAAGGCGGCCAGGATCGTCTCCTCCCCGCAGGTGCGGGTAAAGGCCAGCAGCGGTCCGTCGCTCACCCGGTAGCGGATGCCGCCACGGCGCAGGGCGGCGGACTCCTGCCGCAGGTGGCCCAGGCGGGTGAACCAGTCCAGCAGCTCCGGCTCCTCATGCCCCCAGGGGAAGGTACGGCGGTTGAATGGGTCCTCAAAGCCCTCCATCCCCGCCTCGTCCCCATAATACACCGTGGGGGAGCCGGGGAACGCAAACAGCAGGGCGGCTCCCAGCTTCAGGAGTTCCTTCCCCCGACGGCGCTGATCCGGATCCATTCGGAAGCTGGAGCGCCACTCCCGGGAGCGGTCCCGGCACTCGTTCCCCACGCCCAGCAGGGTGAGGATACGTGGGGTGTCGTGGGTTCCCAGGGCATTCATGGCGGAGTAGAAGGCAAACCGGGGGTAGTTCTCCCGCAGGGTCTCCATCGCCTCCATAAAGTCCCGGGCGTCTCCGCCCCTGAGGTAGGCCAGGGCCGCGCCGCGGAAGGGGTAGTTCATCAGCCCGTCGCAGTGCCCCCCCAGGATATGGCGGCGGCGCACGCCGTAGGCTACCTTGGTGGAGCCGTCCTCCCACACCTCGCCAATGACCACCGCGTCCGGCTTCTCCGCCCGGGCTGCGGCGTGGACCCCCTGGACAAAGTCATCCGGCAGTTCATCCGCCACATCCAGCCGCCAGCCGTCAGCCCCCGCCCGCAGCCACCGGCGGACTACCGAGTTCTCTCCGCCAAAGATAAACTCCCGATAGGATGGGTCGTGCTCGTTCACTGCGGGCAGGGAGTAGATCCCCCACCAACTCTCATATCTATCTGGCCACTGCTGGAAATTGTACCAGGAGGACCAGGGTGAGTCCTGACTCTGGTGAGCCCCCAGCTCCGGGTAAAATCCGTCTCCATTGAAGTAACGGCTGACAAAGCCGGTATGGTTGAATACCCCATCCAGCATCACCCGCATTCCCAGGCTGTGGGCCTTCTCGCAGAGAGTGGAAAAGTGCTCCTCACAGCCCAGCATAGGATCGATTCTGCTGTAATCGGCTGTGCCATAGCGGTGATTCTCTGCCGCCTCAAAAACAGGACAGAAATAGAGGGTCGTCACCCCCAAACTGCGGAGATAATCCAGCTTTTCCATTACACCCCGCAGGTCTCCGCCGAAAAAGTCCCGGTTTCGTATCTCACCATTCTGGTCCGGACGGTACTCAGGCTCCTCCTGCCAGGCAGCGTGTACCCACCGCCCCCCTACCATCCCGGCAGGGTCTGGGATCCTGGTGCGGCGGAAACGATCTGGGAAGATCTGATAGGTCATTCCCTCGCCAAACCAAGCAGGGACCTCCTCCCCGCCATCATACACTGTCAGCTGATAGGGACCCAGCTGCCGGCTCTTTTTCCCATCCAATCGCTCCAAGGTAAAGGTGTACCATACCAGTCCCACATATCCCTCAGTGTCCAGCACGCATGAAAACTGATCCCGATCCCCATCCAGCCCGGACCATGGCATAGGAATGGTGAGGATCTCGTCCTTCCGAGCCTCAAACCGTGCCGTGAGCAACGCACGGGAATAACCCTCCTGCCGCAGCGGCCGGAGGGTGAGTTTAACCGGGGTCCCCGATGCCGCCGCCCCATAGGGTGACTTGCACCGGAGATCTCGTGAGTTATAGATTGGTTCTGTCATGTTGGCACCTTTTCTCTCAATCAGGAGCGAGGGAGCGCAATGTACCCTGCCCGGCAGAACCGGACCTCAAGACTCTCACTCTTAATTTGTAAATTCTAATTCCTCATGTGTAGTGGTAAGAACCGCCGCCGATAAACTCCCGGAGCAGAGAGCTCTTATCCACCAGTTCCGGATCGATGGGCTGGAAAAACTGAAACGCATCGATCAACTCCAATAATTCCTCCCGACGGACATTCTCCTCCGGGACTGCCTCCAGTAAAGGGAGGGCATAGTGCTTCATCACTGAAACCTCATAAGGAAGGGAAGAGTCAAAGATAATATCCGCCTTGTTCTTGAAGGGCGAAATATACAGCTTCTCCCCCCGGCGCACGTTGGCCCACATATCCAGAGTATCTTCTACTCCGGTGCCGCGGAAATTATAATCCCGCACCGCCCGGCGGGTCAGGCGCATCCATGTTCCTTTAAAGCGGAGCACGGAGCCCTCATTGATGTTGGAACGGGCAGAGATGTACAGCTTAGTAGCCTCCGGGTGGCGGCCAGCAATACTGTCATTGAGGGCGTGGATCCCTTCAAACACCACGATCTCGTTTTTGCCAAGACGAAGCGGAGTACCCTTGCTGTCGTTGCGCATCTGGCGAATAAACTCATACTTGGGGATCAGAATCTCCTCTCCCTGGGTCAGAGCAGTGAAGTGACGGTCCAGCAGTTCCATATCCAGACAGAGCGGGGACTCAAAATCCAGTGCTCCTTCTGGGGTACGGGGCGCAGTCTTTGGATTGGTGGTTTTAAAGTAGTTGTCCATGGCCACTGCGTGGGTGTTCACCCCCCGCCGCTGGAGTTCTTCCGCGATTTTCATTGCAGTGGTGGTTTTGCCGGATCCAGATGGGCCGGACAGCAGAACAATGGGGCTGGCCTCTAGGTTAGACAGAATCTTATCCGCAGCCAGTGAGACGCGCTGGGCATAGTTCTCATCGCACTCCGCTAAAAATTCAGTGACATCATTCTGGATCCGGCGGTTGATCTCCTGTAATTGATATGCCATGGACGTTCTCCTTTCACATCAGGGTAGCAGTTAGGGAAGTTCAGAACCGTAAAACCGGATCAGCTCCTCCTTTTGGGCCAGCACCTTCTCCAGCGAGGTCAGATAGTCGTGGGGATACTTGGGGTTGGGCAGGCGAACGATTCTTCCAGCGGCGTAGTCCACCAACTTTGTAACTCCGCCTCCTCCTACCGACACCACTGTCTGGAGTTCCTCCATCATAATGATGTTGTACAGATTCTCTGTCCCAGGTTTGGCCCAACCCACGTTCTCCAATGCACCGGACATATATTTCTGCCTGTATAAATAATACGGTCGATAACCACGCCGTATCAATATCTCTCGTGAGAAGTCTAGCATTTCTGCCACTTCCGCTCCGCTGGGCAGGCTACCGCCCCGCTCCATAAGAGTGGAGCCCTTTTTCAGCGCAAGGGTGTGGATGGTGACGTTCTCCGGCTCCATCTCCAGCACCCCCTCCAGAGAGCGGCGGAAGCCCTCGCAGGAGTCCTGGGGCAGGCCGGCGATCAGGTCCATATTGATGCAGTCAAAGCCCACTGACCGGGCCAGGTCGTTGGCCGCCCGGATGTCCCCGGCGGCGTGTTTCCGTCCGATGGCCCGGAGCACATGGTCCTCCAGGGTCTGGGGATTGATGGAGATGCGGCCCACGCCGTGTCCTTTCAGCACCTCCAGCTTCGCCCGGTCGATGGTGTCCGGCCGGCCGGCCTCCACGGTATACTCGGTGCAGCCCTCCAGAGGCAGGACCTCCCGGCACCGGGTGAGCAGACGGTCCAGCTGGACAGCGGACAGAGTGGTGGGCGTACCACCCCCCATGTAGAAGGTGCGAAGGCCCTTTCCAGTCCGCTCCAGGATTCGGCCCAGGGCGTCGATCTCCTCCAAAAGGGCGTCCAGATAGGGCTCCAGCAGCTTCAGCGTCCGGCCCACATCGGCGGACACAAAGGAGCAGTAGGCGCACCGGGTAGGACAGAAGGGGATGCCCACATAGAGAGAGACCTCGTCCTCCTTCAGAGTGCGCTGGGCATTCAGGCTGGCCTGGGCGCAGTCCACCGCCAGCTCCGCCCGCTCCGGGGAGACATAGCAGTCCCGCTCCAGGCTGGCCCGTGCCTGCTCCGGGGTGGCTCCGGCAGCCATCTCCCGGGTGGGCAGCTTCACCGGGCGCACGCCGGTGAGCATCCCCCAGGGGGGCGCAGTACCGGTGACCCCATGGGCGGCCAGGAAAAAGCACCGGCCGATGGCCCGGCGGCGCAGGCCCTCCCGCTGAAATTCGTCCCCCGTCAGGGGGGCGTCCAGCCGGTGGGTTGCCGCCGTCCCCCGCCAGGACAGCTCCACCTCCACGGTACAGCCGTCCGCCTCCTCCCGGAGGGAGACCCGGGCCCAGGTGTCATCCTCCGGGCCAATGGGCTCATAGACGGGCCGCTCACCAGGAAACAGGTTCAGCATCCCCTGTTCCACAACATACCGCTCGTCGTGCCCCTTTAGCACTAATTTCATCGCTGTTCCTTCCTCAACTCCGCTGTCCCATGGCCTCCCGCAGGAAGGGGTTGTACTGCCGCTCCCGCTCCAGGGTGGAGGTCCGGTCGTGGCCGGGACAGACGTGATAGTCCCCCTCCAACTGGCCCAGCCGCTTCAGAGAGGCCATGATCTCCTCATAGCTGCCCCCCCGCAGGTCCGTGCGGCCACAGGAGCCGCAGAACAGGGTGTCCCCGGTGAACAGCACGTCCCCCGCCTTCAGCGTGACGGAGCCCTTGGAGTGCCCCGGGGTGTGGAGGACCTGAACATCAATGGAGCCCACCTGGATGCGGTCCCCCTCGTCATAGAAGTTCAGACCGGCCACCTGTCCCGCCAGGGGAAACAGGGTGTTGCCCGCACCATTGGCGTCGCCCCGGTGGATATAGATGGCCGCCTGGGGCAGTGCCTTCTCCAACTCCGGGACAGCGGTGGTGTGGTCATAGTGGCCGTGGGTGAGCAGGATGTGGGTCACCTCCGCCCCGCCCTCCTTCAGCGCAGCCAGGATCCGCTCCGCCTCGTCCCCGGGGTCAATGACGGCGGCCTTGCCGGTGGTCTCGTCCTCCAGAATATAGCAGTTGGTTCCGATAGGCCCTACCTGCATGACTTTAACCTTCATCATTTGTCCTCCTCTCGTGAGTCGGAAATCAGGAATTAGGAATGATGAGTTAGGAATTATGGTGTTCCGCGCTGTCACGGCTCACAAAATGAAAGCGGAATGCAGACAGCTTTTATCCAATTCCTAATTCCTAATTCCTAACTCCTAACTCCTCATTCATAATTCAAATAAGATGGTGACCGGCCCGTCGTTGACCGACGCCACCTGCATATCCGCTCCGAACTCCCCATGCTCCACCTGGAACCCCCGCTGACGGCACTGGTCCATAAATCGCTCATAGAGGGGAATGGCCACATCGGGCTTGGCCGCCCCGGTAAAACCAGGGCGGCGGCTCTTGGTGTCGGCGTAGAGGGTAAACTGGCTCACCACCAGAAGAGCGCCCCCCACCTGCTCCAAATTCAGGTTCATTTTTCCGTTTTCGTCCTCAAAGATCCGCAGATTACAGATTTTTTCGGCCAGCTTATCGCACACAGCTTCCGTATCCTGGGGACCTACTCCCAGCAGAACCAGATAGCCCTTTTCAATGGCGCCCCGCACCGCCCCGTCAATGGTAACGGAGGCGGAGGACACCCGGGTAACAACTGCTCTCATAATATCGACCTCACAGCTCAGATTATGAACGACAGGCGCGGGTAAGCCCCGCGCAGTTCTTACTTCCCGGTCATCCGGGCCACATGATAGACCCCCTGGATGTTGTTCAGCTTATTGATGACCGAAGCCAGCTCCTCCTTGTCCCGCACCTCCACCTCGATGCGGAGGATGGCGTGTCCGTCCGGCATGGAGCGGGCGGACAGGGCGGTGACCTTTACCTTGGCCGCCGACAGGGCCATAGCCACATCCAGAGTCAGATTATCCCGGTCCTTGGAGGCCACCTCCAGGGCGGTGCGGTAGTTGGGCAGCTTGCTGTCCACCCAGGACACCCGCACCCAGCGGGCGGCCTCCTCCGGCTTTCGGTTTTCCGGCGCGGCGTTGGGACAGTCCGCCCGGTGGACGGACACCCCGTAACCCCGGGTGATGAACCCGATCACCGGGTCGCCGGGAACGGGGGTGCAGCATTTGGCAAATTTCACCAGGCAGTTGCCCAGTCCCTCCACGATGATCCCCGAGTCGGTATGCTTGTTGGAGCCCTTCAGCTGGCTGACGTCCACCGGGGCGGCCGTGCCGGGGACGATGACGCTCTCCGCCGTGGTGCGGGAGGACGCCGCGGCCTTCTCCGCCTTCAGCCGTCCCAGGCGGAGCAGCTCGTCCTTGATGCGGGCCACGCTCTTCACCGCGGTGGTGCCGCCGTAGCCGATGGAGGCATACAGCTCGTCCAGTGTCCCGAAACGGACCTTCCGCAGGATGCTGGGCAGCACATCCTCCGCCGTGATGGAACTCAGAGGGATCTTGGCGTGCTTCAGCTCTGATTCAAACAGGGCCCGGCCAGTGGCGATGTTCTCCTCCCTGCGCTCCCGCTTGAACCACTGGCGGATCTTGTTCCGGGCCTCGTTGCTCTTGGCGATCTTGAGCCAGTCCCGGCTGGGGCCCTTGGTCGCCTTGGAGGTGAGCACCTCCACGATGTCGCCGTTTTTCAGGTGGGTGTCATAGGGCACCATCCGCCCGTTCACCCGGGCCCCCACCATGCTGTTGCCCACGGCGGAGTGGATGTTATAGGCGAAGTCGATGGGGGTGGCCCCGGCGGGCAGGCTCTTGACGTCCCCGTTGGGGGTAAATACAAACACCTCATCGGAAAACATATCTACCTTCAGGGTGCGGACAAACTCCTCCGCGTCGGTGTCCTGCTGGCTCTCCAGCAGTTTGCGGACCCACTCGAAGTCCACCTCGCTGCCCAGCTTCTTGTTGGCCATCCCCTGCTTGTACTTCCAGTGGGCCGCGATGCCGTACTCCGCGGTCTGGTGCATCTCCCAGGTTCGGATCTGCCCCTCGAAGGGAATGCCCTCCCGGCCGATGACCGTGGTATGGAGGGACTGGTACATATTCGGCTTGGGCGTGCCGATGTAGTCCTTAAACCGCCCCAGCACCGGCTTGAACATATCGTGAATACAGCCCAGCACGTTGTAGCACTCCGGGATGTCATCCACGATTACCCGGAAGGCGTACAGGTCGAAGATCTCGTCCAGCGTCTTGTTCTGGGCAAACATTTTCCGGTAGATGGAGTAGGTATGCTTCACCCGGCCGTACACCTTGCACCGGATCCCCTCCTGTTCCATCCGC
>OGHV01001755.1_pt1 | contig 11375 bp, 7 predicted proteins | sample 1571551 | NCBI WGS metagenome assembly OGHV01 (sample SAMEA2581960, study PRJEB24529) | metagenome | biome: Human gut stool | place: China | collected 2011 | reverse complement strand
CTTTTTCCACGATTTCGGCCGGTGTCCACACTTCAGCCGGTGTACCTCCCCAGGCAGAGACTAAAATGCCTACAGGTACTTTCAGGTGTTCGGTCAGGTAGCGGGCAAAGAAGTAGGCAGTAGCACTGGTCTTGCGCATACTTTCGGGAGTAGCTACCTCCCACTTCGTACGGCAGTCGGTCTGAGGTGTATCGGCTCCTTGCTTGGGATTATGAAAGATACGCACAGACGGGCAAGCGGCCTGTTTCACCTCCTGCTCGCCGTTCATGATTCCCATATTGGCCGACCATTCCATGTTCGATTGTCCGCTGCACAGCCAGACTTCACCCAGCATTACATCCGACACTTTCCGGCTGTCGTTTCCACCTTTCACTTCAAGCGTATACGGACCTCCGGCATGCCCGGTCGGCACCTCTGCCTTCCAGCGCCCCTGATTATCGACCACCGTACGCACGGTGTCACCCGGATTCCATTCAGAGAGAATCATCAGGGTTTCAGACGGATTTCCCCATCCCCATACGGCTACCTTACTGTTTTGTTGTAACACCATTCCATCGGAGAAAACCGACGGGAGTTGAATCTGTGCCTTGGCTTCCATTCCCGATGCCAGGGCCAGCAGTCCTAAAATAAAATGAGTTGTGCTTTTCATTGTTCTATCTGTTCATGTAAAAATTCCTGCAAACAAAGGTAGAAGAACTATCCCATGCTTGCAGGAAAAAAATGATATTTCTGTGGTTATTTTTGATTTTTAGCGGAAGACAAAATGCTTAAATCTTTCACATCGACTTCGGAGGAAGGATTGAACCGGTCACTGCACATGTATTTCTTCAAGCTGTAGAGTAACTGGCGGGCTTCCGTACGCTTGTCCATGTCCTGCCAGAAGTCAATTCCGGATACGAGCAGCTTGCCCTTGCCCACCTTGGCCTCAAACAGCAGAGCCAGCGGACGGTTGGTAAACCAGTCATCAATCACACGTACTATCGGCTGTAAATCCTTGTCGACCTTCGCTACCTCTATGGCGCCGGAGTGACTCATGGCATCCCACCACTGGTAGTCACTGTAATACTCCGTAGGGAACTCTGAAAGTGCCGGATGGGCGGGGTTACACAGGATACCCAGCGTGTGAGGTGCCTGCCCTAACGTCCAGGCTGTGTTCCAGAAGATGCTGGAGAAACCTATTGCCACTTCGCCTCCTGTTTCGGCAGGCAAGGAGCCTTTCCGCAAAGAGAGCAGTACGTTACCGCCTTCCTGAAGACGTTGCAAGGCTTTTGCATCCAGACGGTCGGTCATCAGCAGCTGTGCTTCATCAGCCACTTTCTGCACTGTAGCAGGATATACCCAGACGTGCCAGCTGTTGGCGTAATCTCCCAATGTAGCTTCCAGTGTCAGGCATGAAGGAACGTCCACCTTATCCAACGGAATCTCCAGTTGTCCCAGCGGAATGCAGTTGCCGATACCTACCGGCTGATGTGCCAGCTTGCCCGAAGCAATAGTCTTTCCTTCTTTCGTTTTCAGGGTCCAGGCAGTAGAGGTCACATCCAGCGGAGCGGCTCCGAAATGCGCCACTTCCAGACTACCTTTCACGGTTTCCAGGTTGGTATAAATCAGCTTCGGCAAACGCAGCAATGGCACCGTGCTGTTACAGAAACGACGGTATTCTTCCGGACGGATGTAGCCTTTCTCTTCCCAGAACGCATCGAGCACTCCTACCAGTGCCGTACCCTGACCCGGGAAATCAGACAAGCCCAGCAACTGGAATCCACCGAAGTCTTTTGTACGCAAAGCAGCTTCAATATCGGCCTTATAACACAAAGCCTGCAATTTTCCAGAAGCCAACAGGAAACTGTCTGCCAAATGAGCCATGCCGTTTTCGGCCAGTGTTTCCTGGAATATCTCAAAGTTTCGCGGACGCATCACTCCATCGTATTTAGCCATTTCCTTGAAGTTGGGATATACACACCACTGACCGATTTCGTGGCTTACCATCGGCTGCTGGAAGCGTCCGACATATTCCGACCAGTCATAATCGGTACGCGGTGCCTGTGCATTGATGATACTCTTCACACCCTGTCCCCATGCCTGAATGCGAGGGCTGGAATCGCTCAAGAAATCATTAACCGGCAAATTATGGGTATCGTGTGCAGCCTTTCCATCTGGGGTAACATCGAGCTTTGGAAATCCAAGCGTCAGTATGCGGACGATGCGTTGAAGTTCCGCATCATCCGCTCATGGGGAGGCTGCAACGCCAATCACATCCTTTGGCTGAACGATGTGTTCGACATCCACCGTAACGAGGAAACCATTGAATGGATACAACAAGAAGCCGACGGTTACGATAAAAACTTGAAAACAGTTTCTGACAGCTTAATGCAAGAAAGTATTAAATCCAAATCAGTAATGTGATATTTGTTATTTAGTTTAGGTTAAGTTTTGCTCATTGTAATCGTCACGTAAGGTCAAATCTTTAGCATTTTCTCTTACTACATTTTTACCAATTTTACATTAGTCCTAATACACGCTGTGAAATTAGAGTAATAAAGTGGGTTATAGTAGAAAAATGCCTCAGATGTAATTTTAGAAAATGATAACAAATCACGTGCAACGCAGTTTGTTTTTCTGCGTTGCACGTGCTATACCAATGCGGCTAATCAAATTTCCCCTTCTAAAATATAACCATAATCCACCTTTATTGATTGTCCGAGGAGAATTACTACATTTTCGTCAGTCCAAGCTGCGTCGAATATTATAGCTGTTTTGCCATTTTTGAAGAGTAGGACTTGATTGGGAATTAGTAGATCTGTTAGATTCGTAGGAAGGGGTTCACCGAGCTCACCAAGTATCTCATCAATGTTATTAGAAAGGAAATCATTAACGAGGCCAAGAGACTTTTCGCTTATTTCATTAAGATTTTTCTTAAATGACAGATAAGCCTGTTGTTGTTTCTCACTCGGCACTTCGTCTTTCGTTGTTGAAATCCTAATTTTGAAAGTGTAGAGGTTCCCCCATAGACTTATGGTTTCCATTTTACACCACCCTACATTGAATTGCATTTCGCCAAAAACTTTGTCTTTCATATTACGCTACATTTTTTAGTTTTGATATACCACCATCATGAGGAATATTGCCATGAACCTCACGGGGCACTTTCTGCATTGTTTTGCAGTCTTGCATTTCATGCCATGTGTAATTGTTGTCGATACGCCATTGGCGTACCTCTTCAACGGAACAGCCTCGCTGTGCGGCTAATTTTCGGTCTGCTTGGTCAAAGTTTCCACCGACACCATAGCGTTCTGTCGTAAAATTGTCAATTTCGACTTCGCCTTTACTAACTTCTGAAAAATCAGGATAACCATCTTTGAACTTCACGCCGTCAATCCCGTATTTTTCTTTTATTTCTCCCCAAATAAGACCGTTTGGGTTGGAATAATTCCTGTCTTTCGGTATTACATTGTCATCAGGAACGAACTTGGAATCTCCTTCTATGCCTTCCCATCGACCGTTATTTCGTGGAAGACGATGTTTTTCCACTGCTTCCGACTCTGGTGTTTCCACAAGTTTGCTGCACATGTCTGCAGATTTTTTCTCGTCTCTGACTTTGTTTTCGTAAGACTGTGCTTTGCTTTGCAAATCTTTAGCATGTGAGAAATCCCCTTTGTCTGCTGCTTTCTTCGCTTCTTTTGCATAGTAGTCTGCATTCTCCTGTGCTTTTGCAGCTTCCTTATAATGCCAATCCTTGTCGTTGACAAATGCCGCTTTCGTATCTGCTACCTCGCTGCCGCCCAGCCTTGCAAAGTGAGACATGCGGAACGTCTCGCGCATATTTTGCATTGTTATAGGAGTTCCGTTTTTTTTGAAAGCCTGCACGGTTTCACGACCATATTGGATAGCTTGAAGACGAAGATTGCCGGGGGGATGGGAAAGTCCGCCCTTACTTTCTCCTAAGACTTTTTCTATATTCCCATTTGGAAGTCCGAGCATCTCGGAGCGAACACCCATAAAAAAGTCCGCTCCCAATTCCTGTGCCCATGGACTCATGTTGTAAAAGCGCAGGACTCTATGCCCACACTCATGTGACCAAATCTTGCTCATGTCCTCAAACGATAAACTATTCATATCTTTGAATTGGTCAAGATTGAACAGAAATTTATCATCTGTCATGAAAAGGTCACCACATTTCATGCTAACGGCGATGCTTTCTCCTTTTACTAACTCTGGTTCAGGAAGGCCGAAAAATTTGCATGCACTATGAGCTGCCGCTTCCATCCTTGTTGCCAATGCCGCCTCTGAAAGGGTTCCTGCCTTAACGTCACCTGATAATCTTTCGCAAGTGGAAACAACAGGATTATCTGTTTTTGGGCGAGTAGCATCGTCAACCTTTTCAACTGTATATTTCAAGGTTTTCTCCGTTGCTTTATCTACGACCTTTTCTGCGGCTTTTATCGCAACCTCTTTTGCTATTGTTGCTGTTATTGAATCCATGTTTTTCAATTTTTCTTGTTTGACATTTGCAACCAGCCTTCATAAGAAGGCTTTTCGGACTTCGCACTGCATCCCCTGATATACATGTTAAGGAATGTTGTCATCTTGTTTTTGTTCTCATTGCCAATTTGATTTAATAGATAACGAGAAATGCTGGCATTAAACACATCGATATCAGTAATTGCTTTTGCCGATTCATAAATCTCCGTGCCTATGATGGTGGTGAAGATAAACGCGATGTCCTCCGCTGTCGGAGTTGTGATGCTGTTTACTTTTTCCTTGATTTTGCTAAGTCTGCCACCGGAAACATTCGCTCTTTCCAACAAGGCAAACAATTCAAGTCTGCTAAAATCCCCACCCTGAGTATAAGTCTCGTAAAGCAAAGTAAAGACATTCTGTAAGGCTTTCTCTTCATCGCTGTATTCGTCCGTTGTAGGTGTGTACTTCCATACTTCTGACTTTGCCTTGTAATCGAAAAACTCAACTTTGGTTTTCACCGCTTCTTCCCAACCTGTTTGATAGACAACAGCCTCTCCGGTCTTCAGGCGTGAAATCTCTTCTATGTGTTTATCGTCAAGTCCTAACGATTTACCGGCCACCTCCCTGTCTTCTTTTTCCGGCAAGGCCATCACTATTTTTGTATTAGTGTTACGGATTGCTGCAAGATCGAGCATTGACGGTGACTGGTCTGCGATGATGAATCCCTCGCCGTACGTCCTCATCTCAGCCATGCTGTTTGCAATCTTCTCAACCGCCATTCCTGCCATATTAGAAGATTCGGCAGATTGAACGGTGGAAGTTCTTTTCAGGAGGTTGTGGGCTTCTTCTAAAACGGTTATATGGCGCAGAGGCAGATTCATTCCTTTTTGTTCAGATGTCCTGAATTCATTTAGTTTCATCACTATCAGTCCCATCAGAAGCGATTTCGTCTCTGAGGACTTCACCCTGGAAATGTCAATGATGACATTCTCGTTGAACAGCTTTTCATCCGGAATAGCCTTGCCGTTGAACATTCTGCCGACAATCCCGTCGCAAAGTGATTGAAGACGTGTTTCAAGTGAACCCTTATAATCGCCTTTTGTGTCAGAAGAATATTCCGAAGAGTTTATGTATTCTTTCAGGCTGTCAAGCACGTCTTCAACTGTCGGAAATGTGCCGTTCGGATTGTAGGAACGTTTCAGGTTCCATCCGCAAGCCTTGTATGCCTCTATGATTGAATGTTTCAGGACTTGAGGCATCGCGGCGTACATCGGCCAGCAGGCATTGAATATTTCCACAAGAGCGTCTATATGTTCATAAACATCAATACCTTCCGGAAATTCGAACGGATTTATGCAGAGAATGTCGGTTATCCGTGGATTGCTGCCATAAACATGCACATCTTTCTCTGAGCCGAAGACGTCTTTATATTCTCCTTTTGCGGGTTCAATGATGAGAAACTTTATCTTGTCTTCAGATTTTTCGACTTGACGTTCTTTCAGTTTTGCAACCAGCAGGTACAGCGTGTTGGATTTTCCGCTGCCGGTCGTTCCTGTGACAAAAGTATGCTTGGCAAGGCCGTTGATGGTGAGCGGAACTTTCTCGTTTTTATATTCTTCACCGAGATGCTTCACCACTCCTATCTCGATCGAACCGTTGTCTGTTATCTTCTCTTCTGTCATGACATTCCTGCCAAAAGACTGTTCTTCCCTGACTAGAATGCCCTGCACTGACGATTGGGGGAGAGAAAGGTGTATTGCCAATTCCTTGCTCGTAACGACAGAACCTGCCGATACGTTTATTCCTTTGTAATTGTATCGAGGCAACAGGCCTTTATGCAAATATTCTGTAAGTAAAGTTGTCTGTTCCTTTTTACGCCAGACATTGATTCCATAAGATTCCGAGCTTGACTCTTCGCCAACGATACAGCCGCGATAGAGATTGGCTAAAGTCTCGGCTGTAGTTCCGTCTGAAGCCACAAAGTAGGCTGCCGTTGACCAAAGCCCGAAGGGTATTCCTGTCCGCAAACGCTTAATCTCTGAGTCCAAAACCTCCAAATAGCATTTTACGTGGTTGTTCTTGAACGTAACTTGGCGGTTTTGTCCTTTGGTCGTGCTTTCGTTTGTTCCGTCTTGGGTTCCTTCGCCTTTTTGTTCCTGGTTTGTTTCTCCTGTTTGGTCTGCCACAGCCTGTTGCTTGCTTTCTCCGGTCTGGTGAGCATCAGATTCATTCCATCCTTCGTTAGAACTTGTCCCAGTCTCTCCGCCAACGATTCCTCTCCATAGGGTCCGCAAAATATTCTTAGATTCGTTTGCCGAAGAACCACCGCTTTTCCCCTTGGTAATGGTCGTTCCCTTATTGAAGCCTTCGCTGTTAGTGATAGTGTGTGATAGGGATTTGGAGATTGATTTTGAGAAATTCTTTGAGATTGTATGCGAAACTCCTTTAGTCTCGCTTTCAGAGATTGTCAGTTGCGTTTCAGCCAATGGGGAAAGGTTGTTGTGGATGTCGTTGAAAGCCGCTATCATCTGTTGTGCTTCCGCATTGCTGACATTGTCCGCAATGAAGAATGCGGTGAACTTTGAGATGTTGTATGTGGCGTTGATTAGTTTGTCAATGCTTTGTACAAACTGTTCTTTCTTGTCATCCCTTAGTGAGGCTAATCCCGAAACACTTGAAACGAAAGTTTTTTCGTAACGGTTACCTGGTGTGCCATCGGCGTATATTTCTGACCTGATTCCAGGTAAATATCCATGAAGTCCTGCATCTAAGATCTCACCTGAAACATTCATAATCCCATCAAAATCACGTGTCCCTAAATATAGATTTATCTTACCTTGTTCGTCTTTATTCACGACAAGGATGATATTCTTTGCCACATTGTGCAGCGACATGTAAAGCATCGAAAGTTTGTCGGGGAAGAACGTGTCCTTCTCCAGCACAATCTTTGTTATCGAATACCATCTGATGGAACTGTCCGTGCGTTCCTGGTTAATGGGATATATTTCACAATTTTCCAAGTTGTTCAGATAATTACGCGAAACCAAGTCCTCAAACAACTCGGTTTGTTCCATATACCGTATCGCCCAGGTTTCATCCGTTTGCACCGTTTCATGTTGCATCATCGCCTGTTCCGTTTGCGGTCGTACTGTTTGTGGTTGCATTTCCGGTTTTTCTGCAATATCTAGACTTGACAAAACCGCTTTCGTCCTTGAATTGTTCCTTACAGCCATAACTTAGAAAGTTTTTATTATGTTGTCAGAATACGCCACTGCTTTCTTTAGCCAAAGCTCGGCTGCAACAGTCAATGTTTCAATTAAATGTGCCTTGTAACCTTTTTGCTTCTCTTCAAGTTCACGTAACTGTTGCTCTATTTCCTGCCGCTTGGCATTCTCTTTGTTTTTTATTGTTGTGTAAATAAGCACGATACCTATTAATTCAGCGGCGATGGCAATAATGGGATTGCCGAAAATCAGCCAGCCTTTAGCCTGTGACGAGTTTACGGCATAAGCTGTTCCTATTGCAACAGTTCCTGTCACCCCGATAGCCAAGGCTTTCTTTCTTAGTTTTTTGACGTATTCTTCATAAGGCTCTGACGTGTCCTTGGGTACGTCTGGAAGTTCTGCATTGAAAGGATTCTGCTTAACCCATTTCTTTACTGAGAATTCATATCCCTCGTTAACGTCTGTAAATCTGATTTTTCGCTCGATGTCAGCGTCCGCGTTTTCTGCTGTCCAATAGTCACTAACGTCAAACGAATACTTTTCGATGGCAATTTCAACGATCTCACTCACTGCGTCAAAAGTATCGGAAACCGTGTATACATCTACGTTGAGTAACAATTGGTTGCATTTCTGTGAAATGGCTTCCGAAACGTTATTGTAGTCTAATTTTGGCTTATTCATAATCAGTATTTTTCTAAGGATTTGATGAATTGTTCGAACACCGCAATTTCTTTGTTTGCGGTGTTTATCATTTCTTGCAACTGTTCGGGTGAGGAAACTTTATAGGTATTCTGAAGTTCTTTCAGGTGTTCCTGCTGAGTTTTAATGGATGAACCTAAAGATTCATTCACTTTGTTTATGTAGAATTCAACTTCCTCTATGATGTCTTTCTTGAACTTTTCATATGCGTTCCGTATATGATGAACTGACATATTCTTGAATGTTTGGAGTTTTTTGCTATTGTCCACGTCAGTCACATTTACTGTGTACTCTTCGTGGTCATCACAGCATGTGCCGGGAATTGTGCGGGTGCGCGTTTCAGTTTTCGTTTGCGTTGCTGCTTCCGTTGCTTGTTTCTCAATTGCTTCGAAGTCAGGTCTTTTGAAAAAAGCCTTGCTCGTTTCGACCTGAACGAACTTATGAAACTCCAACGCCATTTGGGCAAATAGGGTGTTTTTCTTTTCATCAGCCAAGTCATAGAGGTTGATGGTCTCTCTCTGGATGTCCTTGAATGTGGCATCACTTGCAAGAATGTGGTTATTTATTCTTTGTTCGATGAAACTGAACCTTTCCAAAACAGCTTCTCGGCTGAATTTTCGATTGATGGATTTGAAAGTGTTGTTCATGTCTAACCTTGCGTTGTTCAGTGCATTCTTTTGGCTCTCTATCGCTTGATGGCCTTTTTGAAGCAGGGCAATGTCGTTTTTTTTGTGCTCAATGCATTGCTTGATGTCCTCACGGATGGTTTGTATCAAATCGTTGTACGCATTGGTCTTCTCGCTCTTTACAAACTCGTTCAGTGTTTTACGAAGTTTGTCAAAGTTAGACCAATCCCTCACCATGGCAAGTAGGTTTTCGTTGTTTATGTTCTTGTTTGCGTCTTCAAGCGTATCCCTGATGTCTCTTAATAAAGAGCGACATATTTTCCAGACTTTTTCGTCCCATGAAGAATCAGGTGCATTCTGTTTTTTCATCAAAGAAACGGCGTCCTTTCCTTCTTCCACAGCATAGTGATATAGTATTTCCATCAAACTGTCAACGGGAATCAGTCTTTCTTCCTTTATTCCATACGGTTCAACGAACAGAGCCTTTGCTTTCCGCATATATTCCTCTTCGATGTTTTGGAATGTATCGTCTGCAGCATTTGTCACAACAAAGAATATTCGTTTCTTTGCGTCCTCTGACAAAGACTTGAAGACATCCTTGACAAAATCGTTGATGCTTTTGTCCTCGATGTTGTCCGTACCTTTGTGCAAGAAGATTATCGCATCGACGTTGTTGCTGCCATATTCGTTTTGGGTTGTCAAGAATTCCATTGTCTCCATATCAATGCCTCCGACAGCCTCAACGCCCGGAGTGTCAACGATGCGCCAGCCTTCACAGTCTTCCTGCAAGGGGTACTTTATGGTCACCTCCTTGGCTATCTTCGACTTTGAATGGCTATCGATGTACTGTTCAAGGAGTTGTCTGTTTATCTCCCTGCACGATGTCGCTTCCAGGCCTTTCACTATCTTCTGGTCACATATCTTAGACTTGTTCCAGCCTTTTATGATTAACTTGTTAATATCGTTGACAGGAAGAGAACTGTATTGGTCTTCAATTGCTACCAATTTTCCTAATTTTCCCGATATGTCACCGTTTATGGTTTCCTTGTGCCCGTCGCCGTAAATGATTTCAATCGACTCCTTTTCCGAATATTCTATCTTTGTCAGCACGCAAGTAGTCTGGAAATGGCCTGTCGGAAGGATGTTTTTGTTTCCAAGAAAAGCATTTATGAATGTAGATTTTCCAGCACTCATTTTTCCGACAATTGCCAAAGTAAAATAGCCATTGACAAAAGGGGCTGCCTTACGTTCAATAGAAGCACTCAAGCCTTTGTCTTTGACATTGTTCTTTTTGCGGACAGCATAATATTCTTCAAGAACTTTCATCACTGACCGCCTGTAATACAAAAACTGATTTTGTTTCATAATATTTCTTTTAATTCAAAAACCTATCTTAAGCCTCGGATTTCTCCCCGGTACTGTGGCAAATATAGCGATTTTTTTTGTGAAGTTAACCCATTAAAGATGACTATTCTCCTCTTATATAAGGATTTTGAGACTTTTTAGGCGTTATTCTCTTGTCAGTCGACATTATTTTCTTGCTGATAATAATTGTCAGTTGGTCAGAGATTGTATTATATCTAGCAACATCTTGATTATCAATGTTATTCTATTGAATGATAAAAGGTCGTGAAATATTTTTCAATATGTGCTTTTTGTATGCCTATATGCCATATTTTACAACGCAATTCAATATCTTTTATAAAACGCCTAATTCACGTCATATTTCATAAAGTTTAGACCTCTGCAAAACTCAAAACTCCCTACTGGAATATTAAGAAGCTACGTGGTGAAAAATGGACTTTTGCAGAGGTCTCAATAAGAGAGCGTTATACTTTTCACACAGAAAATTCAATTTAAATACAAAGGTTTTGCAGAGATTACGATATATACCGCGAGCTTCTAAAATTATTAAAAGCGGCGACGAACGACTAATGCCTCTAATAGTTTCATTCGAAAAAGAAATCGTCATCCGTACTTCTGAACGCACTGCACACAAACGGAACAAGTATGTCGTAGACTTAACTAATGAACTAAGGCAAATATACTCCTTATAATGGCCAATCTTAAAAACAGACAAAACTTAACCGAATACATTTAGTGGTAAAATATCTGCCATTTTATACAGCTGTTTGGATTTTATTCGTTACCTTTGCATCAGTTGATTGACTTATTGTAAATGAGCAGAACGGTGAACTTCAAAGGTTTCTAAACCATTACCTATTCTCTTTTTGCTTGATGATAACCTTCTGATTTACATCTGTATTTTATTTAGTGCAACATTTGTACAGTCTGTGAAGACGAATTATATATAGAAACTACAGCCTTTACTGTACGTGAAGCAGCATCCGGATAAAGCTGCAGACTT
>OGHV01001750.1_pt1 | contig 11405 bp, 9 predicted proteins | sample 1571551 | NCBI WGS metagenome assembly OGHV01 (sample SAMEA2581960, study PRJEB24529) | metagenome | biome: Human gut stool | place: China | collected 2011 | reverse complement strand
TACTCTGCAATTGTAGAGTATCGGTCAAGCAGGAGATCCGGAAAGTGTCGGCTAATACACCAGGAACACATACGGTATCCGCACGGAATGTTTGGACCGAGTCTTTCAAAGCCCCGGCAGGAAGCATGGGCATCGACTTCTCCCCTCTATATAAAATCGCCTCATTAAACTCGTATCCGGCACCATTATTCGGAGTTATCACGACATCAAAATTAATCGAGGGGGAAACAGACTTAATCCCGATCCCACCGATCCCTATCGGGGTTTTCCGGACATGCTGAATACAACGTCCGGCAATCCAATCCTTAGCGACGGATTTGATAAAGTAATCATCCGGCTCGTTGGTCTTGCTCAACTTAAAAGGAGCGATCCAGCCTCGTCCGGCATTCCCGAACGCCTGTTGGAAAAGGCGCATGACACGACCGCTTAAATGTCCGGCTTGGATATGCGAATCCCCCAACTGAACGATCGTGATAGCCGTATCTTTCCCTGCACGCAACGAATCCAGTTCATTGAAAAAATTATTCCACGCCTTACTAGAATCCGGTAAGATCAACGTATCTTTTCCCACTTTCATAGAATAAGATAAAGGAGGCAACGCTACAGTATCCCGAACCGCCAAACTATCAAGAGATACATCCCCGTTTATTCCGGCTTTAGGTTTCGGAACAGAGAAGCCCATGATCACTCCTAAAACAACCAGACTAATTAACCACTTTCTCCGCTTCATCATAAAAATCTTTTTCTGATAATAACGCTTTCAGCAAGGCATCGGCAATCTCCCGTCCACCCCTAAAGCTTAAATGCGTATAATCCTTACTAGCCCAGTTTAATTCTACGAAACGGACCATACTGTTCTCTCCTCCCATAGCACCGAATACATTCCAGAAAGGAACCCCTGCCTTTTTAGCGGCTTGCCTTTGCGCATGCAGCAAGGCTAACACGGCCGGCATCGTCTCGAATTCCCCATCGTCTTGACGGCTTCTGTCCGACACCCCCAACATCAATATATCAGCTTCCGGAAAACAAAGTTGTATATGGTTAATGACCTTTACCATCCGGCTACTATACCATCCATAATTCATCACGCTATCGCTCACGACATTCAACCCATACTGCAAGACAATCAAGTCATACGGACGGATCTTATTCAATGCTTGGCAACGGGAGACATCCAATCGCTCCAATATCATACCCGAGTTTCCCCGAAGAGAGAAATTATCGACCACGACACCTAAATGATCCTCCATAGCGACCCCTAATGCCCGGAACTCAGGAGTATTCTTAAAAGTGAAATCCGCTTCGGTGAACATCCCTTCCAACTCGTATTGGGTTACGATCGATGTGGCGGGAAGCATCTCTTGTAGGGTATCGGCGGAAGCGTTGCAAACCAAGCGCATCTCCGTATTCTTATTCTGCTCATAAATCAGTTTCAAAGAAGAGAACGTCTGAAGCTCCGGATAACGCTTAGTCGTCTTCACATGGATGGAGGCGTTTTCCTCGTTTGCCTCGAACATCATCCCAGATAAAGTATATCCATGCTCATGATCTGTCAGCATAGACCAAGTAGTCCATCCGGAGGCACGTTGCTCCACGGTTGGACGGAACTGTGCCGCTACGGATGTGACCGGTACAAAACCAACACCCCGCCCCCCAAATTCCTTCTGCATCCCGGAACGGAAATCGGCCACCATAATATCTCCTTCGATAAAAGAATCTCCAAGGAAGGCCACACGTACCGGACGATTCAATTCCCGCCTGTTTTTTAAGGCGGCGAAGAATCGTTGCAAACCGATATGTCCAAGAGAATAGTCCTCGATATGAGCCCCCAGCGAATCCGCCCCTTGAACAGCATAGACCGCTTTGTATAACGAATCACGAAGGGCCAAAGCCGCTGAATCTATTCCGGCGGAACGCATGATAGAATCCCTTAATGCTACCGAATCTACTTGAAGGGTGTCCGCTTGTTCCAATTGTTGTTTCAAAGAATCCAAGGAGAGCTTTTCCTCTTTCACCTTGAAATCCGATAAAAGATCTACCTTTTTGATCTTATACCCGAACAATGTATCCGGAAGGCTATATAAACCAAAGCTCATCAACAACGTCAGCGACAGTAACGCTAACACTCTACCCAAATTATTATCTTTGTTCATCTAACTTTTGCTTATAAGGGGACAAAGATAGACAAGTTTACCTACCCGGAAATAATCTTCGGACAAAAAATAACCTTAAATTATCCGTTCAGGGTGGATCATCCCTTAAACGTAAGTTGAGACAAAAAGAGATGCAATAACGAAGGCTCCAGCAGCATTGGGAAAATCAATCCATAAATAGCCCCGTAGAAATGGGCATTATGATTTATGTTATCTCCTGTTTGTTTCGCCATATACTGGCAATAGGCCAGATATAGCAAGCCGAATACGATTCCGGGGACAGGCAGTACGGCGAAAAACAAGATCTTTCCCCAAAAAGAACCGCCGATACCGCTCCAGACGCACCGATAGAGACATAATACGGATCATTACGTCGTTTTATCAAATCATAAAGCGAAGCTACGATCATTCCCCCGAAATAAAGAGCCAGATAAGCCCCACTGCCGAATCCCATATATCGAAACGTTCGTTCAATATAGAGACCAAATGACCAGAACGTGAACACATTCACTAGCAAATGTGTCATATCCGCATGGATAAATCCATGTGTCACGATACGATAATATTCATGATTCCGGATCGTACGATATGGGATAAACGCTAATTTCATAAATAACTCCCTATTACTAAAACAGATAAAAGAGAGAATCACTGTTATTCCAATAATTAAATAAGTAATCATATATTCTATTATTTTTCTGATGAGCCACAAAGCAAAGCATAAATTCCGGTTTATACAAATATCAGGTATATATTATCTAAGCCAAAGGAAAAACAAGAATCCCCAAAGAAAAACAGATAACAGTAAAACCAAAGGCTTCAAAACTTTATCGCAAAAATAGCTCCTTACTTTCTTTCGATCAGGAATATTTTCCACTGCGATAACACGATTCACCTTATTCGTCCTATCAAAATAGGAAGAATATAGAATCAATATATAAAAACCGAATATTTGCAAAAGAAATAGGATGGAGACTAATGGCTTTTCATATCTTTTCTGTTTCTCTTCTATTTTGAATTGCTTTAAATCAATCTCTTTTATAACCCGAATCAATGTTTTCTTTTCTTCCAATATTAAAGAATCTAGATTCTCTGAAAAAGAAGAATCTAGACTTTTTAAATTCTCATAGTACCGGACCATACTATCAATTCTATTTCTTTCTGTATTCAAAGAACTCAATTTCATACTTTCAGCAGTCATATCTATATATGATATAGAAAAAGGGAAAAGTAAGAAAGCTAAAGACAACACATTACCACTAATAACAACAAATGTTTTATTCAAGCCTCTGTTTAGTTCCTTCCAAAAAATATTTGTCAAAAAAAACACACTAAGCTGTATAATACAAGCAATACATAAAGTACGTATGGTATACCCCACTAATTGCAGCCAATTCTCCATCGCTTCTACATCTACAGTAATACCAAAGAGGGTCACCGCATAAATCAATGTTATAACCATCATTAATCTATGTTCTTTCTTTAATCCAAGTACCAGATCAAACATTCTTTCCCACATACTATCCTTATATTTTTTCGCCAAAGATACAAAGATTGCTTTAAGCACATGGTATATAATAAAAAAGTGGATAAGCCTTTTCTCATATCCACTTTTTTATTTGTTACTTGAATAAGAAGCTACTTCTTGCTATCGATTACCAATAACGGAGTATCGGTGTGGAATAACATCTTTCTCGCAATCGAAGGATTGAACATTCGGGCTAGGATATTACGGCGATATGTGCTTAGGGCTATAACATCAATTTGTTTATCACGAACAAATTTCTCGATGGCTAACAGCAAGTCACCATCGGCAAGCACCGTATGGGAAATATGGGCATGTGGATATTGTTTCTTGAAATATTCACGGACGCCTGTCAAACGAATCTCATTCCATTCATCTTTGCTGGTAGAGATATTGAATAGATGAATATTAAAATCAAAGCCTTTGATGATTTCCATGAACTCGTCGAAAGCGACCAAATCTCTCTGGTTAAACGATGTAGCGAAAGCGATATTCTTAGCGTCTCTCAAATCCGTGAAAGGAACATTCTCCGGTATCGCCAATACAGGAACCCGGTTCACCTCGATAACCTCTCCGGTCACGCTACCGATCAGATCCATATCTTTTTGGCTCTTACCTCTCGTTCCCATCACGATCAATGTCGGATGATACTCCTTGCTATAAGCGATGATCTCCTCTTCCGGCAAGCCTTCACGTAATACATAATCGTATTTTACCTTGGGTAATTCGCCAGAGGACATCTTCCGGTTGATATGCGTACAAATATTCTCCATATCGATACGGACACGTTGTAAGATATGCTGTACGGATTCCTCCTCGTTTACTTGGTAAGCTAATGTATCTCCCATCGGGATAGCAGATGGAAAATAGGGGCTGAAATAGGCGTGCATGATCATCACCTCCGCACCTACCGCATGAGCGTAATTAATTCCCAACTCACAAGCCTTGGCGGAATAATCCGAGAAATCAATCGGGATCAGAACTTTCTTGACCGCATTAACCTTCGCTTCTTCCTCCTTTGGTTCCTCAAACCACTTATTGTCTTCAATAATGCGTAAAGCATGCGGTAAATCACTCTCCTTAATACGCACACGTACTCCTGCCGAAACGACGGGCTGGATCTGGTTTACATTATGTATATAGACCTCTATGCCTTCTGTTTCGAGGATTGTCTTGAGAATCTGGGCTTTCTCAAACGTGTGGATAGCCAATGTCACTAATTTATCTTCCATACTCAATACATTTTTATAGATGAAACAATCGGGATTTATGAATTGTTGAATATAAAAAAATCCCAAAGCGTTCTTTCATTTAGCTATGGGATTTTTTATACGAATGAATTTCTCTTACGCTTTCTGTGCTTCGGCATCCTGACTCTCGGCCAGTATCTGCAAAGCACGCTCGAAAATAGTCGTATCATCTAAAACAACCAACCCTCCGTCTGGACCGGGCTCGATATGGAAACCACAACTCCGTCCATCTTGAAAATTATGTCCACCGAAATAGTTGCGAACTGTCTCAACCTTTAATCCCAACTCATCAGCGATGCGTTGTATACTTCCGTCAGGTAACGAGTCTTTAATTCTTCTCAGTTCGTTAAATGTAATCGTCTTTGTCATGGCTTTCTTATTTTGAAGGTTAATACTTTTGTTTAATATTATGGCACTAACTTAGTCATTTAATAGCATTGAAACAAATTATTATTGAGAAAATGAGCTGAAAACAAATATGCTTTACGACATACTTAACGAAAACCTCTTATATTAAGCACGATACCAATTGCTCATTAAATAGGGCTATTAAAAGGATGGTCAACCAAATCGCATAGGTGATCAAACGTTTCCGAGTATCCGAGTAAATGGCCTCCGGACGTACCCAAGAATCTGCCGGAATCAATTTAGGCCTTATATAGAGGTATAACAGATATACAAGATACCCGAATAGCAGACCGGATAAAGCTCCCGGAATAATATCCGTGATAAAATGCACTCCTAAATAAATACGAGTATAGGAAGTCAAAATCGCCCAAAAGAAAATAGTCCATCCAAATAGCTTATTCCGGAAGATCAGCGCCATCAAGGTAGCGAAACCGAAAGCGTTCGCCGCATGGCTGGAGATAAATCCATACATACCTCCCCGATAACCGAACACCACCTTTACCTGATCCATAAAATCAGGGTGATGAGTCGGACGGAAACGGGTGAAGATGGGCTTACAAACATGCGAAGCGAACTGGTCGCATAGCGTGATCGTCAAGACTATGGCCAATAAGATCAACAACCACTCCTTCCAGTTCTTCTTATAGCACAATACCACCAATATAAAAAAGGCTAACGGTAGCCAAACCGCCTTGCCTGAATAGATCCACATAAAGCGATCTAAAAAAGCGGAGTCGCTACCGTTAAGCATAAAGAACGCATCACGTTCCCAAACCAATAATTGTTCTAGCATGTATCAGATTTTTTCTATGTCTTTACTAGGCATCCATCCTACGTTCCCGTCCTCAAGCTCGATCTCGCTCCATTCGCCAAGCGTACTCTTCACGGTCACGTTCGTTCCCTCGTGTAATACGAAAAGATCCGTACCACTAGTGTCGGGCGAGCTTTTCACCGTAACGGTCGGGGCGAATACGATGGCATGTTTACGGTTTATCATCTCATCCTTCTGGTCGCTGGCGAATATATTGGCAAAAACAACCATGATAATAAATAGGACACCCAAATAGAAACCGATCTTCTTCAAGCGTACCCAACGGGAGAAAAAGAACAAGATCAAGCAACCGATAAACAACAGGAAGCACACGATACCTGTCTTCGCCCAAGAGTCTGCGGATCCGAGATTCTCCACGCTCTTAAACCATTTGACCAAGAAGAAATCACCAACCGGCTCAATCTTATCGATCGTCTTCTGACGGGCCATCTGTAAATTGAAGCGAGCATCGCTATCACCCGGATCCAGCAGAAGACAACGTTCGTAGTTCAATATAGCCGGAGCGATCTTACCCGCCTTATAATAGGCATTTCCCAAATTATAATAAACGGCGGCAGACTCACCATTGCTCTTCAAGATTCCCTCATATAGCTCGATCGCCTTCGCGTAATCTTCTTTCGTGTAAGCGACCTCGGCCTCCTTCAAGGCGGTATCTTGCGCATAAGCAGATCCTATCAGACATAGAGTCAATAAGAAAAACAATACCTTTCTTAAATTTATAGTCATCTTCATCTTCTTACTTTTTAATTGTATTCTCCATTTTACCAATAGCATCTACCGTCAGCTCATACAGCTTATCCATAGCGTCTGACGCTTGGGACGGAGCGTAACGAGCGAACTCACAAGTATTCAAGATATCCATGAACTCATTCGTCAAGGATTCGTCTACACCGTATTTAGCCAATTCTGTCTCTACGTTATCCTTGGTCAGATCGGATTGCGGGATACTCAGCTTATCGCTCAAATAGCCCCACAACGTACGCAGTACCTCGTCGTAGAATTCTTCCTTCTTGTTCTCTTTCATCAGCTTGCCGGCGTTCTTCAGACGTCTAACTGCCATCTTGTTCGCCTTCTTGGTACGAACCAAGGCGATGTCGGCGTTTTCCTTCACCTGCTTACGATAAATAAAGAAGAATACGATAAACAAGATAGCCGGTACGATATAGCAAAGATAATACATAAAGGAACCGAAGAATATACCATCACCTCCCTCGATAAAGGAGAAGCCTTTCGTCTTTAGGTAACGGATATCCTTGCCTAAGTATTTCACGCTCTCTTTATTACTGAAGTTCGATACGACCGGGGAAGAACCGCTACCGCCCTTGCCTTGCTCCACATGCAACTTATAAGGCTCGGACTTGATGGTCTTGTACGAACCGGACTTGATATCGAAATAGGAGAAAGCGATCGCCGGGATCTCGAAATCACCCGCGTAACGGGGTATCGCCATATATTCGATCGTCTTGCTTCCACTGACACCGGCAGTCGTGGTCTTGATGTCCATCTCTACTTTTGGGTCGTAGACATCGAAATCGTTCGGGAAAACCACTTCCGGGTTCTTCACCAACTTCACGTTTCCGTTACCCGTGATTTTCACCTTTATGGTTACAGCCTCGTCTGTCTTGACGTTGTTCGAGCTGATATCAGCCGTCATGGAGAACGTACCTACGGCACCGGAGAAAGAAGCGGGCTTACCGGAGGGCAAAGGCTTCACGTCGATAGTAACCGGAGAGGTGGTCAACACCTTGCTCACATCCCGATACGAGTCGAAGAAGCTATCGAAGATACTACCGCCACCCGCTTGTTGCATACGGACCTTCACCACGGCGTCGAACTTGCCACTACTGATCGTAATCTTTCCAGAGCGTTGCGGATACAGGATCACTTGACGCATCACGGCCGACTGGTAGTTACGTCCGTTGTAGTTTTCCAAGGTCAGTTGTTTCTCTTGCGGAAGCTCGATCTCTTGCACAAGAAAACCCTCAAACTCAGGATACTTCAAGCCAGTAATTGCGAAGTTCTCTAAGGAATAGACCTTGAAAGTCACCAAGAAACCTTCTTGCTCGAACACGCTTCGTTTGGATACGTCCATCTTCACGAACAGCCGATCGTTAGAGATCGCCCCGCTCGCCGTCGTTGTCTCCGCCTCTTGCTTACCCGCCTTATCAGCCGGAAGCACCTTGATGGCCAAGCCATTCGATGTATAATTAGAGCCGTTCACCTTGATCGTTGCCGGAGCTATATTAAACGTACCTTCCTTCTTCGGCATCAAGACATACGTATACGTAACGGTTGTCTCGCTGGTACTCTTCCCGTTCACCCAGCTACTGCTATAGGAGGTGGATTGGGAGGGACCCATTAATACGTCAAAGTCTGGCATCTCCTGCACTCTCAAATCCTTGCCTTCGGCATTGACGGTGAAAGTCAAGCGAAACTGCTCTCCCATTACCACCGCTTGGGGCGCCGAGGCCTTGAAGGTCACATCCGCGGCCTTTGTCGCCACCCCTACCGTTAACATCAGGATGAATAAGAAAATTAATTTCCTCATTGTGTATCTCATTTTTTCGTTAATTATCCAGTTTACCACTCCTTCTCGGTCTTCCGGCGTTGTTGCTGCTGCATCTGCGCCTTCTTCACCTTCTCTTGGGTGTCTTTCTCATCTTGCAGGAAGGCGTCCAACATCTGCTGGGCATTGTCCTTGCTCATTTGCTCGTTGGATTGCTGTTGCTCTTGGGTCTTATCCTGCTTCTGGTCGTCTTGCGGCTGTTGTTGTTGCTGTTGCTGCTGATCGTCCTTCTGATCCTTGTTCTCCTGCTTGTCGTCGTTCTGTTGATCTTGGCTCTGATCCTGATTCTGCTGATCCGACAGCAGTTTCTGGGCCAAGGCCAAGTTATAACGGGTCTCGTCATCTTTCGGGTTCAAGCGAAGCGATTGCTTATACACCTCCACGGCCTTGCCGTAATCCTTGTTCTGCATGAAGATATTCCCCATATTATGATACACCTCCGACAAGCGTGCCTTCCCTTCCGGCGTAGCCACCATCTTCTCCCCTTGCCCGGCGATCAATTGATATTGCTCGGCGGCCTCGGGGAACTTGCCTTGCTTGTATAGGGAGTTTCCCAGATTATAGGTTCCTTCCGTAGAGCGGGGATTCACCTCCAAGCTCTTGCGATAAGCGATCTCGGACTCGGTGTATTTCTCGCTCTCATAAAGCTTATTCCCCTCACGCACGTTCTTCCGTTCCGCTTTCTGGGCAGAGACCGCCCCAGCGCTGAGCGCCAAGACCGATACCCATATCATAGATTTATATATACGTCTCATCACTTCGTCGAATTAAGAGAATAATTTTACTTTCCTAAATATACGGTTCTTACGATCCAAGGTCATGAAATCGGCGATCAAGAGGAACAAAGCTATCCAAGCGAAAATCTGGAACTGCTCGTCATACTCGGAATAAACCTTGCTATCCAGCTCCGTCTTATTCATTTTCTCGATTTCTTTCTGAAGGGCTTTCAAGGCAGAATTCGTATTGTCCGCACGTACGTACATACCGTTTCCGGCGGCGGCGATCTCTTGACCCATCTGCTCGTTCAGCTTCGTGATCACCACGTTTCCATCCTTATCCTTCATATAATTATTGCTTCCTTGGATGGGGATCGGAGAACCTTTCGGATCACCCATTCCCACGATGTTCACGTGGATGCCCTTCTCGGCGGCGGCTTTGGCGGCACCGATAGCGTCGTCCTCATGGTTCTCGCCGTCGGTGATCAAGATGATCGCCTTATCGGTCGTCTCGTCCGGGGTAAAGGAACGGGCGGCCAAGTTGATGGCGGCACCGATCGCCGTACCTTGCGTAGAGACCATCGACGGGTTGATAGAGGACAAGAACATCTTGGCGGAGATATAATCCGAGGTGATCGGCAACTGCGTGAAAGCGTCGCCGGCGAACACGATCAAACCTTCCTTATCATTCGTAAAGCCGTCCGTCAATCGGGATAGCATCTGTTTGGCTTTATCCAAACGGTTGGGCGACACGTCCTCGGCCAACATGGAGTTGGATACGTCCAGACACACCATGATCTCTACTCCCTGACGCTTCACCGTCTCCAGTTTCGAGCCGAATTGAGGCCCCGCTATAATAAAGATAACCATGGTAATGGCTCCGAACAACAGCCAAAACTTCAGATGCTGACGCTTGGGAGAAACCTCCGGCATCAACTCTGCCAACAATTCGGGATTACCATATTTCTTGATTGCCTTCTTCTTCAAGACGATTGCATACACATAGAATGCAACCAGTACGGGAAGCAAGAAGAGCAAGTATAAAAAGTCCGGATGTGCAAAACGAAACATAAGCCTTTTATATTTACGGTATATTTCTTAACAATGTATTTCTCAATAATATCTCGACCAGCAACAGCGAGAACAGCAGGATCGCCCAATTCTTGTACTCTTCCTGCTTTTTACTGTATTCCTGCACGCTGATCTTCGTCTTCTCCATCTTATCGATTTCCGAATAGATCTCCTTCAGGCTGGCGTTGTCCGTAGCACGGAAATATTGCCCGCCCGTGGTAGAGGCGATCTGCTTCAACGTAGCCTCGTCGATCTCTACCGGTATATTCTGGTACTGCACGCCGAAAGCGGTCTGGAACGGATACGGCGCCATGCCTTTCGTTCCGACTCCGATCGTATAGACACGCACGCCGAACGTCTTGGCGATCTCAGCGGCGGTAACCGGAGCGATCTCGCCGGCGTTGTTCGAACCATCGGTCAGAAGGATGATCACCTTCGACTTAGCGTGGCTGTCCTTGATACGGCTCACGGCATTCGCCAAGCCCAACCCGATAGCCGTTCCGTCTTGGATCATACCGCTTTGGATATCCTTGAAGAGATTCAGCAAGACCGTATGATCGGTTGTCAACGGGCATTGCGTAAAGCTCTCGGCAGAAAAGACCACGAGACCGATGTTATCGTTCGGACGGCCGTTGATGAACGACGCGGCCACATCCTTCGCCGCCTCCAAGCGGTTCGGTTTCAAGTCTTGCGCCAGCATACTACCCGAGATATCCATCGCCAACATGATATCGATACCTTCCGTGGAAGAATTGGACCAACTATTCGTGGATTGCGGACGGGCCAAGATCACGATCAGCAACGCTACCGCTCCCATACGCAACACGAAAGGCACGTGACGCAAGTACACGATCCATGATACCGCTCCCGGCGCCTCGAACGCC
>OGHV01001747.1_pt1 | contig 11424 bp, 9 predicted proteins | sample 1571551 | NCBI WGS metagenome assembly OGHV01 (sample SAMEA2581960, study PRJEB24529) | metagenome | biome: Human gut stool | place: China | collected 2011 | reverse complement strand
CATACTTTGATAACGCCAAGCAGCTTACCCTTTATTTGGGCTTGTCACCTACTTACCAACAATCCGGCACGTCAGTCAATGTCAAAGGTCACATCAACCGAAACGGGGATTCAAACCTTAGAAGCCAGCTCTATGTGGCGGCTTTCTCTTCTCTCAGGTCTAATACCGAGTGTAAGGCCTGTTTCGACCGTTTACGGTCTAACGGCAAGCCCGGTAAGGTGGCGGTCATTGCGGTCGCCAACAAACTCGTAAGGCAAGCCTTCGCAGTAGTCACTCACGGAAAGCCCTATGTCGATGGATTCAAATCTGAAAAGCCATAACAGCTCCTGCGGAGGGAACGCCATGCGGCAAGGGGCTGAGCTGTCAGCCCCGACGAGCTTTCCATGCACGATAAATTGCATAATCATGCTAATTATCGTTAACCGTATTCAATTTTCTTATTATAGTTCATGATTCTATTATTTAAAAGTCTCAGCTTCCTCGTCGTAGTAGATCTCTTGTACATCTTCAGCGTCGAAAGGAAGCTCGCTAGTGGATAATTCAGGTATATTATAAGATTTTAACGTGATATCGTAATGTTCCGGATCCTCTTGCGGGAGTACGAACGGTTTATAGGCTTTTCCCGTACTATCCACGTAAGAGAAATAAGGCTTTCCGTATAGTCCGTCATCCCGCTTACTGGCAAAGACAAACCAATGGCTGTTAGAGGACCAGCTATGGTAGGTATCCGATTTATCGGAGTTGACGGCAGGTAAGGTATCTATCTTCCCGGTCTGGAGGTTCATCATATGCAGGTCTGTTTCTCGGTGCCAGATCGGGAAGGTTCCATAATCGGCTACCGTGAAAAGCAGGTATTTACCGTCGGGCGATATCTTGGGATGGCAGGCGGAGCCATTATGCTTCTGGGCATCCCATACGGTCTCGATCCGTTGGCCCCATTCCTTGGTATCTTTATGGAAAGATATGCGGCATAGGGAATATTTTAGGTTATGGATACTATCGGGCAACGGCTGGATGGGAGCGGAGCAATAATAGATCCAGTTCCCATCGGGCGAGAAAGTTGGGAAAGTCTCTAACTCATCCTTCCGGCTAGTCAATGGGGAGGTGATGAGTTGTTTCTTTCTGAAATCTGCGACCATTAGGTCGGAGGTCGTATCATAGACTTCCAACCGCTTACTCCCTAACGAATGAAAAGCAGGGATGATAATATTCGTGGAAAAAACAGCGAACTGCCCCGATGGATGGAAATCGCCATAAACAGCCCCGTTTGGCAGATTGTCGTTGCTCAGTTTCAACTTCCTCAAATGTCCGTTACGGTTCAGCAGGGTGCCTCCTTGCTTTCCCCGTAAATGGAACATGGATAAACTTCCTTTCTTATTTCCGTAAATATGGCAGTTCATGCAAGAACCGTCGGTATCTTTGTTGTCGGCGATAATCCGTTCTTCAAAAGAATTAATCTCCCGTTCGCATAATTGGATTTTGTTCCATACCTCGTAACCCGGTTCGATAAGCCGGTAGCTTATATAACTATCCAGTTTCTCCGGAACTACTTGCCAGTAGAAAGAGGGGTAACGGAGCCATTTACCCTTGATACGGGCGACTACGGTTATTTGCAGGCGGTTGCCCACTTCCTGCTCTAAAAGGCTTTCCCATAGGTTTAAAGGGAAAATAGCTTTCTTTCCGAAAGATAATTGTATCTCTTTTGATTCCCCTTTCAAAGTTACTTGCATAGCGTCCGCATCGTTTCTCAATAAGAAGTTGAGAGGGGCGATATTCGTGGGAATCATGATATCCGTATAATCGGGATACATAGGGATTGGGTCTGTGGTATCCTCTATTTGCTTCGGGGTAGGGGCACATCCTGCCAGCAAGCAGATTATCCAGACGAGGTAATAGGTTATGTTCTCTTTCATGATTCTTACTTCTTTCATGGCTTACTCTCCTTTCCGGGCTCTGTGGTCGCAAAATGATAATAGAACCAATAGGTCTTGCCGTATTTCTCTTTCAAACTCGTGTCCTTTGCCTCATAAAGCCGGGTATAATCGGCGAATTCTTTCGCTATCTCTACCGGGATTTGGTATTTTATAAGCTCTTCCGCACGGATATTACCTTGGCGGGCGAGATGGATCAGCAGGGCCTCGGCGAAAATGGGACTAGAGACCTTACCCGGTACATAATCTTCTACAAAAGAACGGAGATCTTTGGAGAGTAAATGATAGCAGAGTAAATATTCGTAAGCACGGAGATTGCCGGCGTTCGAGGCGACTAAGTTCTGTAAGGAAGTCACGGCATCGTTACCGGAACGTAGTTGGTCTTGGGTCGGGATGTCTCTGCGTTTCTTCTCCAGCCACTCCTTTACTTGCGGGGTTTGCTGACCGGGTATTCTCTTTTCGGCCCAGCTTTTATGAAGGAGTGTCTTGTCTAATATACGTAGATATTTAAGAGCTGCCTCATCATCCCCATTGACCAGATTGATCTCAGCCAGCCGTTTGATCATACGGCTACCCGAATTGCGAGGAGAGAAGATCATACTTAGCATGGCGCAATGCTCGGCCATAGTCATATCTCCTAACGTGAACCATAACTCGTTGGCGAATAGGATAGAGAGAAAAGAAGCGGATGGGTTCACGGGAAGGATCAACCCATTCGTACCCGGTTGATTCCACGCTAGGAGGTTCCGGGAGAGAGATACGGGTGAGTTGATCTCGGATGGATGCGTGGCATTGTACAGGTTCCGGTAATAGGTCACCCAAAGGATTTGGCGGTCTGTCTCGAGATGTTTCCTCATCTTTTGTATATTTCCGAAATAATGTTCCACATCGAGGCTGAGTACATACTCCCGGTCGAGATCCGGCTTACTCCACCAAGTGGTAGCGGGATATTGGGTCGCTGGAAGAAGCAATATACCAACTGCGAGCAGGGCACTTAGCTTTTGATGGTGCGCTATGATTCCGGCGGCCAGCATAAGGGCCAGACAGAGCCATGCCCCGTACCCGAAGCACCAATAGCAAAGAAGCATGGCGGGAATGCAGGTAAGAAGACGTTGCCCCTCAGTTTGGCTCCGGCTATATAACAGGAAAACACCTTCTGCTCCGATCAAGGAGAGAGTTGCGGATAACGGATAGGCGAGTCCGCAAGACCTTCCGGCCTCCCATAATACAAGTAGTATCATAAGAGGAAGGGCGTATCTCTTGCTGACGAATTGCCGGAATGTCCGATAGGTAAGCAGGGCAAATAAAGTTAAGACAACGCTTAGGATGAACGGGCCTCCCCCGATATAATAAAAGAATTGCGTGAGGAAATCGCCGGTGAGACAAGCCAGCCACGCTTCCTCCTGAAAATATCCACGGAGAAACTCACCGCTGTACAAGAACAGCATCATTTGCTCTTTGTGGAACAAATGATAGGGGTACATCCAGAAGAAGAAAGCGAAGATCGCTATCGCCAGTACCGCTAGCGTGATCGACAGATCCTGTTTAATGATTCGCTTCATCCAGTTCCTTTCGTTGCTCTTCGGTCAAGGAGGTTTTTATCATCTTATAGAGGAATTTCCCGACCGTTTGGTTGATATGTTCTTTCATGAACGCATAATTAAAAGCTTGCGTCTCTACTCTCAAGGAATCCCATGTCTGCTTGATGCGGGTGGAATCTTCCGGCGAGCAAGTCTTAAGCGCTGTCCATAGGGCATAGGATTCGCTATTGGTCTTTTGCTTCCGGTCTTTCCAATGCTGCAAGGCGTCGTTTTGCGGTGTACCGGAGGCCGAGCTGATGGAGTCTATCCGTACTGAGGTCACACCCGGTTCCGTTACGACCAGTAGCTCTTGGAACTTGAGACGCAAAAGGATGCGCATACGGAGGACTTTCATCTCTTCTCCCGTTCCTTGGAAAGAAAACCGTGCGTTCTCTATTCTCGTAGAATCGATATTTTCGATTGAGGCGTTTTCCATGGGTGCCAGATAAATCCATTCCCCATCCTGCTGCGCAGTGGGTAAGGTGCCTTCTATGATGTATTGGGAGTCGTTAGATTGACAGGCAAATAGGCACAACAAAGTGAATACTCCTATAAATAGATATTTCATCGATCGTGTTCATTAGTAATTAGAGACTCAAAGTTTAGACTGCGTAAAGTTAGTGTTTTTTCGGAAAAAGGAATGATGTTTTTTTGACAAAGGGTGATACTTAATTTACGTAGCTGTTGGGGAGGAATGAAAAAAAGGAGGACGCTAATTCAGACATCCTCCCTTTTTATGAAATAAAGAACAATTAAGCGTTTAGGACTTTCTTGAAGCGACGGATAAATTCCTTGGCCTCATCCATCGTCAAGCAAAGCGGAGGAAGCAGACGGATCGTATGGGTTCCGGCTACACCCGTGAACACTTTCTCCTCAAAGAGAAGTTTGCTACGCACTTCCTTGATAGATTCCTCGAACTCGATACCGATCATCAAACCACGGCCCCGAATTTCCTTGATACCCGGAAGTTTATGAAGCTCTTCCAATAAATAGGCACCCACTTTCGCCGCGTTATCAATCAAACGCTCGTCTTCCATTATATCAAGAACGGCGATAGCGGCCGCGCAAGCCAAATGGTTACCGCCGAAAGTAGTGCCGAGCATACCATAAACCGGCTTGAATTTCGGGCTGATCAATAACCCACCCATCGGGAAGCCATTGGCGATACCTTTCGCTACTGAGATCAAATCCGGCTTGATACCGGCATATTGATGCGCGAAGAATTTACCGCTTCTTCCATATCCGGACTGGATCTCATCCAAGATCAGACAGGCATCATAAGCCGTACACAAGTTGCGTAACTTACGCATAAAATCATCCGTTGGTAACTGGATGCCACCTACACCTTGGATACCTTCGATGATCACGGAAGATACATCCCCCTTCTTCAACTCTTCCTCTACGGCGGAAGCGTCGTTCAATGGAAGATAAGTAACCGCTAGATCCTCATTTACCGGAGCGATGATCTTCGGGTTATCTGTCACACGTACGGCGGCGGAGGTACGCCCATGAAAGGCGTGCTTGAATGCGATCACCCGCTTCTTGCCATTATGGAAAGAGGCGAGTTTTAACGCGTTCTCATTCGCCTCCGCTCCGGAGTTGATCAAGAACAACGAATAATCATCGTAGCCGGAAGCCTTCCCTAGCTTATCCGCTAATTTTTGTTGCAAGCTATTGATAACCGAGTTCGAGTAAAAGCCTAATTTATTTACCTGCTCGGTAATCGCCTTTACGTAAGTAGGGTGGCTATGACCCACCGAGATCACGGCATGGCCGCCATATAAGTCGAGGTACTCGTTTCCCTCGCTATCCCATACATGGCATCCTTTGCCTTGTACGATCTCTATATTAAATAATGGATATACGTCGAATAAATTCATCTTTGTCGTATTTTTTAAAACGCTGAGGGTTTTAAGTGTAAGCCAACCGTCTCCTCCAACCCGAACAATAAGTTCATGTTGTGGACCGCTTGGCCGCTAGCGCCCTTCAATAAGTTATCGATCATAGAGATGATAAGAAGCTTATCATCTATTTTCTGTAAGTGGATCAAGCATTTATTCGTATTTACCACTTGTTTCAAATCCGGGTTCTTATCAGTGATAAACGTGAAGCTGTGATCATCATAGTATTCCTCATAAATACGTCGGATCTCCACCAAGTCGATCTTGCAATCGATGTATGTCGTGGCGAATATACCACGGGAGAAATTACCGCGTACGGGGATGAAATTGATCCGGCTTGAATAGCTCTTCTGCAACTGGCTCAAGCTCTGGTTGATCTCGGCCAAGTGCTGATGCGTAAAAGGCTTATAGATCGATATGTTGTCGTTGCGCCAGCTAAAGTGAGAGGTGGAAGAAGGCTTCACGCCCGCTCCCGTCGATCCTGTGATGGCATTGACATGCAAGTCGGAATTCAGCATCAAGTGCTTCGCCAACGGCAATACGCCCAATTGGATGCAAGTAGCGAAACAACCGGGGTTCGCTATATGCCGGGCGTTGCAAATCCGGCGGCGGTTTAATTCCGGCAGGCCGTACACGAAATCGTGCTCCGGGCCTTCGATCCGGTAGTCCATGCTCAGGTCGATAATCTTCACGTTCTCGGGAACCGTGTGGCTCTCCATGAACTTTTTCGTATCGCCATGAGCGGTACAGAAGAACAGAAGGTCGATGCTATCTAACGGCAACTCGCTGGTGAACACCAAATCCGTCTCGCCATAAAGACCGCCATGCACGTCCGTGATCTTGTTACCGGCGTTACTGCTACTGTTTATAAATGTAAGCTCGGCATCAGGGTGGTTTAGGAGCAGGCGGATCAATTCACCCGCCGTGTAACCCGCTCCGCCTATAATTCCGCATTTAATCATATCTCTTCGTCTTTATGGTTCGTATAATAAACACGCAACGGAGTGGAAAGAACCTTGATGAAGCCTTTAGCGTCCTCGGCGGTCCAGCCTTTCTGCATCTCTCCGTACTCACCGAATTTCGTCTTTACCAAGTCGTCCTCAGATTCTACGCCAACGGTAGAGAAGGACAACGGACGAAGCTCCAGAATAGCCGTACCGTTCACGTTACGCTGAGACTCTTGCAACATCGCCTCGATATCGCGCATCACCGGTTCCAGATATTGGCTCTCGTGCAAGAACATGCCGTACCAGTTCGCTACCTGATCCTTCCAGTATTGTTGCCATTTGCTCAACGTATATTTCTCTAGGAAGCGGTGCGCCCCGATAATCAACATAGGAGCGGCAGCTTCGAAACCGACCCGTCCCTTGATGCCGATGATCGTATCGCCCACGTGCATATCACGGCCGATACCGTAAGCCGCCCCGATCTCCTCGATCTTCTGGATAGCGGCGATCTTATCCTCGAACACCTCACCATTCACGGCATGAACCTCACCGTTCTTGAACTCGATGCGCAATTGCTCGCTGCCGGTTTTCTCCACTTGTTTCAGATAAGCGCTCTCGGGTAATCCTTGCGCAGAATCAAGAATCTCGCCACCGCAGATAGAGGTTCCCCAAAGACCTACGTTATAGGAATATTTCAACTTCGTGAAATCGGCCTCGAAACCGTGTTCCTTCAAGTAGTTGATCTCTTCCTCGCGGCTCAAGGCCATATCGCGGGTCAACGTGATAATCTCCACGTTCGGAGCCAATACCAAGAAAGTCATATCGAACCGGATCTGGTCGTTACCGGCTCCGGTAGAACCATGGGCGATAGCGTCGGCGCCAATCTCGTTCGCGTAGCGGGCGATCGCCAAGGCTTGGAAGATACGCTCGGAGCTTACGGAGATCGGATACGTACCATTACGCAACACGTTTCCGAAAATCATGTACTTCAAGCTCTTCTCGTAATACTCTTTCGTAACGTCGATCGTCACGTATTTCGTGGCGCCTAGCTTATAGGCGTTCTCCTCGTTTTGTTTCAATTGTTCCTCGCTGAAACCACCTGTGTTAGCGCAAGCGGCGTATACCTCGTATCCTTTTTCTTTAGCCAGATACATGACCGTGAATGAGGTATCCAAACCTCCGCTGAACGCTACTACTACTTTCTTCTTCATCGTTTCTCTATTTTATGTTGTTTTTCTATCGTATTAATTTAGTCCTTTTTAGTCTGATTACGTGCCTCCCGCTCTCGTTGCGCACGATGCGGATCGGCCGGGTCGAACAGCATGGCCGTGCAGATGCAATACTTACGTTCGGTGCGTTCCAAGATATCGTGGTTCACGCAACCGTTGCAACCCCGCCAGAAAGCCTCATCGTCCGTCAAGTCGGAGAACGTAACCGGTACATATCCCAGCTCGGTATTCATCTTCATCACGGCAGCGCCGGAGGTAAGGCTGAATATCTTCGCCTTCGGCCAGCGCATGCGGGCAAGCTGGAAGGTCATGTCCTTGATGCGTTTCGCGATACCCAAGCCCCGGAAATTCGGATGCACGATCAAGCCGGAGGTAGTCACGTACTGCTTGTTTCCCCATGACTCGATATAACTAAACCCGGCGAACTCGTTTCCCGCCAAGGCGATCACCGCTTTGCCCTCTTTCATCTTCTGGGCCACATACTCGTGCGTACGTTTGGCGATACCCGTGCCCCGGACTTTAGCGGCAGACTCGATCGTATCTAGGATCGTATCCACATATACCTCGTGAGAGGCATCAGCGATCATAACATCAATTTCTATTTCTTGTTCCATTTTATTGTTTGTTCTTAGTTTTTTCCTTTTATATAAAATGTGATAAAGCGGCAATCACCTTCTCTTGGCTCACACCGTTGCGGGGGATTACCAAGATCGTATCGTCTCCGGCTATGGTGGCCAGTATCTCGCTGGGGGCATGGGAGTCTATGTCCGAGGCAATTCCCATGGCGTAACCCGGTCGTGTCTTCACCACCGCCAAGTTTCCGGAAAACTCGATATTCGGCTTTTTCTTGCCTTCAGGCTGTGCTTGTTTGCTTATACTCTCTTCGGGAAGGCGATATACATAATCTCCGTTTCCGTCGTGTACCTTGGCTACTTTCAGTTGCTTGATGTCGCGGGAAAGCGTAGCTTGCGTAACCGAGAATCCGCTATCTTCCAATTCTTTGAGCAGTTCTTCTTGATTACTTATCACCTTCGTCTGTATAATACCGCAAATGGCATCCAATCGTTCCTTCTTTGTACTCATGTTGTATATTTATGCAAAACAGGCTGCAAATATAAAGAGTATTGTTGAATAAATATACAATCAAGGGCTTTTTTTTCTGATATAAGTAGGGGGTAAGGGATTTTCCTGCTTAGCTTAGGTTTAATCACTGTAAGTGTTAGGCATTTCATCTATTTATATTCATCTTCTATCAGCCGTTGGAGGATCATGCAACAGCTGTTAGAAGATCATGTACCAATTGGTGGATGATCATGCAACGGATGGTAAATGATGAATGTCATTCAAAGAAAAGGCTAATACTCCCTATAGAAAGAACGAAAGGGGGTGGTCGTTTTGAACAAAATGGTAGTATCTTTGCGTTATTAAAAAGAGAGTATCAGGTTTAATTTCAAGTAAAAGGATATGAGAAAAATAGCAAGTTTATTCGTGGCCTTGCTTTTATTGGCAGGCTGTTCCAGCGTACCGTTGACAGGACGTAAGCAAGTGCTGTTGGTTTCGGACCAAGAGGTGTTATCGTCCAGCCTTACCCAGTACAACGATTATATAAAGACGGCGAAGAAGTCGACGAACGCGAACAAGAGCGCTATGGAACCCCGGGCCGGAAAGAAGATAGCCGCCGCTACGGAGGACTATTTGCGGGCGAACGGGATGGCGGATGAGGTAAAAAACTTCTCTTGGGAGTTTAATTTGGTGAATGATCCGCAGGTGAACGCCTTCTGTATGCCGGGAGGCAAGATCGTGGTGTACGAGGGATTGCTGCCTTTAGTTTCCTCGGACGATGAATTGGCGGTGGTCATCGGGCATGAGGTCGCCCATGCCGTAGCTAAACACAGCAATGAGCGTATGAGCCAGCAACTAATGGCCCAATACGGGGCGGCTATTTTAGGTGCGGCCGTAAGCAATAAGAGCGCGGCGGTACAGCAAGCGGCCAATACAGTATATGGTGTGGGAGCGCAGTATGGCGTAATGCTTCCTTTCTCCCGTAAGCACGAGTCGGAAGCGGATTATATGGGATTGGTATTCATGACTATGGCGGGATACAATCCGGACGTGGCAGTCAACTTCTGGCAAAAGATGTCCGCCGGAAAGAGTGGCTCTACGCCGGAATTTATGAGTACGCACCCCAGTGATGCCACTCGTATAGCGGAAATCCAAAAAGTCCTACCCGCAATCAAAACTAAATACAAAAAGTAGTTGACAGTTGACAAGTGACAGCTATTTTACCACTTGTCTCAATTTTCAATTCTCAATTTTCAATTAAACAAGATTCCCATCTTGTTCATTAAGAAACAAGCATTCATATTCTGGGCTATCCCTTCTCTTAGTTGATAAGAGAAGGATAGCTCCTCGTCTTTTATATCCGCTTCGAAGCGGTAATTCTTTATTTGTTCCGGGAACTCTTCCTCCAAAGTACCCAACACTAAATCGTGGGTGGCGATGATGCCGCAAGCCTTATAAGCGACCAGCTGTTTCATAAGGGCAAGAGAGCCTTTCTGCTTGTCGATAGAATTTGTTCCCTTCAAGATCTCGTCCAAGATGATAAATAGCTTCTCCCCGTTTTGCAGCCTGTCGATAATCATTTTCAGCCGTTTCAACTCCGCGAAGAAATAAGACTCGTTGCTAGCCAAGGAATCCGAGGTACGCAAGCTGGTAACCATGTGGGCGGGATAAACCGTCAAGGAGGCGGCACAGACCGGAGCGCCTACGCAAGCCAATAAGTAATTGACACCGATCGTCCGGAGGTATGTACTTTTTCCGGCCATATTCGCTCCGGTGATAATCAGGAACCAAGGACTTTTGCGGATATCGATATCGTTCTTTACGCAGACATCCCGGTTCAAAAGAGGATGTCCCAAAGCCTTGCCTTCCATCTGGAAATAAGTGTCGGCGATCTCCGGATAGATGTATTCCGGATGGTTGAAAGCGAAACCACCCAACGAGTTCAGTGCGTCGAAACGAGCCAGCGCGTCGAACCAAAGCGGAAGTTTATCGGAGTAAGTCTGAATCCAGCGTTCCAAAAGGATGGCATGGCGTGTATCCCGCAAGTAGAAGAGATTGAAAATGATACCCGCCAAACTGAATCGTTGGTCTAATCCTCCGATATACGACGACAAGCGTTTGATAGCATGCGAGGCCAATTCCTTCTCATTCGCTAATTGCCCGCTGATCTCTTTCAGCTCTTCCGACTGGAAATTATCTTCTTCCACACATTGCATCAGCTTTGAGTACCGATTGAAAATAGACTCCATCTTATTGACGGTCGCGTAAAGCGCATTGATTTCCTTGGCTCGTCCGTAAGCGATCACTAACGTGATTAAGAAATAAATATTCAATAAACTCCCGCTGATCCAATCCAGCGAGTAAGCGATACCCAATACGATCCACAACACTGGGACCGCCCAGATCAATAGTTTCCACGGTAGGCTATCAACGAATTTATGCTTACGCTGAGTGAGTCGGTCCATAAAGTTGATATCGTTGTCTCTCGTATCTTGCGTGTCCTGCCGGATGATTCCCGTCACATAGAAATGCTGCCGTAAGGCGGATAAAGCCGCTAATTCCTTGACAGCCTCTTGCCGTTTGACGATCTCCTTCTTATCCGTCAAGGGATTCGAGAGCCAACCGGCCAGTCGTTCCCGCCCGAACCCGGTTACGGTACGATTGAGCGATTGAAACAAGGAGCGGTCTCCAAACACATCCAGATCCAAGCAGAAAGAGTGCTCGCCCGAGATCTTATCGGCCGCCCCGCCGAACGCGCTGAAATCATAGGCCAG
>OGHV01001746.1_pt1 | contig 11434 bp, 6 predicted proteins | sample 1571551 | NCBI WGS metagenome assembly OGHV01 (sample SAMEA2581960, study PRJEB24529) | metagenome | biome: Human gut stool | place: China | collected 2011 | reverse complement strand
GGGGAGCGCCGGGTGGGTGGAGCCCGCGACGGCGAACGCCCGCGTTTCAACACACCATAAGGAGCGGCGCAGGCCGTGCGGAATGTTTCCGCAAAGGGCGGCGTCGACAACGAGCTATGAACAAGTCCGAAATCATTGAACTGGTTGCCCAGAAGGCCGACATCTCCAAGAACAAGGCCGGCGAAGCCATCGACGCCTTCATCAAGGCCATCGGCGAATCCCTCGCCAAGGGCGAAGACGTCTCCATCCTCGGCTTCGGCACCTTCTCCGTGTCTGAACGCGGCAGCCGCATGGGCCGTCACCCCCGCACCGGCGAACCGATGGAAATCGCCGCCTGCAAGCAGCCGAAGTTCAAGGCCGGCAAGGGCCTCAAGGACATGGTGAAGTAAGGCATTCTTCGCCGAACGCGAAAGAAGCCCCCGCTCTCGGATTCCGGGGGTGCTTAGCTCAGTTGGCAGAGCGGCGCCTTTACACGGCGTAGGTCGGGAGTTCGAGACTCTCAGCACCCACCACAAGAATCCTGAAGAAGCGGCAAGCCTTCACGAAAAGCCCCGTACCCGTTGCGGGGCTTTTCTTCGTCCGGAGCCCCCGAAGAAGAGGTGGAGTGGGTACTCCGGAAAAATTTTTCGAGCGGGTGTTGACAGCGCGGGTTTCTCCCGTATAATTCGCTTTCCCTTGATCGGCTTCGGCCGGTTCAAGTCGGCTGGAGTGGTAGTTCAGTTGGTTAGAATACCGGCCTGTCACGCCGGGGGTCGCGGGTTCGAGTCCCGTCCACTCCGCCAACGAATTCTCGAAAGAAGGCGAACCGAATGCGGTTCGCCTTTTTTTTCGGCCCGGCCCTGCGGCCGACCGCTTGTTTTTTAGGACTGAATGCTCCTGCGGGTCGCGCCCGGAGGAGCCGCAAACGAAGGACGCTTCATGCTTCAGGCATTTCGTGACCACAAGCGCTGGCTGATGTTCATCGCCATGGTGCTGATTATTCCGAGCTTCGTCGTGACGGGGATCTACTCCTACAACCGCATGACGCAGGCCGACAATTCGATCGCCAAGGTGGGCGACGTCTCGATTTCGCCCGAAGCGTTCGACATGGCGAAGCGCCAGCAGCTGGAGCAGCTCCGTCAGACGATGGGCGAAAACTTCCGCGCGAACATGTTGGACAACCCCGAAGCGGGCGAAGCCATCCTGAAGGGCCTCATGGACGAGTCCGCCGTCTCGCAGACCGTGGCGAAGAACTTCGTTCAGGTCTCCGAAGAGCAGGCGATCATGCTGATCAAGGGCGCCTCGGCCCTTCAGCAGGACGGCAAGTTCTCGCCGGAACTCTATGAGAATTTCCTGAGGAGCCAAGGGAAGAGCGACCAGCAGTTCGTCGCCGAAGTCCGCCGCGACCTCGCGAAGGAAACCGTCCTCTCGGGCGTGACGGCCACGTACCCCGTGCCGAAGGCCCTCGTGCAGGACTACTTCCGCATTCTCACCGAAGAGCGCCGCGTGCGCGCCTTCATCGTGAACGCCACCGACTACGTCGAAGACATCAAGGTGACGGACGACGAAGCCAAGGCCTACTACGACGCGCACCAGAAGGACTTCCTCCTCCCCGAGCACGTCAAGGCCGAGTACGTGGTCCTCTCGCCCGCCGACTTCAAGGCGGAAGCGCCCAATCCGGATGATCTGAAGACCTACTACGAGCAGAACCAGTCGCGCTGGATGGTCCCGGAAGAGCGCCGTGCGAGCCACATCCTCATTGAGTTCGGCGACGACAAGGCGGCCGCCTTGAAGAAGGCCGAAGAGATCCTCGCCGCGGTGAAGGCCGATCCCGCGTCCTTTGCCGACGAGGCGAAGAAGAATTCCGCCGACACGGGCAGCGCCGCCGAAGGGGGCGACCTCTCCTTCTTCGGCCGCGGCCTCATGGTCAAGCCCTTCGAGGACGCCGTCTTCGCCGCGAAGAAGGGCGACATCGTGGGCCCGGTGGAAACCGAATTCGGCTACCACATCATCTACGTGACGGACATCCACGAAGCCCGCGGCAAGACCTTCGACGAAGTGAAGCCCGAAATCGAGGCCGAATACGCCGAACAGACCGCGATCCGTCAGTTCGGGGAACACGCCGACGAATTCACGAACCTCGTCTACGAGCAGTCGGACAGCCTCGGGCCCGTCGCCGAGAAGTTCGGTCTCAAGATCGAAACGATCGACAACGTGACCCGCACGGGCGTCACCGACCCCGAGCTCGGCCGCATCATCACCGAGCACGTCGCCGAAGCGCTCTTCGGTTCCGAGTGCCTCGAAGAAAAGCGCAACTCGAACGCGATCGAAGTGAGCGCCAACACGTTGGTCGCCGCCCGCGTGGTCGAGTACAAGCCCGAGACCGTGCGTCCCTTTGAGGACGTGAAGTCCCGCATCGTCGACGCGATCAAGCTGGAGCGCGCCTCCGCGATGGCGAAGGCCGACGGCGAGAAGAAGCTCGCGGAAGTGAAGGCTTCGAAGAAGTTGGACGGCTTCAGCGAACCCGTCTGGGTCTCGCGCCAGCAGATGCAGGGCCAGCCCGCCGCGTTCGTCGATCTTGAAGTGTCGGTCCCGACCGAGCAGCTCCCGGCCTTCGTCGGCATGCAGGTCGAAGGCGGCGCCTACCTGATCGGCTACGTCGAAGAGGCGAAGTTGAAGGAAGCCACCGATGCGGAACTCGCCGGCCTCGCCCGCGAAGTCGCCTCGATCTACGGCGAAAGCGACCGCCGCGGCTACCTCGAAGCCCTGAAGGGCGTCTTGGGGAGCGAAATCCTCAACCGCTCGGTGATCGAGGGCACCAAGACTGCGCCCTGAGCCGAAAGGTCATGACGCCATGACGCAGAAGACCCGGGCGGATCCCGCCCGGGCGCTTCCCCGAAAAACCCCGGATTCCGTTGAGGATTGCCGGGGTTTTCCGCATCCGGAGGGACCCCGGGCGTCCCGATTTCCGGCCCTGTTAAAATGTGTGAGCCGCATGGGAAGTGGTCCGCGCGTTTTGCCGCGCAGGGCCTGCCCAACACTGAATGCAACCTATTGGAAAGGGGCGGCCGGTCCCGTGACGGGGTCGGCCGCTCTTATTGGACTATGGCGAACAAAACGAGTCGGGCCGAGGACTACGACGTCGGGTCGATCCGGGTCTTGAAGGGGTTGGAGCCCGTCAAGCAGCGCCCGGGCATGTACACCCTCACGGACAACCCCCTGCACATCATTCAGGAGGTCGTCGACAACGCCACCGACGAGGTGCTCGCGGGCTTCTGCTCGCGCATCGCGGTGACGGTGCGCGCGGACGGCGGGATCACGGTCGAGGACAACGGCCGAGGGATTCCGATCGGCATGCACCCCGAAGAGAAGGCCCCGGTCGTCGAGCTCGTCTTTACGCGTCTGCACGCGGGCGGGAAGTTCGCGAAGACGGACGGTGCGGGCCCTTACTCGTTCGCAGGCGGTCTCCATGGCGTGGGCGTCTCGGTCACGAACGCGCTCTCGACCCGTTTGGAAGTCACCGTCTGGCGCGAAGGCCAGGAGGCGAACCTCGCTTTCGCGGACGGGAACGTCGTCGAGCCGCTCACCCTGAAGAAGAGCCCGCGCCCCAAGTCCCAGACGGGCACGCGCGTCACCGCGTGGCCGGACGGCAAGTATTTCGACAGTCCCACGATTCCTGCGGCGGAACTCGTGCGGCTGCTGCGCAGCAAGGCGGTGCTCCTTCCCGGCTGTGAAGTCGTCTACAAGAACGAGCGCACGGGCGAGGAGCTCGTCTGGAAGTATGAGGGCGGGCTCGCGCAGTACCTCCAAAGCGAACTTCGCGGCGAACCCCTCGTGGAGCCCTTCGAAGCGTCGGGCTACGCCGACGCCCAGACGGAAGGCTTCGCCGTGGGCGAAGGCGCCGGCTGGGTGGTCGCGTGGACGACCGAAGGACCCTTGACCCGCGAGAGCTACGTCAACCTCATCCCGACGCCCCAGGGCGGCACGCATGAGTCGGGGTTGAAGGACGGGCTCTTCCAGGCGATCCGCGCCTTCATGGAGGTGCACGGGCTGCAAACGAAGGGCGTGAAGGTCGTCGCCGACGACGTGATCTCGCGCGCCAACTTCATTCTCTCGGCGAAGGTCTTGGATCCGCAGTTCCAGGGCCAAACCAAGGAAAAGCTCACGAGCCGCGAAGCGATGCGCTTGGTTTCCAGCTTCGCGCGCGCGCAGTTCGAGTTTTGGTTGAACGAGCACGTCGAGGAAGGGAAGAAGATCGCCGAACACATCGTCGCGCAGGCGCAGGCGCGCCAGCGCCAGGCGGCGAAGTACGAAAAGAAGAAGAGCTCCACCGTCGCGGTGCTGCCCGGCAAATTGACCGACTGCGAGTCGACCGACATCTCCCGCAACGAGCTCTTCATCGTGGAAGGCGACTCGGCGGGCGGCTCCGCCAAAGCCGGCCGCGACAAGGAATTCCAGGCGGTGCTGCCGCTTCGCGGCAAGATTCGCAACACGTGGGAGGAGGACGCGGGGACGCTCCTCGGGTCCGACACGATCCACGACATCGCGGTCGCGATCGGCGTGGACCCCCACGAGAAGGCCGGGGGCGAAGACCTCAAAGGTCTTCGCTACGGCAAGATCTGCATCCTCTCGGACGCGGACGTCGACGGGTCGCACATTCAGGTGCTCCTGCTGACGCTCTTCTACCGCCACTTCCCGAAGCTCATTGAAGCCGGGCACGTCTTCGTGGCGATGCCGCCGCTCTACCGCGTCGACGTCCCGAAGATGGGCAGGAAGGCCGAGCGCAAGATCTACTGCCTCGACGACCGTGAGCTCTCCCGCACGCAGGATCAGCTGAAGAAGGAAGGCTACAAGCCCGAGCAGCTCCGCATCAGCCGATTCAAGGGGCTGGGCGAGATGAAGTCCGAACAGTTGTCGGAGACGACCCTGCACCCGGATACGCGCCGGCTCCTGCCGGTCTCCTTCGGCACGATGGGCGAAGCCGAGACCACCGCGGTGATGGACCTCCTGATGGCGGGCAACCGCGTCAACGGCCGCCGCAGCTGGATGGAAGCCTACGGCGACGCCGCCGAAACGGACGTTTGAGGAGCGCACCATGGCGAAGAAGAAGGGAATGAGCGACGTGTCGATCGACTGGGAAGGCACGCTCTTCGGCGAGGTGGGCCTCGTGAAGTCGGCCGACGCGACGGAAGAAAAGACCGAAAAACCGAAGACCGCGAAGCCCGCGGCGAAGCGCACCCGCGCGGCGAAGAAGCCCGCGCCGGAAGCGTCCGGGCAGCTGGTGCTCGAACTCGACGTCCCCGCGCTCTTCGACGAGGCGCAGATGCCGGTGCCTGCCGCATCCGAAACGCCTGAACCCGCACCTCAAGCGGCACCCGAGACGCCCGAACCGGAAGCCGTGGAGGCACCTGCGGAAGCCGAGGCGGCCGATGAGGCCGATGCGGCCGTCCTGGAGCCCGAGGCGACGGAAGCGCCCGAAGAGATCCCCGCCGAAGAGGCTGAAGCCGAATCCGCCGAATCCGCCGAACCCGCCGATGCCGAGGAAGGCGACGCTGCGGCGTCCGCCGACGCCGCCGGGGATGGCGACGTCGAAGCCGCCGAAACCTCCGAAACTTCCGAAGAGGAGAGCGAAGGCGAAGAGGGCGATGAGGGCGATGAGGAAGAGGAAGAAGCCGAGGGCGCCGTCCCCCGCGTGATGACGGACGTGATGAGCGCCGACGTCGAAGAGGACGGTGCGCTGACGCTCGCCCGCTACGCCTCGAAGGCCTATCTCGAATACGCGATGTCGGTCGTGAAGGCCCGCGCGCTCCCCGAGGTCTCGGACGGGCAGAAGCCCGTGCAGCGCCGCATTCTGCTTGACATGCTCCGCATGGGACTGATGGGCACCAAGGCGGTGAAGTCCGCGCGCGTCGTGGGCGACGTGCTCGGTAAATATCACCCCCACGGCGACCAGTCGGTCTACGACGCGATGGTGCGCATGGCGCAGGACTTTTCGTTGCGCTACCCGTTGGTGGTGGGCGAAGGGAACTTCGGCTCGCGCGACGGCGACAAGCAGGCCGCGATGCGTTACACGGAAGCGCGCCTCAACCCCATCGCCGAACTTCTTTTGGACGAACTCGACCAGGGCGCGGTCTCCTTCGTGCCGAACTACGACGGGAACTTTGAAGAGCCCGTCGAACTGCCCGCCAAGCTCCCCTTCGTGCTCCTGAACGGCGCCTCGGGGATCGCGGTCGGCATGGCGACCGAGATTCCGCCCCACAACCTCACGGAAGTGGCCGCGGCCTGCGAGCTTCTGATCGAAAAGCCGGAAGCGACGTTGGAAGACGTTCTGGACGTGATGCCGGCTCCCGACTTCCCCTGCGGCGGGCAGATCATTTCGTCGCGCTCCGAGATCCGCTCCATCTACCGCACGGGCCGCGGGAAGCTCCGCGTGCGCGCCCGCTGGCACTTCGAAGAGCTCTCGCGCGGGCAGTGGCAGTTGGTGGTGGACGAATTGCCCCCGGCGACGTCCTCCCGCGACGTCTTGGACCGCATCGAGCAGATCACCAACCCGAAGATCAAGAAGGGGAAGAAGACCCTTTCGGCCGCGCAGATCCACGACAAGAGCTCGATGCTCGCGCTCCTTGACCGCGTGCGCGACGAGTCCGGGAAGGACGTCGCGGTGCGCCTGGTCTTTGAACCGAAGTCCGCGCGCGTCGACCGTCAGGAATTCGTGACGACGCTCCTCGCGCAGACCGACCTCGAGTCGAACGTGCCTGTGAACCTCGTCATGATCGGGATCGACAAGAAGCCCCAGCAGAAGGGTCTTCTCGACATCCTGCGCGAGTGGATCACGTTCCGCACCGAGACGGTGCGCCGCCGGAGCCAAACGCGCTTGGAGAAGGTCCTCGACCGCATCCACGTCTATGAAGGCCGCCGGATCGTGTTCCTCAACCTCGACCGCGTGATCGAGGTGATCAGGAACAGCGAAGAGCCGAAGCCCGACCTGATGCGCGAATTCGCGCTCACCGAGCGTCAGGCGGACGACATCCTTGAGATGCGCCTGCGCCAGTTGGCGAAACTCGAAGCCCTCGCGATCGAACGCGAACTCGAAAAGCTCAACAAGGAGCGCGCGTCGCTCGAACGCCTCCTTGCGAACGAAGGGGTTCTTCGGCGTCAGGTCATCACCGAAATCCGCGCCGCCGCGAAGAAGTTCGGCGACGCCCGCCGCACGCTCGTCGAGGCGGCGGACGCCGTGGCGCCGTCGGAAAAGAAGGTCGCGGACGAACCCGTGACGGTCGTCGTGTCGGAAAAGGGGTTCCTGCGGAGCCGCACCGGCCACGGCCACGACTGCAGCCTGATGAGCTTCAAGCCGGGCGACGGGTTCCTGCAGCAGTTCGAATGCCGCTCGGTCGACACCCTCACGGTCTTGGACGACCGCGGCCGCATCTACGCGATTCCCGTGGCGAACCTCCCGGGCGGCCGCGGCGACGGCTCGCCCTTGTCCGCCTTCATTGAGATGGAGCGCGGCGCGCAGCCCGTCGCCTTCGTGATGGGGCAGCCCGACCAAACGGTGATCTTCATTACGTCGGACGGCTTCGGCGTCGCCTGCCGCATCAAGGACCTCGCGACCCGCGTGCGTGCCGGCCGCACCTTCATCAAACTCAATCCTGGGAAGACGCTGCTGCCGCCCGTCGTCGTCGACCCCGACCGGCCGCTTCTGGGGTGCTTGTCCGCGAAGGGCCGGTTCCTCGCGTTCCCCGCGGAGGAAGTGCGCCTCGTTGCCTCGGGCGGGAAGGGCGTCACGCTGATGTCTTTGGAAACCGGCGACCGTCTCGTTTCGGCCTGCGGTCTCGACGACAAGGGCTGCCGCATCAGCGGCACCGGCCGCGGCGGCAAGGCCCGCGAAGCGGCCTACGGCCGCAAGGCCTTCCCCGCGATGATCGGCCGACGCGGCCGCCGCGGGAAGGTCCTGGCGCTCACGTGGCGCGCCGAAAAGGTCGAGGCGGTCCCGCGCGACGCGTCGGAGCCGACCGGGGAGCCCCCGGTTGAAAACGGCGTCCTCGAACTCGTGATCACCGACGGGGACGCGCCCGTGACCATTCCCGGGAGCGATGAATGACGAAACGCTTTTCGACGGCCTCGCTCCGGTCGCTTGCGGTCAAGCTGCCGCTCTTGACGCTCCTCTGGGTGAGCTTCATCGTGAGCAGCATCGGGTACACGATGCTCCTCAACTGGGAGCTCGAAGCGAGCGCCGCGGCGAAGTTCGCCGTGGGCGAGCTCCGCAACAACATCTACCGCACCGCGCTCGTCGCTCAGCCCGCGACGAGCGGCGCGGTCTTCGAGCGCGAAGTGCGCGAGACGGCGCAGCTCCTTCAGCGGATCGAAGAGGGGAACGCCTGGCAGCCGCTCTACCTTCCCAAAGACGAATCCGTCCGGAAGAGCTTCGAGCAGATCAGCTCCGCCTGGCGCACCGCGATGCTCCCGAAGCTTCGCGAAGCGCATGAGACGGGCACGCCCGTCAACATGGGATTGGTGCGGCTCTTCACCGAACAGGTGACGGCCCTGACCGATCGCATCGACACGGCGCGCGCGGGCTACCTCTGGCAGCTCCGCTACCTGCAGGTCCTCTTGATCGTGCTCGCGAACGGGAGCCTCTTCGTGATCGTGGCGCTGCTTCTCAATTGGGTGATCCGTCCGCTGGAGCGCCTGGGGGACGGGATCCGGAGGCTCTCGAGCGGCGACCTCACCGCGCGCGTCGAAATCCACAGCCGCGACGAAGTGGGGCAGATTGCGCACGGGTTCAACCGCATGGCGGACCGCCTCGAAGACCTCTACGACAACCTGGAGCAGAAGGTCGCGGAAAAGACGGTCTCGGTCGAAGAGAAGAACCGGCACCTGGCGCAGCTCTACGAGATCACGTCGTTCTTCTCGCAGCAGGCGCCCATTGAGGAGATGCTGGACGGCTTCGTCGAGCGCATCATCCGCTACACCGAAGCGGACGGCTGCGTCGTGGAGCTCCTGAACCAGCGCTCCCAGCGCGTCCACGCCGCGGCCTTCTACGGGCTTGGGGCCGACACGCTCAAAGCCTTCCGCGACACGCCCTATGAGGGGAGCCACGCGTCGAACGTCTTGGCGAAGAACTACCCGATCCGCGTGCGCTTCGCGACGATGGAGACGGACCAGGCGAAGGCGCTCGTCGCCGAAGGCTTCCGCTCGGGCTTTGCCTTCCAGGTGAGGAGTTCCGCGAGCGACGTCGGGGTCCTCACGCTCGTCTTCCGGGACGAACCCGAATTCTCGAGCCAGATGGTGCAGCTCCTCGAGAGCTTCTCCTCGCACCTCGGCGTCGCGATCGACAACCGGCGCTTGATCTAGCGCGACCGCCAGTTCGCGGTCGTGCAGGAGCGCCAGCTCCTCGCGCAGGGGCTCCACGACTCGATCGCGCAGGCGTTGTCGTTCCTCAACCTCCAGGTGCAGTTCTTGTCCGACGCCATCAAGACGGACGACAAGCAGCTCCGCGACGATTCGCTCTCCGCCATTCAGACGGGCGTGCAGGAGTGCTACGAGGACGTGCGCGAGCTCCTTCTGAACTTCCGCGAACGCCTCCACAAGGAGGGCTTCGTCGACGGCATCCAGACCGTGATCGACCGCTTCGAAGGGCAGTCGGGCGTGGCGGCGCGTCTGACCGTCACGGGGAACGGCCCGGACCTCACGGAAAAGCAGAAGCTTCAGGTGATCTTCATCGTGCAGGAGGCGCTCTCGAACGTCAGAAAGCACGCCGAAGCCGATACGGTCGAGGTGAGGATCGACAACCAGGCGGATCTGCGCGTCACCGTGACGGACGACGGCGTGGGCTTGGACGACAAGCTCGTCGCCGAGCGCCGCGGCCAGCACGTGGGGCTCTCCATCATGTCGGAGCGCGCGAGCAAGATCGGCGCGACGGTGACGGTCGAGCGCGCGAGCCCGATCGGGGGCACCCGCGTGACGCTCGTTCTTCCCGCGGACGCCCGCGGGGAAGGCTGAGCCGCCTGATCACCACCAACGAAAGGGCCGCGGCGTCGAAACCGCGGCCCTTCATCCGTTCTGGACCGTCCTACACTCGGGGCGCCCAAATGGGGCGCCCCGGTCGTGCGGGTTCTTACAGGAACTTGCGGAGCGTGTCGGCGAGCGACTTCACGCCCGCGTTGATGCGCTCCACCGGCACCGTCACGAAGGAGAGGCGCAGGTAGTTGGCGGGCTTCGGATCGTTCGCGAAGAACGCGAAACCGGGAACGAACCCGACGGGAACGTCGGTGGCGAGCACGGCCTTCATGAGTTCCGCGGCGTCGATGTGCTTCGGGAGCTTCATCCAGAGGAACATGCCGCCTTCGGGCTTCGTCCAGGAGAGTTCCGGATGCTGCGGCATTTCGCGCTCCATCGCGTCCAGCATCGCGCGGGCCTGACGGCGGTAGAGGGCGCGCACCATCGGGAGGTGATCCTTGAAGAGGCCTTCCGAGAGGACGCGGGCGCAGATGAGCTGCGTGAAGGTGGACGTATGAAGGTCCATCGCCTGTTTGAGTTCCATGCAGGCGTCGAGTACGTGCTTCGGCGCGAGGATGTACCCGAGACGGAAGCCCGGCGCCAGGACCTTGCTCATCGTGCCCAGCGTGATCGTGCGCTCCGGCGCGAAGGCGCGCAGCGACGGCGCCGGTTCGTCTTCGTACCAGAGTTCGCCGTAGGGGTTGTCTTCGACGAGCCAGAAGTCGAATTCGCGGGCCTTTTCGGCGAGCTTGCGGCGGCGTTCTTCCGAGATCGTGAGGCCGGTCGGGTTCTGGAACGTCGGCATCACGTACGCAAAGCGCGCACCTTCGACCATTTCACGCGTGATGAGGTCGGGGTTGAGGCCCTCTTCGTCGCAGGGGAGCTCCACGAACTTCGGGCTGTTCAGCGCGAAGGCCTGAAGCGCACCCATGTAAGTGGGCGATTCGACGAGGACCTTGGAGCTCGCATCGACGAAGAGGCGCCCCATCATGTCCAGAGCCTGCTGGGAGCCGGAGACGACGAGCACTTCGTCCGGGCTCGTCGGCGCGCCCTTTTCGGTTTCGCGGCGGGCGATCACCTCACGGAGTTCGGGGACGCCCTGGCAGGCGGAATACTGGAGCGCGCGGGCGGCGTGGTTGTCGAGCACCCACTGCGCGGCCTTGGCGATTTCCTTCACGGGGAAGCCTTCGGGGGAGGGGAGACCGCCCGCGAAGCTGATGACGTCCGGCCGGGCCGCGAGCGCCAAAACTTCAAGAATGACGGAGTCGCCCTTCGGGGCGCAGGCGGCACTGTAGGTGGGGGTCGGTCGGAAGTCGTTGTTCATTTTCTGCGTTCCTTGTTGAGTCCGTGGAATGCCGTCGCGGGTCCGGGCGCGAGGGATGCCCGTGGCTTGGTCGGACGGCCTGCTTCATTCGATTGTAGGAACGGCAAGGGGGCCCGAAGGCCCCCCGAAGAC
>OGHV01001740.1_pt1 | contig 11462 bp, 10 predicted proteins | sample 1571551 | NCBI WGS metagenome assembly OGHV01 (sample SAMEA2581960, study PRJEB24529) | metagenome | biome: Human gut stool | place: China | collected 2011 | reverse complement strand
ATTAAGCTCATCCTGATTTCCTGAAAAATCTTCATTCTGTTTTGCTCCTTTCAACTGTTCTGCTATTTCGTCAATCTTTTCTTCTTCTAAGATTGTGAAAGCATATTCTTTCTTGATAGCTTTTGATGGCTTCTTTACATAAGAAAGGGAAAATTTACTTGGACTCATTCTATAAAAAAAGGTTTTTGAAACTGTTACCGCCTTTACTCATTGCGACCTGTATTTTTATCTGTATAAGGATGTGTTTTGAACATCTGTCTGCATGGAATATTTGCTACGAAATGACTTTAGGCAACCCTCCTTTGCCCAATTCATGGTATATGTATGCACTTTTCATTTTATACATCTTTTTTCATGCCGTTTTTTCCATATGCGGAGTGCAAGGTAGAAAAGCGTTGAATTGGATGTGGATTGGCTCTTTTGCCTATATCGCTTGCATTTTATTGTTGGGCTGGGGTTATTGGTGGTATACGTCCGTCTTGTCCTTTAATATTGGTATAGAATATGCCTGTATGAGCCAGGGTGTTCAATCGTTTGTGCGGAAAAAACTGATCTCATTTTTTGTTGGATCAATATTGTTTTTGTTGGTTTTTATATTCATTTATCTCAGATTTGTCTCTGATGGAATGAAAATCGCTTCTCTCATCGCATTAAACGTCACATTGCCCATAGTGATGGTATGGGTGATTCAGGTATTAGGAATTGTAAACTTGACTAGTCTTAAATTTTTAGGAGGAATTTCCTATGAATTATATCTTGTACATGGTATTTTTATTTATTTATCGAAAAACTATTATTCTTATGGAGGTACATTGATAATAGTATGTTATACACTATCCATAGTAACGGCATTCATGCTAAATCGCGGATCGAAGTATATTAATAACAAAATTATAAAAGTAATATGATTTCTATTGTCATTCCTTTGTACAACAAAGCGCATACGATTGTGCATACTTTGAATGCGGTTTTCAAACAGGAGTATCAGGATTTTGAAGTCATTATAGTCGATGACGGATCGACTGACAATGGAGTGGGGATAATCCAGCAACATTTTCACGACAACCGGATACGGATATTTCATCAAGAAAATCAAGGCGTAAGTGTCGCTCGGAATAGGGGGGTAGAAGAAGCTCGCTGTGAATATGTAGCCTTGCTTGATGGCGATGACGAATGGCATCCCGATTATCTGAAAATCATGACCAAACATATTCAAAACAACCCCCGATGCGGATTGTTTCTATGTGCATTTATCGCTCAAGGTGCTTCTCGCTCTATTTATTGTATACCAAAAGGATTTGAGAATTATCAAGGAGAAATTAATCTGTTTCATAATGTTTCTCTGTTTGGGCAGACAAGCGGAACTGTCTTAAAGAAAAGCGTATTTAATCGGACGCATAGGTATATTCCACACATGATTTATCACGAAGATTATCTTCTTATACAAGCTGTTGCTTTGATAGCGCCAGTTTTTTATTGTGGTATTCCTTTAAATAAGTATAGGGGGGATGTGCCAGGTCAAACGACTCAAAACCCCAATACGCCTCAAGCTGAAGAATCCAAATTGATGTATTACAATATCGGTATGGAAGATAGCTTGCGGGTAAGTGAAAAAGGGAATGAATCTTTGAATATTTATCTTAGGTATTTTTTGTTTCATGACTTTAAAAGGAGACTTTCTCTTAAAGATAACGAAGCGTTGCTCCGTTTTATACAACGTCTTTCCTTTGATGTCAAAAAGTTGTTTTATCCTTTTGAGCTCAGCTTGATAGCGCATTATCCAAGAGTCGCTATTCTTTACATAAACCTGACGAAAGTTCGCTGGAGGTTAAGAAGGTATCCTACATGGGGTGATAAATGTGATTTGAATAAAATTAATCCACAATATTTAAATTGGTAAACAAATGACGTACATAGAAACAGTGCTATGGAGGAGCTTGCGTAAAATTTATGGCAAGATGACTGGATTTCAGAAATCAGCCGTCATAGTTGAAGAAACCGATCCTCTGAAAGCTTCGGATGCAATCTATACTTTACTTGATTCCAAGAGGCCTTGCATGATTGCACGCTTCGGAGCTACGGAAATGGCTTGCATTCTCAATTACTTAAGCATTCGCCAAGGAAAACCTCTTCTAAAAAAATATCTGAGAGGTGATGTCTCTGATTGGTGGTGGAACAAGAACGTCATGAACCAAATGCAAAATTGGAGTGGATTCTTCCCTCCTGACATTGAGCATCTTTCCCGGTTTTGCGAAATGATGCTTCAAGACGCTTCTTTGCTGGATATATGTGGGTCTTTTGAGACCGTACAGAGAGGATTACATATTCTCCGACCTTATATGTGCAATCCATTATTTATACCCTTATCTTTCTTTGATCCATTCGTAACATCTCGACCTTGGTCAAGAGTATTGAAAGGGAAGAAGGTTGTTGTGATTCATCCGTTTGCCGAACTGATCGAAGCGCAATACGCCCGTCGTTCTGATTTGTTTGACAATAAAGATGTTTTGCCGGACTTTGAGCTAAGGACAGTAAAGGCTGTACAAAGTCTGGGTGGCGACAACCAAGGTTTCAAAGATTGGTTTGACGCACTGGAATGGATGAAGCGGGAAATAGGAAAAGCGGATTTTGATATCTGTCTGATAGGATGCGGAGCTTATGGATTTCCTTTGGCTGCACATGTGAAAAAAATAGGCAAACAAGCCGTTCATTTTGGCGGTGGCTTGCAATTGATGTTTGGTATCAAGGGTATTCGTTGGAAAAATCCACAAATTGCACTTGATGTGGGGCTTCCAGAAGATTGCTATTTGAAATATTTTTCTAATCCTGCATGGGTTAGTCCAGACGCATATCGTACGGTACATAGCGATAAAGTAGAAAACAATTGTTATTGGTGATTTATGTATGCTTTACTTCGATTAATCATGAAGACATACAGAAAATATCATTTTCATGTATGGAAGACATTGGTTGTAAACTTTAAGTTGCTTCCTTTCAAGCAAGCTATTCATTTGCCGATTGTCATTTATGGGAAAACGCAATTAATCATAAGTAATTCTTCGGTAAAGCTTCTCTGTTCTCCTCGTTTTGGAATAGTCAAGTTTGCCAAGAATCATGAATATTTTTATCCAACCCCAGCTCCCTCATTATTGTTTATGATAAATGGTACGATGGTACTAGAAGGTGACGTTCAATTCTCTTCAGGCTGTACTTTGCGCATCAATGATGGAATATTGCAACTGGGAGAAAATGTCTGTTTTTCAGGTGGATGTAAAATCTTATGTAACAATCGGATATTTATTCGAGCGTATAGCCAGTTCGCTTTCGATTGTGTTTGTTGTGATACGAACTTTCATTATATACTTCAGAAAGACGGCTTGGTAAAGGATTGTGTGGGAATTATCGAAGTGGGGAATAGGAACTGGATTGGAAATTCTACTACCCTTATGCGGGGTACTCAACTTCCCGACAATACCATTGTGGCAAGTAGGAGTTTTGTGAATAAGAGTTTTTTAGGTTACCATGATGATGGAATACTTATAGCAGGTAGTCCTGGTAAAGTGGTTCGATTAGGGGATCAGCGTGTTTTTTCCGCACAGAAAGAGATGGAAATCAGAGCTTTCTTCAAAAAAAGTAAGATGACTGAAATGTGGTTAGCTGAATCAGATTTTTTCTTTTATGAATGATGAAATGAAGCTGTAGTATATTTATTGAATAATTGTTGATCCACAAAGTAACTAAAAAGTTGTAATTCTATAAGCGATGAAAATATTGCATGTTTTATACGAATTGAAATTTTCTGGGGCTGAGATCATGTATGTTGATGCAGCCGATGAATTTAGAAGCCTTGGGTGTGAATTGTATGTTATAAATTCGGCAGAAAGGTTGGGTAAATATGCCGACATGTTTAAAGATGCAGGTTACAAAGTATATCATCTACCTTGTCCGAGTGGATTGATTACCAGATGGAGTTATTGCCAACAAATAGTCCGGTTGGTGAAAAAAGAAGGAATAGATGTCATTCATACCCATGCATCGAATATGAAATGGGATATGGCTTTGGTTGCATGTCTGGCGGGAATACGTTCTGTCTACACTTTTCATAGTTGCTTTAAGTCCAGACCTATTTCATACCTTTACCATATATGGTTAAGATGGAGTGCAAAGAATTTGTTGAGTTGTAAATTCCAAACGATATCAGATAGTGTGTACGATAATGAACGTTTATATTATCATAATGACACGATAAAAATCTATAATTGGTTTGGGAATAAACGATTCTTTCCGGCTGATAAGGCAGAGAAGCAAGCTGTTAGAAAAGAACTTGGCATCTCAAAAGATAGTTTTGTTATAATTTCCGTAGGAGGTTGTAGTGTTAATAAACGGCATCATGACATTATCAAAGCACTTCCCGATTTGCTAAAAGAAAAAAATAATCTAATGTATCTTCACCTTGGACAAGGAGATACTACCGAAGAAGAAAAAACTTTGGCAAGAAAACTTGGAGTTGAGAACAAAATTCGTTTTATGGGAAATCAAAAAGAGGTGAGAAAATTCCTTATTGTTTCTGATGTATATCTTATGACTTCACACTATGAAGGCATCTCCTTAACTACTATAGAAGCCTTGGCTTGCAAAATTCCGGCAATATTATATGATGTTCCCGGATTGCGGGATTTCAATAAAGAACAGTTGTGCTCTTTATTGATACCAGAGCAATCGACTGAGATCGTAAAAGCAATCAAAAAGCTAAGGACAAACAGCGGTGAAAAGGAAATGATAATCAAGAACGGATATGAAATGGTTATGAGAAAGTTTTTTCTGCCAACAAACGTAAGGCAAATATTCAAGTTATATCAAGGATCTTAAAATGGAACAGATAGAGGCAAACATAGCCGTATTACTGACAGTTCATGACAGGAAGAATAAAACATTGAGATGTTTGGAAAATCTTTATAAACAAGTATTGCCAAATTATTTGCGCCTCGATATTTATCTAACCGATGACGGTTGTACGGACGGAACACCGGAAGCGATTAAAAGGCAATTCCCGAAAGTTCATATTATCAAAGGTGATGGTAACTTATTTTGGAACAGAGGAATGTATAGGGCATGGGAAGAAGCTGCCAAACAAGATTATAATTTTTATCTATGGTTGAATGATGATAGCTATTTATTTGACGGTGCGTTGTTTACTTTGTTAGATAATTCTGCAAAATGCAATCATCAGGCCGTAATAGTAGCACCAATGAGGTTAAGGGAAAAAGGCGTTACTACGTATAGCGGATATGATGGTTCGCAAAAAATAACTCCTAATGGAAAGTTGCAGGAATGTGAAAAGTTTAATGGAAATTGCGTTTTGATACCACAATGTGTTTTTAAAAAGGTTGGCAATCTTGATTGGACTTATCGTCATGCCATTGGAGATATTGATTATGGATATAGGGTACGGAAAGCCGGCTTTAAGAATTATGTTGCTACTGGATATCTAGGCATTTGCGAGAGCAATCCAAAGTTGCCTGCATGGGCAAGAAAAGAGATCCCGTTCATTAGGCGGATAAAAAATCTTTATTCCCCCTTAGGGTATGCAGAACCGATACCTTTTTTCCTTTTTGAAAAAAGGCACATCGGATTTGTGACAGCCGTCAAGCATTTTATTACAATTCATATAAGAGTTTTATTTCCGCAATTATGGAAACAATAAATAAATCCATGTTTGTTTTTCAAACAGATTCGGATATTGTACGTAATGTGTATGATACCCAACACAACTATCTGATTGAGTATAATGAACAATGTAAGGATAAAACGTATTGTGCTGTCTATTTTTGCAGCAATGATCTATATTATCCAAACGTTGAAGATATTTTCAGGAAAAGGATTGTAGAGAAAAACTTCTTTGAATGGTATAATTTAAGGATAGAAAAAGCGTATAAACATATTTTTGTTCGTGATGTATTCAAGCAGTGGTATTTGTCCGGTATCAACCAAAGCATTGATTCTCCGGAAAGACTAATCGAATTTCTGAAAAATGAAACCGATGGATACCGTACTATCATGTCTGGCAGTTCAGCAGGTGGTTATGCGGCCATTTTGTATGGTTCCATCCTCAAAGTCGAAAGGGTATTTGCTTTCAATCCTCAAGTAGAATTGACATCCCTATTAACAAAGAGTAATGAAAAGACAAATCCGCTAATCTTTAGATTAAAGGATGGTCCTTATAGGAAGTATTTTGATATTGTCCCATTTATTATGCCTATGATGAATATTTATTATTTCTTTTCCAATCAATCCAGATGGGACATCGAGCAGCGGTCATATTTGGGAGACACAAAGGGAATCCATTTACTGCCATTTAGATCAACACATCATGGTATCCCTTTCTTGAAAGTGGCTCTTCCTGTCATATTAAATATGGAAGATATACAATTAAAGAAGTTTGAGAACAAAATTCAGCATCCGCTTATATTCACGATGAGACTTGTGGGATTGAGAAAAACAATCATAGGATTCTTTTCACAGGTATATGCGACATGCAGGAAAAGACGTTAAAAGATAGTTATGAATATAGCAATTGTTGGTACAGGTTATGTCGGATTGGTTTCTGGCACCTGCTTTGCGGAAATGGGTGTTCATGTCACTTGCGTGGACGTGAATCGAGAAAAAATAGAAAACTTACAGAACGGTCGGATTCCTATTTACGAACCCGGATTGGATGAAATGGTGATGCGCAATTTTCGTGAAGGAAGGTTGAGCTTTACGACCCATCTAACGTCTGTCTTGAATGATGTGGACATTGTGTTCTGTGCCGTGGGGACACCTCCCGATGAAGACGGAAGTGCCGATTTACGATATGTATTGGCAGTGGCAAAACAATTTGGTGAGAATATTCAGAAATATACCCTGCTTGTCACCAAATCAACAGTTCCTATAGGGACTGCCCAAAAAGTGAAGGCTGTTATTCAGGCAGAGCTTGATAAACGATGTGTGAATGTTCCCTTTGATGTAGCTTCCAATCCTGAATTTCTAAAAGAAGGAGCAGCCATCAAAGATTTCATGTCGCCAGACAGGGTTGTGGTAGGAGTGGAATCGAAAAGAGCCAAGGAGTTGATGAGTAAACTTTACCGTCCTTTCCTGCTGAACAATTTCCGGGTAATATTTACCGATATACCCAGTGCGGAAATGATAAAATACGCAGCAAACTCTATGCTGGCTACCCGTATCAGCTTTATGAACGATATTGCCAATTTATGCGAATTGGTGGGAGCTGATGTGAATATGGTGCGAAAGGGAATAGGTTCGGACAGCCGTATCGGAAGCAAGTTCCTTTACCCGGGTTGCGGTTATGGCGGTTCGTGTTTCCCGAAGGATGTTAAAGCTTTGATAAAGACCGCAGAGAAGCATGGATATGAAATGAAGGTGCTAAATGCGGTGGAGTCTGTGAATGAAAAGCAAAAGAGTGTACTTTTCAATAAATTGTTCAAGCATTATAAAGGGGATTTGCAAGGGAAAAAGATTGCTGTTTGGGGACTTGCCTTCAAACCGGAAACAGACGATATGCGTGAGGCGACTTCATTGGTCACTATTGATCGGTTGCTGAGGGAAGGATGCAAAGTACGGGTGTATGATCCTGTGGCAATGGAGGAATGCCGTCGTCGTATGGGCGGGGGTGTGGAATATGCCGCAGACATGTATGATACTGTCTTGGAAGTGGATGCTTTATTGATACAGACTGAGTGGAAACAGTTCCGGCTACCCAATTGGAGCCTATTACTGAAATTGATGAACAATCCGGTCATCATTGATGGGCGGAACATTTATGACGCAGAAGAACTTCAACATTTGGGCTTTGATTATTACTGTATAGGAAGATGAATAAGTTGAAAGCATTAGTCTTTTACCAGTACCTATCTCCATGGAGGATTGATGTGTTTAATGAGATGGGTAAATATTATGACATGACCATCGCATTTACGGATGCTGACAGTGAGGGATTCACCTATAACAGGAAAGAATTGCTGGAAAAACTGGAGAATATTAAGGTCCTTTTCTTGACTAAAGGATTCAGGATTGGAAATAGGCCTGTACGTCTGGGAATTTTCAATTTAATCAAAAAAATAGATCCCGATGTCATTTTCTCCCATGAGTATTCCTATACAAGTATTTTGGTAGCCTTGTATAAGCAAATGGGGCTATTTCACTACAACTATTATCTGACAACATCTGACAACTTGAAAATGGCCGAAATATCTTCCGGATTGAAGGCTAAATCCAGGAGCTATGTATTGACCCACAGCAATGGGATTATAGTCTATGGTGATGCTGTGAAGCAATGGTATCAAAGAAGATTCCCCCGATTGCGGATAGAGGTATGTCCTAATATACAGAATCCTCAAACATTGTTGGCTTATCGCTCACAGTTTCAACCTATCCTTCAAAAATACATTCAACAATATGGTTTGGCAGGGACTTCTGTTATTCTTTACACAGGTAGGTTAGTAAAAGCAAAAGGGTTGGATTTGCTGTTAAATGCGTTTGCAAAAGCACAAATCGTAAATTATAGATTGGTCATTGTAGGTGAGGGGGAACTATCAGAAAGCTTGCAACAACAAGCAAAGCGACTTGGGCTGAAAGACAAAGTGGTTTTTGCCGGATTTCATACCGATGTCGGTTTGTATGCATGGTATGAAATAGCCAATTTTTTTATTCTGCCGAGTAGGTATGAACCCTTTGGCGCTGTTATTAATGAGTCTTTGGTTTACGGATGTCCCGTGGTGGCAAGCAAGTATATCGGTGCCACGGATTTTGTGACCAAAGGCAATGGAATGTTATTTGATCCCATGAATGAAACAGAATTCATTTACATAATAAGGCAAGCCTGTCGGAAATATTCCAATAAGCCTTTATCTAGGGCAAACTTGATGCCATGCTCTTTTGACAATTATGTATCTGCTTTTTATAATATTAATCGAAACAAGTGAAAATAGATTATCATAACATGCCGAAAGGGGCAGGTATGACAACGTTTGCCATACGCTACATAATGAACATTGTTCGAACATGGTATTTATTTCATTTGAAATATCCATGGGTGAAATACAATGGTTTCGTGAGAGTTATGGCTCACACTACTTTTGCCAGAGGCATGAAAATAAGTATTGGTCATAACGTCCAGTTTGGAGAATATTGCAATATCGCTTCTGATGTCGTATTTAAAAATAATATCTTGATAGCCGGACGTGTTTGTTTTGTCGGAAGAAATGATCATCAGTTTGATACTGTGGGTGAACTTATCTGGAATAGTTCAAGAGGGTACAATGGCATAACGATTGTTGAAGATGATGTATGGATAGGGCATAGTGCTACAATCGTGGGCGGTATCACTATCGGCAAAGGGGTGGTAATAGCGGCTGGAGCTGTAGTGACACAAGACATTCCGGACTGTGAAATTTGGGGAGGTGTCCCTGCAAAGAAAATAAAGGATCGGTTCTCGACAATTAGTGAGAAAGAACATCATCTACGATATATTAAAAGGATACAAGACAATAAAAGAAAGAATTAATATTACAATGATAATAAGCGGACTGCTTCACATAAACTTTCAGTATAATGGACTATCAAGATCTATGAATATGAAAAGATAAACATGAAAATAAAATGAGAAAAGTAGCATTAATTACTGGTATTACCGGCCAAGACGGTTCCTTCTTGGCCGAATTCCTTTTGGAGAAAGGATATGATGTACATGGCACCATTCGCCGCTCATCTGTTGATTTCAGGGAACGGATCGCGCATTTGGAAGGCCATCCCGCTTTCCATCTTCACTATGCGGATCTAGGGGATTCCACGAGTCTCTCGCAGGTGGTGAAGAGGGTAAAGCCTACGGAGATTTATAACCTCGCTGCGCAGAGCCATGTGCAAGTCTCTTTTGATTCACCGGAGTTCACGGCTGATGTGGATGCTACCGGGGTATTACGTATTCTAGAGGCGGTAAGGCAAAATGATCTTACGGGTACTTGTCGTATTTACCAAGCCTCTACTTCCGAATTATATGGGAAGGTGGAGGAGGTTCCTCAGAATGAGAAAACGCCTTTTCATCCGTATAGCCCCTATGCGGTGGCGAAGCTGTATGGTTATTGGATCGTAAAGGAGTATCGGGAGGCTTATCATATGTTTTGCTGCTCGGGTATCTTGTTTAACCATGAATCGGAACGACGGGGCGAGACTTTCGTGACTCGTAAGATCACGTTGGCTGCCGCACGTATCGCACAAGGGAAACAGGACAGGCTTTTATTGGGTAATTTATCGTCGCTTCGTGATTGGGGGTATGCCAAGGATTATGTGGAATGTATGTGGCTGATCCTTCAAAATGAGAAACCGGAGGACTTCGTGATCGCTACGGGTGAGCAACATTCCGTACGGGAGTTTTGCGAATTGGCTTTCCGTTATGTGGGCTTTGAATTGTACTGGCAAGGTGAGGAAGAAAATGAGAAGGGAATCGACCGCAAGACGGGAAAGGTGCTGGTGGAGGTATCTCCCGATTTCTATCGTCCCACCGATGTGGTTAATCTTTGGGGAGATCCATCGAAAGCGAGACGTGAGCTGGGGTGGAATCCGCGAAAGACTTCTTTTGAGCAACTGGTGAAGATAATGGTGGACGCGGATATGGCGAAGGTGGCCGTGGAACGTGCCTCTGCGCATGTTCGTACTAATTTGGCTGAGTATCTAGAGAAGGGCATCGTGAAATGATGGAGAAGAACGCTAAGATATATGTAGCCGGCCATAGAGGATTGGTCGGCTCTGCCATTTGGGAGAATCTGGAAAGAAAGGGATATGAGAATCTGGTAGGACGTACGCATAAAGAGCTGGACTTATTGGATGGCATCGCTGTCAAGCGCTTTTTTGATGAGGAACAGCCGGAGTACGTGATTCTCGCAGCCGCTCATGTAGGGGGGATTATGGCGAATAGTAAGTATAGGGCTGATTTTATCTACCGGAACTTACAGATTCAGCAGAACGTGATTGGTGAGAGCTTTCGCCATGGGGTCAAGAAATTGTTATTTTTAGGTAGCACTTGTATTTATCCACGTGATGCGGAGCAGCCGATGCGAGAGGACGCTTTGCTGACTTCTCCGCTGGAGTACACGAATGAGCCGTATGCGATCGCCAAGATCGCAGGGTTGAAAATGTGCGAGAGTTTTAATCTGCAATATGGTACGAATTATATCGCTGTGATGCCGACTAATTTATATGGCCCGAATGATAATTTTGATTTGGAACGTAGCCATGTATTGCCAGCTATGATACGGAAGATCCATTTGGGCAAGTGTTTGAATGAGGGAGATTGGCAAGGTGTTTGCCGGGATTTAGATGCCCGTCCAGTGGAGGGTATTGATGGACATTGCTCCCAAGAGGAAATTCTTTTGGTTTTGGCTCGTTATGGGATCTCTTCGTATAAGGTG
>OGHV01001732.1_pt1 | contig 11511 bp, 9 predicted proteins | sample 1571551 | NCBI WGS metagenome assembly OGHV01 (sample SAMEA2581960, study PRJEB24529) | metagenome | biome: Human gut stool | place: China | collected 2011 | reverse complement strand
CGGAAGTGGGGAATTCTTATTGACGTTTCTGGGGATTCCTTATTGTCGCAACACATGAGTTCAGCTAATTCCTCAAAGAAGCTCGACTGAGTTTCTTGTGGCAGCGCCTTGAAATCGCGATGTTGCTGAATTTTTGCAATCAGGCGCTCTCTGAATAGTGAGCGTCCTGCCTCCGTGTCCGGCAGGTATTCACTGTGTTCTACTGACTTCACCTGTGCTCTCCCGCTTCCAGATTTCGAGCTTGTCTGCCCATGCCTGCATCATGTCTCGCCGCTCTTCGAGGTAGGTGGCATGGTTGTAGGTGCGACGCACCGAGTTGGGTTCCGCATGGGCAAGCTGCGCCTCAATGGCATCCGGGCGATAGCCCATCTCGTTCAGCCGGGTGCTGCCCGTGGTTCTGGTGCCATGCGGGCTGTAGGTGCCGCTCCAGCCCAGCACCTTGAGCGCCTGCCGGATCGAATGCACAGACATCGGTCTGTTGCGGTCATCCCTGCCGGGGAAGATGTGCGTCCGGTCGCCACTGATGGCGTGCAGGCGACGCAACATCTCTATGGCCTGCGTTGGCAGCGGCACAACATGCTCGCGGCGGGCTTTCATGCGCCGGGCTGGGATCGTCCAAAGCGCCGCATCGAGATCGAATTCAGCCCATTCCGCCTCTGCTGCTTCGCTGGGACGCGCCAGTGTCCACCACATCAACTGGATGCAAAAATTGACCTGATAGCCGCAGCGGTGGTTGTCGAAGTCGTTGAGCAGCTTGCCGATCTGCGCGGTGGTCAGCGCCGTCTTGTGTTGCGTCTTGTTGGCGGGCAACGCCTTGCGGACGGGCCAGACAGGATCGTTGTCTGCCCGCAAGGTGGCAACGGCCAACTCGAAGATGCCGGACATGGTGCGTTTGGCTTCGGCGGCGACGGTCGGCGCACCGCGCTTCACAGTCTTGGTGAGGATGTCGAGGACATGCGCCGGGGTGATGTCGCGCACCGGGAGCTTGCCGATGCTGGGGAAGACCACCCGCTCCAGCATGTCCAGGCGGCGTTTCTTGGTGATGTCCTCCCAGTCCCGCAGGGCCAGCCATTCCTTGGCAACAGCCTCGAAGGTGTTGGCGGAATCCTGTTCGCGCTTCAGGCGCTCAAGCTGCCGATTCTGAACAGGATTGATGCCCTGCTTGACCAGCTTTCGCGCTTCCTCGCACTTGTCCCGCGCTTCGGCAAGGCTGACGGCGGGGTAGTCGCCCAGCGCGAACCACGACCCCTTGCCGCCCAGCTTGAAGCGGTAGCGCCAAGCCTTCACCCCATTGGGCTTCACTTCAAGGTAAAGGCCGCGAAGGTCATTCAGGCGGTAGAGCTGCTCCTTCGGTTTGGCAGCACGGCAGTGAGCATCTGTAAGCATGGTGTCACGGGGTCGGCAAGAAGGGGTGATGGATGGATCATATACACCTTATTTTGCTAGGTCTAATTTTCGTATACACCTACGTAGTCACTTTCCGCGGGCAAGGCCGGGCAATCTCATGCAACCCATGGAAACGAAGAACCCCGGATTTTCCGGGGTTCTGTCGCTGCTTCAGGGCTTCAAAGTAATCTTGTGAAATCCTGAGAAATGGCTTGTTTGGGTCAGACGTTGAAGAGGAAGTTCATGACGTCGCCGTCCTTGACGACGTAGTCCTTCCCTTCGGCGCGCATCTTGCCCGCTTCCTGCGCACCCTTTTCACCCTTGAAGGCGATGAAGTCTTCGTAGGCGATCGTCTGGGCGCGGATGAAGCCGCGCTCGAAGTCGGTGTGGATGACGCCCGCGGCCTGAGGCGCGGTGTCGCCCTTGTGGATCGTCCAGGCGCGGACTTCCTTCACGCCGGCGGTGAAGTAGGTCTGAAGGCCCAGGAGGTCGTAGCCCGCGCGGATCACGCGGTCGAGACCGGGCTCGTGCATGCCCATGTCTTCGAGGAACATCGCCTTGTCCTCTTCGTCGAGGTCGGCGATGTCGGCTTCGGTCTTCGCGCACACGGCGACGACCGGAGCGTTTTCCGTCGCGGCGAATTCGCGCACGGCGTCAAGAAGCGGGTTCCCTTCAAAGCCGTGGTCCTCGACGTTGGCGACGTACATGACGGGCTTGGCGGTGAGGAGGAAGAGCTGGCGGATCGTGGCGAGCTCTTCAGCGGTCAGGTCCACCGAACGGACCGACTTCCCTTCGTTCAGGGCGGGCTGGATCTTCTCCAGGACGAGGACGAGCTTCAGCGCTTCCTTGTCGCCCCCGGAGCGCGCCTGCTTCGAGTAGCGGTTCAGCGCCTTTTCCACGGTCTGGAGGTCGGCGAGCGCGAGCTCGGTGTTGATGACGTTGATGTCGTCGATCGGATTGACGCGGCCCGAGACGTGGACGATGTTGTCGTCGTTGAAGCAGCGCACGATGTGGGCGATGGCGTCGCACTCGCGGATGTTCGCGAGGAACTGGTTGCCGAGGCCTTCGCCCTTGCTCGCGCCGGCGACGAGGCCCGCGATGTCGACGAATTCGACGGCGGCGGGCACGACGCGTTCGGGCTTGACGATTTCGGCGAGGGCCTTCAAGCGCGGATCGGGCACTTCAACGACGCCCACGTTCGGCTCGATGGTGCAGAAGGGATAGTTCTCCGCCGCGATGCCGGCCTTCGTCAGCGCGTTGAAGATGGTCGACTTGCCCACGTTGGGAAGCCCGACGATGCCACATTTCAAACCCATGATTCTTCTCGGTCGATTCGGTTGGATGAGGCGGTGCGCCTAAGGGGCGCGCCGCCCGTTGGAAATTCGGTTGCTCAGATTGTAGGCGAGTCCGTCGGCGCGGCAGGCCCTTCGGGGACCTGATCGAGCTCGGTCTCGGTGTAGATCGGGATCATGCGCCGCGTGAGCAGGTCGGCGGCGACGCCCTGGCCGGGACGAAGCGTCCCGGTGAAGGTGCCGTCGTAGACGCTGTCGCGCCCGCAGGAGGGGCTCTTCGAGCGCATGAGCGCGCAGGCGACGCCGCGCTTTCTCGCGAGCGCCACCGCGTCGCGGGCGCCCTTGAGATACGCGTCCGTCACGTCGACGCCCGCTTGGGTCTTCACCCGGGCCTGGCCCTCGACGACTTCGGCGCCCGCACCCCCGATGATCTCGGCGGGGTCGCGCGGAACGGAGAGGCCGCCCGCGACTTCGGGGCAAAACGCCACGATGTCGCCTTCGCGGTAGCCGCGGGCTTCGAGGATCGGACGCACGCTCGGGACGGTGCGGCCGTCGTAGCGGCAGGCTTCACCCAAAAGGCAGGCGCTCACGAGGATGGGCCCGCGCTTCGGGCCCGAGGCCTTCCCCTTGCCCTTCTTTGGCGCGGCTTCCTTCTTCGCGTCGTCCTTCTCGGCCTTCTTCGAGCCCGAGAAGGGTGCGAGCGCCCGCGTCGCCTTCGTCATGTCGCCTTCGGCCATGTCGTTCACCACCTTGAGGGCGGCGTCGATGCAGGCGTCCAAAGCCGCTTGGTGCTCGCGCGAAGGCGCGGAGAGGACGAAGTCGAAGACCTGCTGCGCCATCTGGAGGCGGCGCGGGTGGCCGACGCCGAGGCGCAGGCGCCAGAAGTCGGGGGTGCCCAGCTGCGCGGCGATGTCGCGCAGACCGTTGTGGCCGGCGTGGCCGCCGCCCTGCTTCAGGCGCATCTGACCCGGGTCGATGTCGAGCTCGTCGTGCGCGACGAGGATCTCCTCGGGCGAGATCTTGTAGTACTGCGCGGCGGCCTGCACGGCGCGGCCGGAGTTGTTCATGAACGTGAGGGGCTTCAGGAGCCAAACCTCACGCTCGCCCACGCGGATGCGGCCCACTTCCGCCTGGAACTTGCGCTCTTCGCGCATGACGGCGCCTTCGCGGCGCGCGAGCGCGTCGACGAAGCGGAACCCGGCGTTGTGACGGGTGCCCGCGTATTCGGGGCCGGGGTTCCCGAGCCCCACGATCAGACGGATTGCCTTCGACATGACTTACCTGAAGGGGGAATGGAGTGGACGCGCTATTTTAGCGGCGGGGACCGCGGCCGCCCCGGTTGAAGCGGTCGTTGCGGTCACCACGATCGAAGCGGTCGAAGCGGTCGAACCGGCGGGCGCCGCGCTCTTCGCGGTCCTGACGGTCTTCACGGTCTTCGCGCGGCGCGCGGCGTTCGGAACGTTCGCCGCGGTCTTCGAAGCGGCGCGGCTGATCGAGCTTCACCGTGACGTTGCGGCCCTTGTAGCGGATGCCCTGGAGGGCGTTCACCACCTGTTCGGCGAGTTCGCTCTCGACCTCGACGATCGTGAAGCGCTCGGCGATGTCGATCGCGCCGATCGAGCGGGAGTTGATCCCGGCTTCGTTCGCGACGGCGCCGACGACGTCCGCCGGGCGCACGCCCGCATCGCGGCCCGCGCCGAAGAAGAGGCGCGTCATGCCGGGTTCGGGTTCGGAGGAGCGTTCGCGGCGGGGGCGGTCATTGCGGCGCTCACCGCGCTCGCCCCGGTCGTTGCGGCGGCGCTCAAAGGGCGCGAAGGCCGGAATGTCGGTGTCGTCGTCCGTGCGGCCTTCGGCTTCTTCCGCGAGGCGGAGCGCCGCGGCGGCGACGTCGAACGGATCGTTTTCTTCGCAGAGCTGCTCGACGATGACGCGCCAGCGGTCGAGCTCCCCGGCTTCGAGGATCTCGGTCATCGCGGCCTTCGTCTGTTCGAGACGGCGGGCGGCGACGTCGTCGGCGCTCGGCACCGAACGGATTTCGATGCGGGCCTTCGTGATGCGCTCGATGTTGCGCAGATGGCGGTGTTCGCGCGGCTCCAGAATCGTGATCGCGGTCCCGGTGCGCCCGGCACGGCCCGTACGGCCGATGCGGTGCACGTACGTTTCGTACGAGGCGGGAATGCCGTAGTTGACGACGTGGGTGAGGTTTTCGAGGTCGATCCCGCGGGCGGCGACGTCGGTCGCGACGATCGCGTCGACCTGACCGGCGCGCGCACGGCGCATCACGCGGTCGCGGGTCGGCTGATCGAGCCCGCCGTGGAGCGCTTCGACGCTCCAGCCGCGGGCGCGCAGGCCCTCGGTGAGTTCGTCCACTTCATTGCGGGTGCGCGTGAAGATGATGGCGAGCTCGGGGCCCTCGATGTCGAGGATGCGGCCCAGGGCGGCCTGACGGTAGTTGTGACCCACGACGTAGGCGATCTGCGGTACGCGCGGCGCTTCGCCTTCTTCGGTCTTTTCGCGCGCGATCTGAATGCGTACGGGGTCGGTGAGGTGTTCTTCGGCGATGCGGGCGATCCGCGGGGGGAGCGTCGCCGAGAAGAGCGCCGTCTGGGCGTTCTCGGGGAGCGCTTCGAAGATCGCGTCGAGTTCGTCCGCAAAGCCCAGGTCGAGCATTTCGTCGGCTTCGTCGAGGACGACCGCGCGGATGTTGCGAAGCTTCAAGGTCCCCTTTTCGATGTGGTCCAGCGCGCGGCCCGGCGTGGCGACGACGGCGTGGGTGCCGCGCTTCAGGGCGCGGATCTGGCGGCCGTACTCCTGCCCGCCGTAGATCGGCGTCACGAGCACGCCCGCGTCGCGGCCGTAGTTGTGGAGCGCTTCGCTCACCTGAAGGCAGAGTTCACGCGTGGGCGTGAGGATGAGAAGCACGGGGTCTTCGGCTTCGGTGCCGATCACGTGGCGCTCGAGGAGCGGGAGCGAAAAGGCGGCGGTCTTCCCGGTGCCGGTGGCGGCTTGGCCCAACACGTCGGCGCCGGAAAGGAGCGCGGGGATCGCGGCTTCCTGAATGGGGGTGGGTTCTTCAAAGCCCATCTGCGTGAGCGAAGAGACGAGGTTTTCGGAGAGTCCGAGTTCGGCGAAGGTGGCCATTGATGATTCCAAAGTGCGCCGATCGGTCCCGCACGAATGAAGAGCTGCGGATGGGACGAAGGGCGGAGTTGACGGGGCCGCGAGAGAAAAGAGGCGGCCTGCGGTGTGGGGTGTGGGCGCCCGGGGTGGCGGGCTTCACGGGGTGTTTGGGGGGCGGCTTCGCGGCCGCACAACGCAAAGGCCCGCAGCGGAAGTTTCCCCTGCGGGCCTTCAGGTGTCGAAGGAAGCTAAGGATTACTTGGCTTCTTCAGCGGGGGCTTCTTCAGCCGCGCCGATGATTTCTTCTTCAACCGGGGCGATGACCGAGGCGACGACCACGTCGTTGTGGACCGTCACGCCTTCGGGCATGGCGATGTCGGTGGCGCGCAGCGTCATGCCGAGTTCCATCTTGGAGAGGTCGACGGCGATGAATTCAGGCAGCTGCAGCGGCAGGCAGGTGACTTCGACGTAGGAAACGGCGTGCGAGATGATGGCCTTGCTCAGCTTGACGGCCGGGCTTTCTTCGGCGCCGGAGAAGTGCAGCGGCACGCGCATCGTGACCTTTTCGTCCGGCGCGATGCGCTGGAAGTCGATGTGCATGACCTGCGGCTTGTACGGATGCATCTGGAAGGCGCGGAGAACGACGAGTTCTTCCTTGCCGTCCAATTCCATCGTCAGGATCGAGGCGTGGAACTTTTCCTTGCGCAGAGCGTAGAAGATCGGATTGTGTTCGAGCTCGATCGGCGTCGCGGGCTGGGTGCCGCCGTAGATGATGCCGGGCAGCTTGTCCGCACGACGAAGGCGGCGGCTCGCACTCGTACCTTGCGTCTGACGCGTGGTGGCGATGACTTTCATGAAATTCTCCAGTGAGAGATTGAGTTGATGAAAAAACTCCCCGCAGTCGCGACCAACCGCGGGGAAGCGGTAGAAAACTTATTCGGTAAAGAGGCTGCTCACCGAGTCCTCACGCGCGATGCGCAGGAGGGTTTCGCCGATGATCGCGGCGCAGGAGACCTGGCGGATCTTCGGGCAGGCTTCGGCGGCCTCGGAGAGCGGAATCGTATCGGTGACGACGAGTTCGTCGAGGGCCGAATTCGTGATGCGCTCGATGGCGGCGCCGGAGAGCACCGGGTGCGTGATGTAGGCGTAGACGGCCTTCGCACCGCGCTCCTTCAGGGCGCCCGCGGCGTTGCAGAGCGTGCCGGCGGTGTCGACGATGTCGTCGGTGATCACGCAGGTGCGGCCCTTGACGTCGCCGATGATGTTCATGATTTCCGCAACGTTCGCGCGGGGACGGCGCTTGTCGATGATCGCGAGGTCCACTTCAAGAGCCTTCGCCATCGCACGGGCGCGCACCACGCCGCCCACGTCGGGCGAGACGACCATGAGGTCTTCGAGCTTGCGCGACTGAAGGTCGTTCAGAAGCACCGGCGTCGCGTAGATGTTGTCGACCGGGATGTCGAAGAAGCCCTGGATCTGGTCCGCGTGGAGGTCCATCGTGAGGACGCGGTCGACGCCGACGGCCTGGAGCATGTTCGCGACGACCTTCGCCGAGATGGCGACGCGGGTCGAACGGGGACGACGGTCCTGGCGCGCATAGCCGTAGTACGGGATGGCGGCGGTGACGCGGCGGGCCGAGGCGCGCTTCAACGCGTCGACCATGATCATCAGCTCCATCAGGTTGTCGTTCGTCGGAGCGCAGGTGCTCTGAAGGATGAAGACGTCCTTGCCGCGGACGTTGTCAAGCAGCTGAACCATCACTTCGCCGTCGCTGAAACGGGTGACCGTCGCTTGGCCGAGCGGAATGTTCAGATACTGGGACACAGCCTGGGCAAGCTTGGGATTGGCGTTGCCCGAGAAGACCATCATACTTTCCGGCACCGTGGTGACCATGATTGAGCTCTTTACTTGGTGAGGCGGACCGCACGGGCGGCCGCGGAGGTTGAGGCGGCGTCTTGGGAAACCGCCCGTTCGGAAGCGCGCTCTCCGCTGCCGGCGGGCCCGCTTCGGGTTAAGGGTTCGTGGCAGGGGTAGAAGGATTCGAACCTTCGAATGCCGGAATCAAAATCCGGTGCCTTAGGCCAGCTTGGCGATACCCCTGTCCGAGAGTATTTCAATCAGTCAGCCAGTCCGAGAGCGGATGCTTCGCCATTCCGCTCACTCCGCGCACCGCCCAATCTTCGGGAAACGACGCCGCGAGGGCGTCGACGTCCGAGCGTTCGGGCAGCACGGCGAAGACGGCGCTCCCAGAGCCGGTCATTCGGGGATCCAGCCCCGCCGACGCGAACATCGTCTTGGCGTGCCGGACCGCTTCCGAAAAGGCCTCGGCCACGGGCTCGAGGTCGTTGCGACCCGGCAGTGCGGGCCAGGTTTTCCGGACCAGGTCTGAAAAGAACGCTATTGTGTGGGAAGGCGTGTCCCTTGTCAAGTTGGGCGCCGCAAATATTTCCCCGGTCGGGACGTGCGCCGCAGGCCATGCGACGAGGTACCGCGAGGCCGGGAGATCAAACGGCCGGAGCTTTTCGCCGAACCCTTCCGCGAAGGCCGTCCGGCCGAAGATGAAGAAGGGCACGTCGGCGCCGAGCCGCTCGCCGAGCTTCATGAGCTCCCCGCGCGTGAGCCCCAGGTTCCAGAGCCGGTTGAGACCCATCAACACGGTGGCGGCGTCGGACGACCCGCCGCCCATCCCGGCGCCTGCGGGGATGCGCTTCTTGACCCGGATCCTCACGCCGCCCCTGGGCTTCCTTTCCGCCATCAGAAGGCGCGCCGCGCGCACCGCGAGGTCCTTCTCGGCGTCGCAGAGAAGGTCTCCCGTACGCTCGACCCTCCCGGGTGCGGTGCCGGAGAGGTCCCAGAGGTCGATCTCGTCCGACCAGTCGATGAGCGTAAAGACGCTCTCCAGGGCGTGCCGCCCGTCGGGGAGGCGCCCGGTCACGTGAAGAAAGACGTTGAGTTTGGCGGGGGCGGGAAGCCCCAGGGCGGACTTCATTCTTGTGTGGGATCCAAAAGAATCGTGACGGTGACGGGGGGTTCCGTGAGATGCGTGAAGCGAAGCCGCGAGGGTGCGCCCGACGCCTCACGCGAGAGCACCGTCGCGCGCCAGTCGCCCGCGACGGTTTCGTTTTCCGCCGGGGGCGTGGTGAGCATCGCTTCCAGCGCGTCGACGGGAAGCGCGAAGCCCAGCTGCGCCGTGAGGAGCGCGTCGAGGTCGGGACCGGTGAGGGGGTCCGCGGCGCCCCGCGCGATCGAGGCGCCTTGGGGCGTGCGCTCGATCCGGGCGATGACCCCTGAGAGCGGCGTCAGGAGGTCGAGCCTCGAGAGTCCCGGGGCCTTGAGGTAGAGAAAGCGCCCGGAGACGTTTTCGACGCCCTGCGGCGTCTTCGCCGAAAGGCTGAAGCGGCCTTCGCGGCGGATCGCCCCTTCGGGGACGACCGCGCAGCCCGCGAGCGCAAGGGCGCCCGCGAGCGCCAGGCCCAAAACCGTCCGGCGCGCGGTCACGGCTTCTTCCCCAAAAGTTCGCGCAGACGGGCGACGGTCGGGTGCTCCGGATCGTGCTCAAGGAGTTCGGCGAAGGTGGCTTCCGCCGCCTTTTGGTCGCCCGACTTCTGGAGGATGATGACGAGGTGAGCGGCTACTTCGGCGTCGTAGAGCTTCTTCAAGGACGCCGACACGAACTCGCGCGCGGCGCGCAGGCGCCCTTCGCGGTAGCAGAGCCAACCCATCGAATCGAGGATGTAGGGGTTGAGCGGATCGGCGCGGTAGGCCTTTTCAAGGAGCGCACGCGCTTCGGTGAGGTTGCGGTTCTGCTCGACCCAGAGGTAGCCCAGCGCGTTGTTCGCCTGGACGTGCTCGGGGTTCATCGAGAGGAGCGTCTGAAGGCGCTTTTCCGAGAGGGCCGAGGCGCCGGTTTCCTGCGCGAGCATCGCGGCCTCGTAGAGGATTTCCGGGTCGGTCGGGTGTGCTTCCAGCGCGGCGTTCATCACTTCCAACGCTTCCGGGGCGCGGCCCTTTTCCATCAGGAGGGAGGCTTCCGCGGAGAAGAGCACCGGGGCGTCGAGCTTCAGGTTCGTGCGGGCGGTGCGAAGGGTCTGCAGCGCTTCTTCCGTCTTCCCGCCGTCCGAGAGCGCCACCGCTTCGCGAAGACGCGCCTGCACGGCGAAGGGACCGGCCTGAAGTTCGCGGTAGTAGCGGGCCGCGGCGGTGAAGTCGCGCTTCGTCAACGCGGCGTTCCCGAGCTGCAGCCACAGTTCCGCGCGCGAGAGGTCGACCGCGGGGTTTTCCTCGCGCACGCGCTTCACGTATTCGGTGAGCCAGCGGGTCGTGCGCTCAGCGTCGTTCAGTTCGGCGGCGATCTGACCGGCGTTCTGGTAGATGCGCAGGTTCTCGCCCGCGTCCAGCGGGGCCACGTCGAAGTAGCCGCCAAAGTCGATGGGAATGCGGGTGGGGCGGCCCCGGTCGTCATTCTCAAACAGGTAGAACTCGCACTCAGCCCCCACGTTGCAGGTCAGCCCCAGTTTGCGGAAGCTGCGGCTCATCTGGCGCAGGAAGCCGCGGCAGTTGCCGCCAAAGGCAGCGCCGTCCGGCTTTTCCACGTCACAGAAGAACTGCATCACCCGGCCCTCGGTGGGCCGCCAGGGCAGGATGGTCACGGTGGAAAGATCGGGCCGGAGCACAAGATCGCTCTCCTCCACCTTCATAAAACCGGCAATGGAACTGCCGTCAAAGCAGACACCATCCTCCATGGCCTTGGGCAGGTCGCTGGCAAGCACGGCGATGTTTTTCTGGGTGCCAAAGATATCGCAGAAGGCAAAGCGGACGAATTTGACGTTGTTGTCCTCCACAAAATCAAGGATGTCCTGTTGGGTATTATAGCTCATAGTGGTTCCCTCCGAGCCGCAGGGCGCGGCGAATGGCACATCAGTGCAAAACTGGAAAAATCAGCTTGTGTTCTTAAAAAACGCCTAAAGGCCTGCTTCGTATGCGCAAAGCAGGTCTTTAGGCTGGTGTAAGAAATAGGAAAAGGGGAATGGCTTAAAAATCCAACAACCCAGCGATGCTGATCAAGCTATGTCAGAAAGATCAGACGTAGTAGAGCATCTTGCTGTAGCTGGGCAGAGGCCAGTAGTCCTCACCGCAGATAGTCTCGGCATCGTCAGCAGCGGCGCGCAGAGCATCCATCTTGGGCAGAACGTCATCGTGGAAGGAGACAGCCTTGGCACTCTCATCAGTCATGGCCTCAGCGGTATCCACGGCAGCCTGCAGGGCATCGATGGCATCGCTCATAGCATCGGCATCGGTGGACAGGCGGGTGAGGCTCTTGGTCTCGCTGCGCACGCTGATGGCCTCGCTGACGGCCAGCTTGGATGCGGCGGTGTTGGCAACCTCGCTCATGTAGGCGTTGATGGCGGGCAGCAGCTGCTTGCGGGCCATCTCCAGCATGGTCAGAGCCTCGATGTTGATGATCTTGGAGTAGTGCTCCATCTCGACCTCGTAACGGCTGTGCATCTCTACCTTGGTCAGAACGCCGAAATCCTCCATCAGCTGGATGTTCTTCGGGTCGATCAGTGCGGGCAGAGCAGCGGGCGTGTTCTTCTTGTTGGGCAGGCCGCGGCGTGCTGCTTCCTCTTCCCACTCGGCGGTGTAGCCGTTGCCGTTGAAAATGACACGACGGTGGTCACGGATGGTGCGCTTGACCAGGGCAATGGCGGCACTG